>Ga0255341_1002584_pt1 | contig 22235 bp, 20 predicted proteins | sample wastewater_treat_8_FD_192418 | JGI IMG/M metagenome (GOLD analysis project Ga0255341, IMG submission 192418) | Wastewater microbial communities from Lulu Island WWTP, Vancouver, Canada - plant12 | ecosystem: Engineered > WWTP > Wastewater > Unclassified | place: Canada: Vancouver, British...
TCCTCATCAGCAAAAGCGTCAAATAAATAGGGCGATTGTGTTTTAAGCCTTTGCCCCTCAGTATCCAAAATAATATATTGACCATCTTGCGCAAATTCTGATAAATCACGATTACAATCTGCTGCAAAGACATAAACTTGATCACCTGTTTCCCGTATACGCCGCGCAATTAAAGCTTCCTGTGCATCTCTCCAGAACTCTGACTGCTCAGCTCCACCTGATTTACTCTTCCAATGGCTCGTATACACTCGAAGCGGCTTTGAAAAATGAGCTTGTACTAAAACTTCCATCAAAGGCCGAGTATCCGGCTGTTTTTTCCCCTCAAACCGATAATCAATTTGATGCGTCGTACAAGAAATAATTGGATAGCGCGAGAGGATAGCACAACCGAGCACATCATCCCTCGAAGGTATAAAAACAGCATGCGAGTATGCTAATGCGGGGTTTCCCTGAGTCTTTAAGTAGTTTACAATATCTACGAGCACAGCCTCATTTTCAATTTCTTGAAAAATAAAGAGGTCAGAACTTAAAGCTTCCATTGTTTGACAAAGCCTTTCAAGACGCTTTACATACACAGCATCGTTCCAAAGTTTTGTCCCGATAAAATCCGAGTATTCCCTTCCACTCGTTTGGGTGTCAAAGAAGGTTTGAATATTCCATGATGTAATAGATAGAGAGCCTTGACGATAGCCTCTTCCTGCAAAGGAGGAACTTAGATTGTGACAGCTTGCAAAAAATAAAACAAGGACAAAAGAAAATGCAAGCATTTTAAATAGTTTTGTATCTTTCTTCATGTCTTATTATTGGTTTTTCTCGGGACTTTTTTGTTTTTTTTATTAATTTTTTTAAAATAAAAAAAAAGAGGTACCTATTGTACCCCTTTTATCTATACATTAAACTTAAAAAAAATAATGTCCCCATCTTGGACAATATATTCTTTTCCTTCAACTCGATAGCGTCCCTTTGCCTTGATTTCTGCTTCACTTCCATAAGAAACGAGGTCGTCATACGAGTAAACTTCCGCCTTGATAAAACCTCTTTCAAAGTCACTGTGAATAACGCCAGCTGCCTTTGGAGCTCTGTCCCCCTTGCGGATAGTCCAAGCGCGACATTCTATTTCTCCCGCGGTAAAAAAGGTTCGTAAACCAAGTAAGTCATAAGCCTCTCGTGCAAGCACAGAAAGCGCAGACTCTTCCAAACCGAGCTCAGCTAAAAAAGCAGCTTTTTCTTCTTCGCTGTCCATATCTGCAAGCTCAGCTTCAAATTTTCCACAAAGCACCACAAGTTTCGCCCCTTCTTGTTCAGCTTGCGCCCGCACCGCATCGATATATTCATTGCCATTTTGCATGCCATCTTCATCGACATTGCAAACATAGAGCTGCGGCTTTAATGTTATAAAATGACATTCGTAAACAAGCGCTTTTTCTTCATCAGTCAAACCAGCTTTTCGAACAGATTCACCATTTTCCAAAAGCGGCTTAATTTTTTCCAAAACCGCAATGAGGGACAGAGCTTTTTTTTGCTCATCTTTTGCTTGCACCCGGCTTGCCCTTTGCGCTCTTTCCAGTGCTTTTTCAAGCGTCGCAAGGTCAGCAAAAGCAAGCTCCATATTGATAGTAAGCATGTCGTCAACAGGGTCTATTTTATTGTTTACGTGAATAATATCATCATTTTTAAAACAACGGACAACTTGAGCTATCATGCCCACTTCACGAATATGCGCCAAAAATTGATTTCCTAAACCCTCTCCCTTTGATGCGCCTTTTACTAAACCTGCAATATCAACAAATTCTACCGTAGTTGGTACCTTGTTTTTGGGTTTAAGCGTTTTAACTAAAAAATCAAGCCGTGCATCAGGTAATTCTACGATACCGATATTGGGATTGATTGTACAAAAGGGATAATTTGCTGCCTCAGCTGGAGCAGATGTTAATGCTGAAAAAATAGTAGACTTTCCCACATTTGGAAGCCCTACAATACCACAATTTATTGCCATGATAATTCCTTTACATTTTCAAAAAGAGTATTCTAATTGTTTTTTTATTAAGAGATAAGTGTATCTTAGATTTTACTTTTTGTTAACTACTAATCACCTTTGTCTTTGTCTTTTTACCAGCCACCAGAGGCACCTCCGCCCCCGAAACTACCGCCACCACCTCGAAAACCGCCGCCTAAACCACCACGAGAAGAGCCACCCCCAAAACTGCCCCCTGACCTACCGCCAAAGGAGGAGCCACCTCTTCCGCTGCCACCAAATAAAAGATGCAGCCAAAAAAGATTTCCAAGCCCTCCACCACAGCCTCCGCGTCCCCTTCGACCAAGGGCACCAGTCATAAATAAAACAAAGATAATAAAAATAATAAAACCAACGATACTGTCGTCGCTATCGGTTTTATTAATTTTTTTTGAAATAATCTCTTCATTATCGGTTGCGATACCGACAATTGTTTTTGCTGCTTCTACGATTCCTTTACCAAATTGCCCACTTTGAAATGCAGGTGCTATAATATTTCGTATTATCAAACCTGACTTTATATCTGTGAGACGATCTTCTAAGCCATAGCCAACTTCAATGCGGATTTTTTTTTCTTCCATGGAGACGAGGAGCAAAACACCATTGTCTTTTCCTTTTTGTCCAAGCTTCCAAGCTTCAGAAACCTTCATGCTAAAAGCCTCTAGGGATTCTCCCTCGAGTGAAGGAAGTGTTAAAACAGCAACTTGCACTGATGTTTGGTCATTCGTTGCATTTAAAAATGTTTCAAGCTCATTTTTTTCACTCGCAGAAAGAATACCTGCCCTATCATTGACGGCGCCCTGCATTGGAGGAACAGAAAGCGAAAAAACAGAGACAGCTAATACAAAAAATAAAACGATAAAAGAATATTTACGAAAACCTGCGTTATTCATCCGTATCATTCAGCGACCTCCAAAACAACTAAACCATCAGCTAGTTCATTTGGATTATCTTCTTGCACAGGAAAATGCTCTTGCAAAAGCAGTCCACAATCGTGAATCGCCTTTTCTAAACCTTCTTTTACCGCATTCGCTTTAAAAGCCGCTGAGAGTTCTTGTGCGATAGTATTCCATTTTTCTTGCTCAATCTTCTCTGCAAGCCCAATATCAGCAAGGATACGCACTTCGCGCTCCATTACCGAAATAAAAATAAGAATCCCAGAATGATCTCGCGTCGCGTAGACTCCACTTTCTACAAAATGGCGAAGCGCACGCAGGTACACAGCTCGATGACGAACCACATAGGGGATAATAAAACGATCGATAGAGGGAATATTTGCGATATTAAATATAAGGGCAATAACAAAAAATGTGATAAGCCCGATTACGGCAGGAAGTTGCCAAGAAGAATAGGTCCAAAGAAAAGAAGCTAAAAATTTCTCAAAAAATGGGGACAGAGGAAGAAGCAGAGAAAAAACGAAGCCTCCTACAATGACAGAGAAAAAAAGCTCCCAAAAAGAATAACTATCACTTTCGCGAATAAGAGCGAGGGCAATTTCCCCAGAAGTCTTTTTTTCTTCTTTTTCAACTGCAGCCTGTATGTCATCGAAATCTTTTTTTGAAAGATTTAGTTTTTGTATCATCTTCTTTGTTTTTTTTGAAAGCACTTCCTACTCCTTAGAACATTAGGTGAATTTTGAAACTTGCAAGCCTAAAACTTAAAACTGCACTTGTGGAGCAGATTGTGCCTCTGTCCCTGCAGCAAAATATTGTTTTGCGGTAAATCCACTCATATTTGCAATAATGACACGAGGAAACTGGCGAATAAAGGTATTGTAATCCTGTACGACATCATTAAAACGCTTACGCTCTGTCCCTATGCGATTCTCTGTCCCTTCAAGTTGGTCTTGTAAGGCTAAGAAATTTTGGTCAGCCTTTAACTCAGGATAATTCTCGGTGATAACCAAAAGTCTTTGTAAGGCTGAACCAAGCTCATTTTGTGCTTGTTGAAAACGTGCAAAAGATTCAGGATTATTAAGCACCTCATCAGAAACCTGTAAAACACCACCAGCCCGAGAACGTGCATCAGCGATATTTGTAAATACCTCAGATTCATGAGACGCATAGCCTTTTACCGTGTTCACAAGATTTGGTATTAAATCAAAACGCCGTTGGTATTGGTTTTGTACCTGTGCCCACGCAGCATCGACCGTTTCAGACTTTTGTACCATTGCATTGTAATTCCCCGCCCAAAATCGATACAGCGAAAAAATGAGTAAAAGAACAACCGCCAAAACAATAAGGAAAACCTTCATCCCTTTTTTCATTCCAACCTCCATTTATTTCTTATTTTAATAATTCAAAAAGATATAGATATAAGGTACTGAAAAAAAAGCGAAAATACAAGCGTATTTTAAAAGTATCTTTCGCTCTTTGCCCTGTCTTGAGGGACAGAGGATTTAAAAAGGAGAGAAAATCTCTAAAACCAACCAAGAGGGACAGAGGATTCTTAAAAAAACAGATAATGAAAAAGCGACTTGTTAGAGTTTTATCAAAAAGAGGGACAGAGGATTGTAAAAACTAAGGAAAATCTCTAAAACCAAGCAAGAGGGACAGAGGATTGAGGATTACTAGAGTCAACTTATTTACATTTTTTTTTAGAACCTTTATACTGAGAGACAATTAATTGCATATTTTTTTATTTTGGAGGATAAAATGGCCTTTAGCTTGCAAATGTACCCAATTACATACATGGCAAAATATAATAGTGAAACAAAAAAATGGGAAGAACGGTGGATTGAATCTGACACTATCACTTTTGATGAGCTAAATGCTCTGTCCCCCGAAAAAAAAGAGGCGGTACTTGCTGCCCGAAATGACTTAAAGCTCCCTGGCGTCAGTTATACAAGCCAATACGGCTTTGGCTGTTTTGAGGGAATGAAAGCCTTTCCCACAAAAGACGGGAGAGTCGCGATTTTCCGACCTGAGCAAAATGCAAAACGTTTCGCAAACTCAATGCGCGGCTTAAAAACCCCCGCTTTTCCCGAAGAGCTTTATATCAATGCATCAAAAGAATTTGTAAAGCGAAATGCAGTCCTTGGATATGTCCCTAGCTACGACGCTGAATGGGAAAAAGATTCATATGCAAGTGCAAGCGCCGTTTACATGCGACCTTTTATGAATACAGAAGGAGCTATAGGCGTTGGCATATCAGTTGAGCCCTATGTTATTATTTGTGGAACCACAGTCTCATCATATTTTAAAGGCGGCAACACAAAGGCTATTACTACAGAGCGTATTCGTGCAACCGAACACGGAACAGGCTGGATAAAATGTGCTTCAAACTATGTTATATCTGCCCTTGCAAAACGGGAGGCAGAAGACGCAGGCTATATGGAAGTTATTTTCCTTGACACAAGCAGAAAATACGTCCAAGAAGGCTCCTCATGTAATATTTTCTTTAAGCTAAAAGATGGAACACTCATTACCCCTGAACTCGGCGACACTATTCTTCCGGGAATAACTCGAAGTAGCACGATAACACTGGCAAACCAACTCGGTATCAAAGTTGAAGAGCGACTCGTTACCATCGATGAAGTAATGAAGGATGCAGTAGAATGCTTTGTTACAGGAACCGCAGCTGGCTTAACGCCGATTGAAAGCATCACGCATGAAGGTAGAGAAGCGGTATTCAATAATCGCGAACCCGGAGAAGTTGCTACACAGATACAAAAAATTTTAAAAGGTGGTCAATACGGATCCGTCGAGGATACAAATAATTGGAATTATTATGTTTGAAATTGAATTAAAAGCGAGACTCACAAATAGAAAAGAAGTAGAAGAGAAAATAAGCCAATTTGCAGAATATCTCGGAAAAACAGAAAAAAGCGACGTCTACTGGACGCAATCTCGCGTAGGACATCCTCAAAAAGTGCGCCTGCGAGAAGAAACGGACAAACCATTAAGGGTCAACTATAAGAAAAAAGAAATTCGCTCAGGACAAATAGAAGTCAATGACGAATACGAATTTACGATTGGAGCCGGCTTAGATAAAAAAGAGGCAGAAAAAGAAAAACTCTCATTTGAAACTTTTTTATCCTCAGCGGGATTTTCTCCGAGTATGGTTAAACATAAAGACACAAAACGATGGAATTTTGAAGACACGCTCATAGAAGTCTCCTATGTTGATAAACTCGGCGATTTTATTGAAATAGAAATACTTTCTGAAACCGCTGATACAGAAAGAACGATAGAAGCACACAAAAAACTACTTCGAACTCTCGAAAAAGCAGGCGTTCCTGAAGAAAACATTGAAACACGCTATTATAGCGAACTTTTAGAAAAAGTGTAACATTTTTTTTGTTACACTTTTAAATCCTCTGTCCCCCAAAGCGATAAAAAATAAGCCCTCTTGAAAATCACCAAGAATGAGCTTTTAATAAACGTTTTTTACAAGAAAATTGTATTTTTTTAACGAATTTTAAGAAATCCTCTGTCCCCAAGAGCTCAAAAAAAATTATGATCTGTCCCTCTGCACCTTTAGTCCTCTTTTGAACTCAGTAACACGAGGGCTTGCAGTTGTCGTCAGTGGGCTCGATTCTCCCCGTTTTAGATAATGATAGCCAAGCCCCGCAATCATAGCACCATTGTCAGTGCAGAGTTTTAAAGGCGGAAAAATACAATGTAAATCGTCTCTTTCAGCCAATAATGCACGAAGTCGAGAATTCGCAGCGACTCCTCCTCCGGCAACAATCGTTTTTATTCCCGTATCTTCTACTGCTCGAAAAAGCCTTGTCAATAAAATATTCACCGCTGTTTCTTGAAAGGCAGCAGCAATATTTTCAGGTGTTTTTTCATAGCCTTCATGCCAAAACTGGTCAATTTGGTTTATCGCAGCAGTTTTTAAGCCCGAATACGAGACATCGTACCAATGCTCTTTTTTTTCTCCCTTATTTAAAACAGGTATGGGAAAAGATGCTGCCCTTGGATTTCCTTCTTTTGCAAGCCTATCAATTGCGACGCCCCCTGGATAGCCAAAGTTATAAAACTTTGCAACCTTATCAAAGGCTTCTCCCACAGCATCATCGATTGTCGTTCCTAACACCTCGATTGTATCAAAATCCAAGACCTTGCAAATAATGCTATGTCCCCCAGAAACAAGCAAACCAAGATAGGGGTAGGAAATATCTACCGCCAAATGCGAGGCATAAAGATGCGCGAGCATATGATTTACCGCTATAAAAGGCTTTTTTTGTGACCACGCAAGCGTTTTTATAAAACTTAAACCAACGAGAAGAGACCCCATAAGCCCAGGTCGATTTGCAACAGCAAAACCGTCAATTTCGCGTATATTGAGAGAAGCATCTTGAAGCGCTTTTTTTACAACAGGAAGAATCCACTCAATATGCTTTCTACTTGCAATTTCTGGAACAACTCCCATGTATTCCTCGTGAAAGGGAATCTGTGTCGCAACAACATTGCTTAGTATTTTTTTTCCATCCTCAACGATTGCACAAGCGGTTTCATCACAAGAAGATTCGATGCCAAGTATTTTCATTTTTTAATTACCTTTATTGATTTAATTCCAACGCAGATAGTGTTGTAAAAACAAAACCATCCTGTATTGCTTTTTTTCCAAGCTCATCCAAAATTTGTGCAAGATGAGAGCCCGACCATACATGACCTATCATAATAACAGAGCCGTTTTTCTCTGCAATTTCGAGACCCGACTGAAACATCGACGTGATATCATCCGTATCCGGGGTATTGTCTAAAAAAATATTTCGCTCCCAAATCTGCATTTTTTTCTCCTTCGCTACAAAGGAAACCTTTGTTTCGACATTCGTGCGAGAATCAAGAAATAATAAAGCATTATCCCTACAAAAATCGAGCACAACTGACATAGCATTCGCATCTGCTGTGATAAGAGAACCCTCGTGATTGTTCATTCCTACAATGGGAGCTATCTCGGAAACATTTTTTTGTAAAATCGCACGTATTTCAGCTTCAGTCATATTCGGAAGAATTGCACTTGGACCTGGGTCCACAGATAAATTGATAGCTTGCATGGGCTGATGAAGCATAACTTCTTTTCCAGCCTTTCTTGTTAAAGAAGCGCTTTCTTTCGTGTACGCTAACGCAGGTAAAATAGCAATAGTCAGCGGAAAAGGCAAATTCAAAAAGGGTTGTAATTGACTTATATTATGCCCACCATCATCAAGAACAAGAATGATACTCCCTCGTTTTTTTTGAGGGACAGAGGATTCAGCAAAAACCTGAGAGCGATCTATGTTTTTTTCGACTTGAGGGACAGAGGATTTTACAAGCGCCCCTTTTTGAACTTCAAGATCCGCTTTGGGGGCATTGGGGACAGAGGTTTGTGTTTTATTGGAGGAAGAAGTTAGAGTTTTTTCTACATACTCTTTTTGAGGGACAGAGCTTTCTTGCATATCCGGCAAAACCTCTGTTATAGTTTTTTTTTCTTCATAAAGCACAATATCTTCTTGTTTATCACTAAATTGTTCTACATCTTTTGAAATAAAAATTGAGGAGAAAACAATGAGCAATAAACAAGAAAAAAGCACAAAGGTAAAAAACAATACAGTTCGTCTTGGAGATGATTTTTTTTTCTGTTTTATTTTTTTTCTTTTATTTTCGGCATTCATTAATGCCTTATAGTAGTCCTTTCGTTTTGGATTGTCAAGAAAGCGCGAAACCTCGTTCCAGAGCCTTAGAGCGTATCTTTTTCAAAGCTCTTTTTTCTATCTGGCGCACCGTTTCTGTAGAAAGGCCCAGTTTTGCCCCAACAAAACGCAAAGTATTTTTTGATTCAACATGCGCAAGATTATAACGACTAGCAATAACATCTCTTTCTTTCTTTGGAAGCTCTTGCATAATATTTAAGACAATTTCACGCTTTTCTGTAACAAGAAAATCTTCTTCTGGCGAAGGTGTATCAGCAGTTAAAAATTGACCAAAAGTAGTTTCACTTGTTATGTCCACAATTGAATCTAAACTTTTAAGAGAAAATTCGTGGTCTAAAATATTTTTTATTTCCTTTTCACTTAAATCTAAGTAAAGAGATAGTTCACCAACATTTGGTTTTCTCCCTAAATGCTGGTGTAAATGATCTTGACTCGCCCGTATTCTACGAATTTCAGCTTCCTTTCGGTGGGGAATTTGAATCGCAGGATTTTTATTTCGTATGAACCGAAGCATATATTGCTGTATCCACAAATACGCATAAGTTGAAAAACGCGTATTAAAGCTACTACGAAATTTTGTAGCCGCTATCAATAAGCCAATATTGCCTTCTTGTAATAAATCACAAAGCGATACCTTGTAATGAAGATATTTTTTTGCGATGGATATTACCAATCGTAGGTTTGATTGTACCAATAGGTTGCGTGCCCTCATATCACCATTTTCGATAGAATTTGCAAGTTTTTTTTCTTCATCCGCCGATAAAAGTGGGTATTTTTTTAATTGTGATAAATACGGTGTAATTAACTCATTTTCCATTATTGACATCCTTTTACTAATTACTAGCAAGTTTCATGCCAACACAGAAAAACAATTAATTCTTTATAACACAAGTAAATAAACAATGCTTATTTAATAACAGTCTATTTAAGTAGACAGCTATTAAATGAATGGGTATGTTTTTTTGTACAGTTTTAAAACCGTATTGAATAACTTAAGGCAATACGATTAAAAAACCATTCTCGCCCAATAGTTGTTTTTTCTAAATCATTTTGTAAATTAGATGTTTCTGCAGAAAAACTTCTTCGACTCGAAAAACCAAAAAGAATTATTAGATTCTGAGATTTTGAAAACTCTAAATTGACCAGTGGGCTGATCGAAATTTTTGTAAAACATGGATCCCAGGCTTGATACGTCGAAGCAAAACTTGAAGCGTCATAAAAACCTTCAAACTCAGTTTGTACCGCAATAGTTTGCAACAAAAGGGGCATCTGGTATGCAAAAATAATTGACGAGTAATACTTCCAGCCATTCGCTTTTTCACCGCTACCTTGCCAATACCAAGGATTCCCCCCTTCGCCGCCTTTAGAAAGAGCCTCGTAGTATGGCTTATATGTTGCAACAAGGGCAATATGATTCCATTCACCAGGGTACAATGCCGCTAAATCAAATTGAAATAAAGCTTCAGCCCAAAAATTGTAATACAAGCTACTGAATGGGGACAGAGGATTATAGGATGAAGAAGCATTATCATACTGAGCCATACCATCGACAGATAAAGGAGTGAAAGTCCATCCACTTCCTGCTTTTATCCCTGTAGAAAAAATGAGGAAGGCAATAGGAGTAAAAGAAAAAGAGAGCTCAGGCACGAAAGATACGGGACTAAGCTCTAAAGCCGTCTTTATTTTTAGATTATTTCCACTGACAAGCGGATTTTCAGAAAAAGGAGTTGGTATGGTCCATGTAAAAGAAGCTACAGTCCGTAATTCTACCCCGCTATATGGAGCAGATAGAGGTGAAAAATGCGTTTCCCCCGAAATTTTTTCACTTAAGGGATAATATGCAAGGTCAACAGAAAGATTAAAATCTCCCGACGCAGCATTTTCCGCAAATCCATAGAAAAAAGATAGAGCCAAAAAGAAAACACAGATTTTTTTCATATCACACTCCTCAATCATATAGGAGTATGATGTAAAAGAAGTGTTTTGTCAAATTTTAAATCCTCTGTCCCTAAAGCTTGTTTTAATTTAATGATGAATTCAGATATAGTTCATTTTTTTTAAATCCTCTGTCCCTCAATAAACAATGAGCAGCATAAATACCAAAAAGGAAAATCCTCTGTCTCCCAAGATTCCTTGCATGAATAGTCTATTTTTGGTAAACTGGTCCAACACAAAAAATAAAGGAAAATAATATGTATATAACTTGCTTGGATTTAGAAGGCGTTTTAGTGCCTGAAATTTGGATTGCCTTTGCTGAAGAAACTGGAATAGATGAATTGCGTCTTACGACAAGAGATATTAGCGATTATAATGTGCTTATGACTAAGCGGATAGAAATACTAAAAGCACATAAGCTAAAACTAAAAGATATTCAAAACACAATTGAGAAAATAAACCCAATGGACGGAGCAAAAAATTTTTTAGATAATTTGCGCGAGCTATCTCAAGTAATAATTCTCTCCGACACCTTCACTGAATTTGCCCTGCCCCTTATGAAAAAACTCGGCATGCCAACCATTTTTTGCAATTCTCTTACTGTTTCAAAAGACGGTTTTATTTCAGGCTACACACTACGACAAGATAACGGAAAATATCACGCAGTTAAAGGCTTTCAAAGCATGGGATACAAAATTATCGCATCAGGAGATTCCTATAACGACATAGAAATGATTAAACAAGCAGAAAAAGGCTTTTTGTTTCGTTCTCCTACGCATATTCAAGAAGAATATAAAGAATTTCAAAGCTTTGTAGAATACGACGAACTATATCAAGCGATAAAAAGAGAAATTCAAGAGAAATAACAGATAGATTTCATTATATTTTAAATCCTCTGTCCCTCAAGAGTGAATTTGAAGTACAAGCTACACGTATAAGAATCCTCTGTCCCCAAAGTTAGTTTTAATTTACAGATAAATTCAAATAAGATTCCTTTTTTTTAAATCCTCTGTCCCCCGTCTTAGCTTTTTGGGCGTCGATCATCAACACGTTTCGCTTTTCCTTCCGCAAGAGGCATAGAACCTGGTTCTTTTAGTTCAATTTTTGGATGTATCGATATGAGCGCTGAGATTTCTGTTTGGAGGCTATCTCTCAATGCATTTAAAACGCGCGCATCGTCTGCAAAAAGCTCAGGTGTCACTTCTGTTTGCACAGTGAGCTTATCGAGTAAGCCTGTTTTTTCAACAAGAATGAGATAATTCGCACCAATACCGCTTTTTTTAAGAAGGACTTCTTCGATTTGGCTCGGAAAGACATTTACACCATTGATTATAAGCATATCATCGGTGCGGCCAGTAAAACGTGCGAGCCTTCGATGCGTTCTTCCGCAGGGACAGGGCTCGGGAATAACACGAGTGAGATCTCGCGTTCGATAACGAATTAAGGGCATGGAATCCCGATGTAAAATAGTTACAACTAGTTCCCCAATCTCACCGTCGGGAAGAGGCTCTAAGGTATCGGGGTCAATAATTTCAAAAATATATCGATCTTCCCAAATATGAAGCCCGTTTCGAAATATACACTCAAAAGCAACGCCAGGCCCATTTAATTCGCTCATCCCATAGCAATTGTATACCTCGATACCAAGTTTTTCCTGGATTTTTTGACGGAGCTCTTCAGAATGTGGTTCGGCTCCTGTTACCGCTAAGCGCCACTTAAAATCACTTCGTTTATAGTCCGAGTTTTCTATTGATTGATGCAAATGAAGTAGGTAACTCGGTGTTGCATGCGTCACTGTCGTACCAAAATCTTTCATAAACGCAATTTGCCGAAGCGTATTCCCTGCGCTTGTTGGAATTACAGTCATCCCAATACGCTCTGCCCCGTAATGAAATCCCAAGCCACCAGTAAAAAGCCCGTAGGTCATCATATTTTGGACAATATCGCCTTTTTTGCAACCAGCAGCAACCAAAGAACGCGCCATAGTATCGCTTGCCATATCCAAGTCTTTTTTATTGTGATAAATAATAGTCGGCGTCCCTGTCGTACCGCTCGAGGCATGAATTCTAACAAGGTCTTCTTTGGGAACACAAAGCATTCCAAATGGATATGCCTCACGTAGATCATTTTTAGTCGTAAAAGGAAGCCGACGGATATCTGAGAGAGTTTTAAAATCCTCTGTCCCCAAAATTTTGTATTCCTTAAATCGTTTACTGTAAAAACTGGTATTCAGAGCGTGCTCTACCTGCTTTTTTAGCCCAATTAACTGAAGCTCTTCTATTTCTTTGCGATCTAAGGTTTCTACCGGTTTATCCCAAAAAGGAATTTCTATTGACATTAGGCTAAAACCTCTGTCCCCATTGCAAGAGCTGTGCAATTAATATCAACGAGCCGAGGATCTTTGCTACCAAAACGATTGCAAACAGCTGTTTCTACTGTCTTTTTTTGTATGGGTATGTGATTTAAAGCGGCACCAACCAAGACCATGTTCTCTGAACGTAGATTTCCAGCCACAGATGCTATTGATTTAGAGTCCACCAAAACGGAATGTGGTATTTTCTTTATTTTTTTATGTAATTCGCTAATATCTGGATAATTAGTAATGTTTTCAAAGGGGACAGAGCTTGTAATCAAGACGCCTTGGGGACAGAGGAATTCTAAATAGCGTAGACTTTCCAAAGGTTCCATAGACAAAATCATGTCGGCCCCGCCTTTTGGTATTAAATCGCTATATATTTCGCTGTCAGAGATGCGTAAATGTGCTTGTACGCCTCCGCCTCGTTGACTCATGCCGTGGACTTCTGATTGGCGAACATGTAATCCCTCAGCCATTGCGGCTTGGGCGATAATAGCTGCGATGGATAAGACGCCTTGTCCACCAACTCCAGCCAATAATATATCGTATTTCATATTATCTCCTCTATACGGTAAATAAATTGTTATTTCTTTGCTTTATTTTTAATTCGAAGCGATTCAACGCATTCTCTTACCAATAGTATGACAGATACTCCTCGATATTCTGCTTCTTCAAGCAAAATCTTCGTGTTTTCTTCGATTTTATTTGGAAAAGTAGAAAGAACCCGTACATGTTCAGGTTCAACACCTAAACCAACAACTAAAGACTCGAGTTTATTTGAGGGAACAATCGTTTCTTGACAACCAGTCATCGCTACGATAGAGTTATCCAAAATAATTGCTGTCATCGGGGTTTTTGTAGATACTGCATCGACAAGATTTTGTATGCCAGAATGCAAGAACGTGGAATCTCCTATTACACCAAAGGCATATTTTACACCGACTTGCGCAGCACCTCGCGCCATGCCAAGAGAGGCACCCATGCAGACAATTGATTCAATTGCGTTGTAGGGGGACAGAGCACCAAGTGCATAACAACCAATATCGGACATAATCACTACATTATCATCCCCAGCCTTTTCCTTTAACACAGAAACAGCCTTGTTTAAGGAGCTATACGAATCAGCATGAGGACACCCCTTACATAATTGTGGAGGTCGACCAGGAAGATCTATAGTTAAATCAGCAATATCAGGGTTGCTTGTTATTGATTTTCTCTCTTCGAGGGACAGAGCTTTTCTTACAAAGTCTGGATTGAGTTCTCCCGTCCGCGGGAGATGCCCTGAAAGCTTCCCTAAAACTGTAATTTTTTGTGGTAATAACCCTTTTAACTGTTTTTCTATAACAGGCATTCCTTCTTCTATAATAAGGAGCGTTTGAGCGTTTTGAGTAAGTTCTTGTATTTTTCCTAAAGGCAGTGGAAGAGTCGCGATATGAAGATGGCTAGGTAGTTCCTTAGATGGGGACAGAGCTTTTAAATATTCAGCATAATCTTTTATGTTTTCTAAGTAATAGTTTTTACCTAAGCCACTGGTAATAATTGCAAAATCGGACTTATTTTTGCTCGTCTGCAAGATATTCCATTTATTGGAATTGGACCACTTTTGAAAGAATTCTTGCTTGTCTATCATTTTTTCATAATTTTTTCGAGCTAAAGCGGGTAAAAGCATCCATTCTAATTTATTAGCCTTCAACAAATTAGCTTGTTTTATATGAAGAGGCACATCGAAAGGTCTAACCACAGCGCGACTATGTGCAAGACGGGTAACAACGCGCATCATTACAGGTACCTTATTTTTTTCAGAAATTTCAAAGGCTTCAAACATCATCTCGTAAGCTTCTTGTTGAGTTGTCGGTTCAAAACAAGGTATCATCGCAAAATCAGCAAAAAAGCGGGAATCCTGCTCACCTTGGCTTGAATGCATACTAGGATCATCGGCAACAATCAAAACAAGACCGCCGTTAATACCTACCAGCGAAGAATTCATAAATGGATCAGCGGCAACATTGAGACCAACATGCTTCATTGTCACAATGCTTCTTTTTCCAGCAAAAGAAGCACCTAAAGCCGACTCATACGCAGTTTTTTCGTTAGAACACCACTGCGCTATGGGGACAGAGCTTTCTAATTGATCAGATTTACTCACGTTTTCTTTGTTTTTTATTAAAAATTCTAATATTTCTGTTGATGGGGTTCCTGGATAACCGAATCCAGCGCTTAAACCTGCATGAATCGCCCCCAGAGCTATAGCTTCATCACCTAATAAAACAATATCCTTCATTTTTACCTCTTTAATTATAAAGTTTAGTATAACAAGACTTAACTGAGGTGTAAAGAGATATAATATAGAAATGAGTCGGGGTAGATTTTAGCTCTAGAAAGTTTTCCCTGGTGCGCGTTTTAGAAAAGCAAGGCTAAGGTTTCAGGCTTTTCGAGAATACTATATTTTTTTACCAGCCGATGATATTTTCCTGAAAACTTCCATACTTTTTCGCCACTTGCCAAACCTGCTTTAATAGGGTTATTGTCGATATAATCTGAAATCTTAATGTACTCTTGCAAGGAAGAAATAATTTTCGAAAAAAATCGCTCTCCCCATAAATGTCCAGAGCGACCTAGTTTTTTATTGCATATAACAGCAAAAACACTTAAAATCCATTGCATAATACGAGACAAGTTTTGATTTTTTCCTGGCTTGATAATCATATGGATATGATTTTCCATTACAACAAAATTTGTTAGCTGAAAAACATGTTTTTTCTTTGCCCGCTTAACGACCGCTAAAAACAAAGCTTTTAATTCGTTTGATTTTAACAACATTTCTTTGTTATTGATACGAGCTCCAACATGATACATGGCGTTTTCTTTTAATATTCTTCTTTTTCTCATACCTTATTATTGGTTTTTGTGAAGACTTTTTTGCATTTAAATTTTAATTTAAAAAAAATTCCTCTGTCCCCTTTTTTTTTCTTTTTTTTTTCGTTATACTAATTCCATCACTATGAATAGAGAAAAACATTTAGATACACTATTAAGCTCAATAAAAGTACTCGAGATTTCTTCCTCTACGCTAAATCCTTTAATACAAAGCCTGGTTTTTGATTCTAGGAACGTAACTAAAGGAAGTTTATTTTTTGCACTACCAGGAAATACTGTCCATGGGAATACATTTATACAAGAAGCTATTAAAAAAGGGGCAGTGGCTATAATTTATCAAGATGAAATCTCTTCTTCCTTAATTCAAACCCTCAAAGCAAATGTTGTGATGATAAAAGTGCAAGATTCACGTTACGCTATGAGTCCTATCGCTGATTCTTTTTACGATAGCCCGTCATCGAAGCTTAAAGTTATCGGCGTAACTGGAACGGAAGGAAAAAGCACGACAACATATCTCATTTGGCAACTAATACAACTACTAGGTGCTAAAGCTGGTTTTATATCGACAGTGCAAACCTCTTTTGGGGACAGAGCTTTTGATAACACCGAGCACCTTACGACTCCAGAAGCACCTATTATCCATTATTCTCTTGCAAAAATGCTTGAAAATAACTGTGAATATGCAATTATCGAATCTTCGTCTCATGGTTTATCCAAAAAAACAAATCGTTGTGGGGATATTCACTATGATGTTGGCATTGTGACTAATGTAACCCATGAACACCTAGAATTTCATGGCACCAGAGAGCAATATGCCTTTGATAAAGCAAACTTATTTCGCTCTTTAGATCTTTTCTCGCATGAAAAAACAGTCTTAGGTCTTAAATCCTCTGTCCCCACATTTGGAGTAATTAATGCTGATGATCCTGTCGCCTTCTCTTTTTTAGAAGATACGAAACAAGCTTGTTTTTTCTTTTCTGAAAAATCCTCTGTCCCTCTAAAAAAACAAAATATTGATTCAAAAGCTTTTTTTTACGCTTCTAACATTATTTCTTCTGAAAAAAAACTTAACTTCACTCTTACGAATGAAAATTTAACCAAACAATCAGTAGAGGTAGAGACAAACTTAATCGGTACCTTCAATGTGCACAACATCCTTGCTTCTATTATTACGGTATCGAAAATAATGGGGAAATCCATAGAAGAAGTAGCAAAAACATGCCAAAAATTGATTCCTGTTAAAGGGCGCATGAGTTCTGTTGATAAGGGACAAAATTTTGAAGTTATTATAGATTATGCACATACGCCGTCCTCGTTTAACACAATTTTTCCTCCCATTAGGGACAGAGCACAGGGAAAAATAATTTCAGTGTTTGGTTCTGGTGGAAATAGAGATACGAAAAAAAGGCCAGAACAGGGAGCTATCGCAGCACGATACAGCGATATTGTAATTTTAACAGATGAGGACCCTAGAACGGAAAACTCCATGGATATTTTAACCATGATAGCTGAAGGCTGCAAAAATCCTTATAACTTTTCGGTCTCAAGAGGGACAGAGCTTTATTGCAAAGCGGATTCTACAAGCCTATTTTTAATTCCCGACAGAAAAAAAGCAATTCGAAAAGCTTTTTCTCTTGCAAGTAAAAACGATATCGTATTATTGCTTGGAAAAGCGCATGAAAACTCAATAATTTATGCTGATCATATCATGCCTTATGACGAAATCGAAGAAGCAATCTCTGCCTTAGCTGAATTGGGCTATAAAAAAGGATAATATAATGAAAATTGTTGTTTTATATGGTGGAAAAAGTAGCGAACACGAGATTTCTCTTTTGTCGGCATCTTCTGTTGTACGAAATATCGATCTCAAAAAACACGAAGTGTCCTTAATCGCTATTACAAAAAAAGGACAATGGTTTTTACAAGATGATTCTGAAATTAGCCGAATACAAAACGATAAAAACGCTGTTTTAGGTATTTTAGAAAACAAAGAGGCTGTTTTTATTGCACCAGGTCTTGGTGGGGACAGAGGATTTAAAACAGCAGCTCAAACAATTCCCTGCGATGTTGTTTTCCCGGTTTTACACGGAGCCTTTGGGGAAGATGGAACAATACAAGGCTTGTTAGAAATAGCACAAGTACCCTATGTCGGTTGTGGAGTGATGGCAAGCTCACTTACCATGGATAAAGAAAAAACAAAACAAGTTTGGCAAACGCAAAATCTTCCTGTAGTACCGTATATGACGGTAAAAAAACATGAATTTTTAACGAACGATACAAAAACAAAAATTATTGAAGCGGTAGGGCAAAAATTTACCTATCCTGTTTTTGTCAAACCCTGCAACGCAGGTAGCTCTGTAGGTACAGCAAAGGTGAGGGACAGAGGATTTCTAGAAAAAGCACTTGAAGAGGCTTTTTTCTGGGATGAAAAAGTGCTAATCGAGCCTTTTATAGATGCGAGAGAAATTGAATGCTCAGTTATCGGAAATCAGACACCTATTGTGTCAGTTTTAGGGGAGATTATTCCTACTCATGAATTTTATGACTATGAGGCCAAATATAATGATCCAAATGGGGCAGAGTTTTTTATTCCTGCTCGAATAAGCAGTGAAGAAACTGAAAAAATCAGGACCCTAGCGCAAAAAGCTTATGAGGCTGTTGATGCGAGTGGCTTTTCGAGAGTTGATTTTTTTATTGATAAGCAAAGCAACGAAATTTATCTAAACGAAATCAATACTATCCCTGGGTTTACATCGATTAGTATGTTTCCAAAAATGTGCGAAGCTGCAGGCATACCCTACAAAACCATAATTGAACGTTTATTAGACTTAGCAGTTGAAAGATTTAAGGCTCGACAAGCACTCAATACAGGGTTACATATGTGAAACTAGATTTTTATAAATTACACCTCGGTGGCAATAGTTTTTTACTCATTGACATAGGAAAACATTCCATTTCAACAAATGCTCTGTCCCCAATTGCAAGGCAAATATGCGACCGACGTTACGGAGTTGGTGCAAGCGCATGTATTTTTCTCTACCCAGACAATTTTGTTAGAATTTTTTTACCAAATGGCAAAGAACATTTTCATAGTTATGACGCATTTTTTTGTGCAGCGCGCTATTCCTTTGATTCAGGCTATTTTCTAAAAACAGCTAATAAAGACAGAATAACACTAAAAACTCCCCTTGGGGACAGAGGATTTTATATAATTTCTCCTAGAGAGTTCAAAATTTCTCTTGGTAGTCCTTTTTCTCTTACAAATGGGGCACGTATAGACAAAAACAGCAAACATTCTATTGAAACAATACGTATCAATAACAAGCCTGTTTGTATTTCAGGTTTTCATATTAAGGATGATATAGTTGCGGTAAATGCCAAAGAAGTAAATATCTCGTCTTTTTTTGACCTCTACCTTAAAATAAATACTATTTTCACACAAAATAAAACCTATCTAGTTTATTACAGAGAGGTTGCAAAAGAGGCTATGTCTATTCGTACAATAAAACGAGGCCCCTCAACCTCTTGCATTAGTGCTGCTGCTTCGCTCGTATCATCGGTTTTATCTGGAAACCCAGAAACCGCCTCTGTTTTTATTTTTGAAAAAGGCTCCCCTTCTCTTTACACGCAAGAAATAAATCTTTTAGAAGATTTTGATGATTCTAGAAAATTAACTATCTTATGGGAAAATGAAACGAATGAACTTTTCGCAATAGGCAGCGCCGGATATACATTTGAAGGAAGTTTTGATTACAGAGATGGAAATATAAAAAACTATGAATAAATCTAAGCCTGTAAAGCCCAAAAAAGATTCACACAAATCCTCTGTCCCCAACCAAAGCAAGCTCAATATTTCCGAAAATTTCATTTCAAATAGCAGTTTATTCCATAACTATCCCAGTTTTTGCCCAATTTCGAGCCTCGCAGATATAAAAGATAAAAAAGTGCTTGTAATGGGACTTGGATTGCATGGAGGGGGAGAAGCTTCTGTGCGGTTTTTCTTAAAACATGGCGCATTTGTTACCATTACTGACCTAAAAACAGAAGCCGAACTGGAGTCGACTATAAAATCTCTTAAAAATGATAGTTCACTAAATCTTGATAAGGCAGATTTTGTTTTAGGGCGTCATGATATTCGGGATTTTGAGGAAGCGGATCTTGTTATAAAAAACCCAGCTGTAAAATACGAAGGGAATATATATCTTAAAAAAGCAAAACACATAGAAAGCGATATCTCTTTATTTCTACGCTTTACAAAATCACCTATTATTGCCATTACAGGTAGCAAGGGAAAATCTTCAACGGCGAGTGCTATACATTTTGGACTGCAACAAGCCGGCTTTCACTCTTTTTTAGGTGGGAATATAACCATCAGCCCACTACATTTTCTAGAAAAAACAAATGAAAACACTCCTGTTGTTTTAGAGCTTTCAAGTTGGCAACTTTCAGATCTTCGAGGAAGAGAAATTCTAAAACCAAAAATTGCAATTATCACAAAAATTGTTCCAGACCATTTAAACTGGTACGGAACAATGGAAAACTACATAGAAGACAAAAAACTCATCAATAAAAACCAAGATTCCTCCAGCTTTACAATATGCTCTGCCGACTCCTGGGGAGATATTTTTGCTTCGGGGACAGAGGCTCAAGTTATTCGCTATAGTAGCAAGCCTTTTCAAGGCCATATAGCAAAAGGCGCTTGGCTTGATACGCATAGTAAAGGATATGTGACAAGAAACACAGCCCTTTCAATAAAAATGGGGACAGAGGATTTAAAAATTAACAAAAAAATCTCTAGCAATTCAAAGATATCTTTACAAACAAAAACTGCAACTCCTATTCTTGATAATTTATTGGTGCCTGGAATCCATATGAAGGAAAACATGCTCATTGCATCGCTTGCCTTGGTCTTGATGGGAGTCAATCCTCTAAAAACAGCAAAAATAATGGCGAAATTCCCTGGAGTCCCACATCGATTAGAATATTTTCACAAAAAAACACTGCAAAACCTTCCTACAGGAGGGACAGAGGATTTAAAGAAAGCTTCCAAAACGAGCTTTCTTTTTTATAACGATTCAGCTGCAACTGTTCCAGACGCGACAATTGCAGCATTAAGCTCTTTTACTGACCCAATACATCTTATTTCTGGTGGAACTGACAAAAGTTTAGATTTTACAGAATTGGCAAAGCATGTATCCAAGGCAAAATCGCTCTATCTTCTCGCTGGCTCGGGGACAGAGCTTTTAATAAAAGAACTAGATAAATCCTCTGTCCCCTATTTTGGCCCTTTCCCATCCCTCGACGCGCTTCTTGCAAGGTTAAAAGAACAAATTACGAGCGAAATGGCATTCGAGCCAAAAGAAATTATTCTTTTTTCTCCCGGGACAGCCTCCTTTGGTATGTTCAAAAATGAATTTGACCGCGGGAATACATTTAAAAAGCTCATTTTAGAACTATTTTAGTAATCTAAATGAAATCAAAAACAATTTCTACTCTTCGCTGTTTTTCTTATTGAGTTCGCTTTGAGTATTTTCCTCATCGCTTTTTGATTTTCCGTATAAATACCGTTTTATTTTCTGACTTGCAGTTTTTTCAAATTCTTGAATATAGCGAACCGCGGAAAGTTTTGAAATTCTATTTACCTTTTGGTTCACAAAAAAGTGTATTTCAGATAATACCTCTTCTTGTAAATACAATAAATCGTTTTTTATTTCGTTTATTGTATTGCCTGCCATTTTGGTAAAGCCTTCACCTTTTTCTTTTTCCAGTTTTTCGTTATCGAGCTGTACTAAAGCAACGAGCCCATTTCCATCTTCAACTACAAGCGATTCGGTAACAAGCGGATGCTGGTTTAAAATAAATTCTATATCTTCAGGATAAATATTTTCACCTGCAGAATTTAATATCATATTTTTTAGTCGCCCTTTAATAGACAAACGATTTTTCTTATCGATTATTCCCAAATCTCCTGTCTTAAACCAACCAGAACCTGTGCTATCTTCTTCCGTTGTAAACACCGATTTTGTAAGTGCTTCGTCTTTATAATAGCCCTGCATAATATTTTCGCCTTTCGCAACGATTTCACCTACACCTGTTTCTGGGTCAGGATTGAGGATTGCGAGCTCAACACCTTCTAAAACAGGACCTATCGTACCAGGAATAGTGTTTTTTGTTCCAGATCCAGCAATCAATGGAGCGGTTTCTGTAAGACCATAACCAATAGCATATTTAAACCGTGCTTCTTTCATAAAAAGCTCAACTTCTGGATCAACTTTTGCACCACCGAGACTGTGAAAGTCTTTCTGTAAATTCCCAAAATAGCAGGTTTGTGATAAACTAAAACAAAGGAGCCTGCTATGGCAAAAGCAAAAACATCAGCACACAAAGTTGTAATGACTGAAGGAAAACGA
>Ga0255341_1002586_pt1 | contig 22234 bp, 21 predicted proteins | sample wastewater_treat_8_FD_192418 | JGI IMG/M metagenome (GOLD analysis project Ga0255341, IMG submission 192418) | Wastewater microbial communities from Lulu Island WWTP, Vancouver, Canada - plant12 | ecosystem: Engineered > WWTP > Wastewater > Unclassified | place: Canada: Vancouver, British...
AATTTCTGACCCCAAATTAGTAAATATTAGCAAAACACCCTTGATATTTTCCTAATAATGGTTATTGCGTGAAGTTGTCAAGGTACATCTATTGTAAAAAAAGAGTTTATGCAGTGGAATCAATAATCAAATGCTCAATACTTTATGCAATTTTATCAATAATCATGGTCCTTACAATGACAGCATGCGGACCGTCTTCAAAAGAAGACTCTATATCAATATCCGGTTCATCGGCACTACTGCCCCTTGCAGATAATGCTGCCAAAGACTATATGGCAAAGAACCCGGGTTCAAAGATCTCGGTACAGGCAGGAGGAAGTGGTCAGGGACTCACACAGGTTTATCAGGGTGCTGTAAACATAGGAAATTCAGATGTGTATGCAGAAGAAAAGTTAAAGTCTGAAGAAGCTAAAGAATTAAAGGATCATGTGGTTTGTGCCGTAGGTATTGCGGTGGTTGTAAATCCTAATGTAAAAGCAGATAATCTCACTTCTCAGCAGTTGATAGACATATTTACAGGCAAGATAACCAACTGGAAGGATGTTGGCGGGAATGATATGAAAATCACTTTAATCAACAGACCGAGCAACTCAGGAACAAGGGCTACCTTTAAGAAATATGCATTAATGGGAGCTGACGAAGCAGAGGGAATGGCATTAAAAGAAGACCAATCCGGCACAGTGAAGCAGACAGTATCCCAAACGGAAGGGGCAATATCATATCTTGCATTCTCTTATCTGGATGATAAAACCAAGCCTCTAAAGATCGATGGGGTTGAACCTACTTCGGAAAATGTTTCTAACGGTACCTACCCTGTTTGGGCATATGAGCATATGTATACCAAAGGCGAAGCAACAGGCCTTACAAAATCTTTTATAGATTACATACTAAGTGAAGAAGTTCAGGATAACCTTGTCACAAAACTTAAGTTTATACCTATTAAAGATATGAAGGTTAAACGTTAGATTCTTTGGAAATGGGGAGCGGAAAATGTCGGTTAATAGTAAAGCAAAAAAGAGTATTCATTATTTAAAAACAGAATTATTGGGGAGAACCTCGGTTACATTTTTTGGGGTGTTTTTGATAATATTGACTATAAGCCTGGTCTTCTTCATAGCATCAAAGGGGCTGGCAACATTTATTCAAGACAAGCAATCACCCATTGAGTTCCTGTTTTCAGATAAATGGGACACCATAGGAGATAAAGGGGAGCCCACAGTGGGTGCACTTGTTTTTATTTTCGGTTCGATATCCATATCTATGCTTGCACTAATGATAAGCACTCCATTTAGTATTGCAATTTCAATTTTTATTACTGAAATCTCACCCAGATTGGGAAAAAAGATTCTGCAGCCTGTAATTGAAATATTTGTAGGAATCCCGTCGGTTGTATACGGTTGGGTAGGCTTGACTGTATTGGTGCCTTTTGTAAGCAAGATTACATCAACACTACCGTTTGTAGATCAATCAATCAACACAACTGGTAAAAGCCTTATTACCGGAGCGATGGTTCTGTCAATAATGATTTTTCCTACTATTGCCAGTGTTGCTGTTGATGCACTTAAATCGTTACCTAGGGATTATAAGGAAGCATCCTTTGCCATAGGAGCTACCCGCTGGCAAACCATAAGGCATGTTCTTGTACCTGCAGCTCTTCCGGGAATACTTACAGGAATTGTATTAGGCCTTGCAAGAGCCTTTGGTGAAGCATTGGCTGTGCAGATGGTAATTGGAAACAATATGCTTTTTCCCAAAACAATTTTTGACAGGGCCAATACCATGACAAGTGTAATTACTATGGAAATGGGAAATGCAGTTTCGGGAACACTTGAAAGCAATGCATTGTGGTCTTTGGCATTTCTTCTTCTTATAATATCATTTTTGTTTATTGTGATAATACATAAAATAGGGGCAAAAGGGAGTTATACTAAATGAGAATCAGACCTCAAACTGCTGATAAAATAGCAACAACAATTTTTAACATTATAGCTGGAATACTGGTATTATTGCTCGTTTTTTTTGCAGGTTACCTGATTTATCAGGGAAAAAGCAAGCTGAATATGGACTTTCTTACTTCTGCCCCCAATTCAATAGAGGCTGGAGGCGGCATAGGTCCACCATTGTTCAATTCAATTTATATGGTGGTTTTATCCATGGCAATTTCACTTCCAATAGGACTTGCAGCAGGGATTTATATCGCCGAGTATGCAAAGCCTTCGAAAGGTACAAAAATGATAAGATTTTGTATTGAAGCATTAGCATCACTGCCTTCAATAGTAATTGGTCTGTTTGGATTTCTCGTTTTTATTCAAATGACAGGCTGGAGCTTCAATCTATTATCCGGTGCACTGGCGGTATCTCTGTTGAATCTTCCTGTTATAACAAGGATAAGTGAGGATGCTATAAGAAATGTTCCGCTTTCTGTAAAGGAAGCTAGTCTGGCATTAGGAGCTACCCATTGGCAGACAATTGTAAAGGTTTTGATACCCTGTGCAATTCCGGGACTTGTAACGGGATTGATTTTAACATCAGGAAGAGTTTTTGGTGAAGCAGCTGCACTTATATTCACATCGGGGGTAAGCGGGTACCCTCTGGATTTTACTAACTCTAACCCCTTTGATTCATCTTCACCCTTAAATCCATTCAGACCTGCTGAAACATTAGCGGTTTTCATATGGAAAGTCAACTCTGAAGGCACTGCACCGGATGCAAGAATAGTTGCTGATGGGGCTGCTGCGGTTCTGATTATATGTGTATTTGTTTTTAATATTGCATCAAGGGTCTTTGGTGGATTGCTGAATAAAAGATTTGCCGGAAAAACTAATAATTAGCATGAGGGATTGATTTGAATGGAAAAAAATTTAAAGCTTTATACAAAAGATCTGAATCTTTTTTATGGAAGTACCCAGGCATTAAAAAATGTTACTGTTGATATTGAGAAGAATAAGGTAACGGCACTTATAGGGCCGTCAGGCTGTGGGAAGTCAACCTTTCTTAAAACACTCAATAGAATGAATGATCTTGTTCACAATGTTAGAATCACGGGAAAGGTTTACCTAGACGGTTTAAATGTTTATGAAGAGTTTGATGTAGTGGATTTAAGGAAAAAGGTGGGTATGGTTTTCCAAAAGCCCAACCCTTTCCCCATATCAATATATGAGAATATTGCTTATGGTCCTAAGATACATGGAATAAAATCAAAATCCAGGCTTGATGAGATAGTTGAAAAAAGCTTGATTGGCTCTGCCCTTTGGGATGAGGTGAAGGATCGTCTTAAACAAAATGCATTAGGACTTTCTGGCGGACAGCAGCAGCCTTTAGCAAAAGATTTGAGGGTTATAAGCACAGCACTAAAGATAATAACAGATATGGAAAGAATTGCTGACCATTCATCCGATATTGCTGAAATAACAATAAGAATGGCAAAAGATAAATATATCAAGCCTCTTATAGATGTTCCTAAAATGGCGGAGCTTGCAAAGGATATGGTCAACAAGTCCATAGATGCCTATTTAAGGCTTGATCTTGAGCTTGCCTTGTCTGTTTGTAAAAGTGATGATGCTGTTGATGAGTTATTCTTTAAGATTGTTCTTGAATTAATTAATTTAATGAAGAATGATCCAAAGTCAATTGAACAGGCTATTGATTTTATGTTTATAGCAAAATACCTTGAAAGAATGGCTGATCATGCCACTAATATAGGAGAATGGGTTGCTTTTGTAATAACAGGAGAGCATGAGCATCTTTCAAGGCATATGGATAGATAAAGATGGAGGTAGATGGATTGATGTCAAAAGGGCTGGTTTTTGCAGTTGAAGATGAGGAGAATATTCAACAACTTATAAAATACAATCTGAAAGCTCATGGATACAGGGTGAAAAACTTTGATACAGGAGAGAAGCTTATTGAGCAATGTAAAGTAACTATTCCTGATCTGTTTTTGCTTGATGTCATGCTGCCGGGGATTGATGGGTTTGAGGTCTGCAATCAGCTGAAACAGGATGTTCTCACCAAGACAATTCCTGTAATAATGCTTACTGCAAAAAGTGATGAGGTTGACAAGGTTTTGGGATTGGAACTTGGGGCTGATGATTACATGACCAAACCGTTTAGCGTAAGGGAACTGGTAGCACGGGTAAAAGCCGTTTTTAGAAGGATGAGCTTGTCAAACCAGAGCAATACGGATGTTTTAAGCTTTGGAAATATAAAGATTGATTGTTCCAGAAGAGAGGTAGTTAAAGATGACAAGATTGTAGATATGGCATTTAAAGAGTTTGAATTGTTGAAGCTATTGGTTATGAATAAGGGTAAAGTGCTCTCTAGGGACATGCTGCTTGAAAAGATTTGGGGGTATGATTACTATGGGGAAACCAGAACTGTTAATGTGCATATAAGATATTTAAGGCAAAAACTTGAAGACGATGACAGCAATCCGGGTTCTTATTGAGACAGTACGCGGAATAGGATACAGATTTAAAGATAAAGGAGCAAACCAATAAATAAAAACAGTCCTTTATTTATGGGAACCTGAAGTGTCCTGTAATTCCCGGTATCCATCTCATAAGATTGTCTACTTCCATGGTATAAGGCCCTGCATTATGAATGATATAGGGTATGCCATCGGAATTTCTCTTGTCCGAAACTATTGCAATATGCTCAGGATTGGAAAATGTAACTATGTCTCCGCCCTGCCATTCCTGCAAGTTTTTAATGTCATTCGGCTTAATTTCTGTAGTAAGCTTCTTGGAGTATTTATTAAAAAATACTATCAGGTTCCGCACCCTTCTGAAGTCAATATTGGGGTCGGGCTTCCCTTCAACAGCGGGATAATCCTTTGTATTGGATTTAATGTCGTTATCAATCATGCTTTTAAGATCATAACCGGCATTCTTAAATGCACGCCATATTACATCGGTGCAAACACCCTCATTATCCGGCGGATAGCCTCCACTATAATACTCGCTTTTATAGACAGGTTTGTTTTCGGCATCTTTCCTTGCACCCTCCACAATATCGTCGAGATCGTTTATGCCGTCACCGTCTTTGTCGCTAAGGCACTTCACTTTAGGAATGTTAAGCGGTGTAGGCGTAGGTGTGGGAGTGGAAGAGGATATGCTCGGTATTGACGGCTTACATGTATACACCGGCTCTGAAACTATCTGACCCGATTTTTTAGAGTCGATTTCCGGTGATAAACTCTTATATTCATTACACCCTTCCAGCAATACAAAAGATATTATACACAATATAAATAATGTTGCTGTTCTCATAGCTTACCTCCGTAATAATTTGCAATAAGCTTTCCGTCATTTACAACAACATTATAATATGCTTGTATAACATAGTATTAAACGTGATGTAACGAATTTGTAAAATTTATTGTTTGTAATCTTCAACTTCTTTAATCATGCCATCTCTAAGCTCAAAAGCTTTCCTTCCTTTGTTGGAAAATATTGTATCGAAATAGACTTTGTTATCCTTTTTTAAAAGTATCATCTGCTCGTATCCCAGTATTTGAGCTACATTTATTGTGTCGAAGCGGTTCTTATTCCATATATGGATATTGACTAAAGGTGCAATCGATCCTTTTGCAACTGTTGTGGGAGTTTTCACTCCGTTATTTTCAAAGTCCACATAGTCTATACTTCCGGTTTGCAACCATATTTCCCACTTCTGTGTCTCATGGTTGAATCCAACAATTTTAGTTTTAGGATGAAATAAACCAGAAGTTATTATGATTTCATTTGTACCGTCATAATTAACATCTTTTTCCGAGACATTAAAATCTGAGATGGTAGAGCCTATATAACCTATATGAAAGGTTTCTTTTCCATCTTCAATAAAAGCATGAAGTCCGTCTATGTCGTTTTCGATTTTTACTGTAGAAGGGACGGGTTCTTGTGAAGCTGTAGGTATATAGTTCAATATGGCAGTATTATATATAACCAGGTTTATTTTCTTGTTCTTCAAAACATTGTTAAGGTCGAGTCTCTTTTCAAACTTCCATTTGGTAGGATTTAAGGCCTCAAGAACCTTTACCGGTTCTTCCGTAAATGTTAAATGTTTGCTCTCTAATAATGAGCGGTAGTATTTTATAGCTTTACTGTTTTCATCGCGTAAGGTATGTAATACCGATGAGTTATTGAGAAAGATTACAAAGGTAATAACCATTAAAGCTATTACTAATGTATACAAGTATTTTTTGTTAAGCAGTTTTTTCACTAAGATTTGCCCCCAACTTTTATTGTTCCTTTAAAAATATTATTCCTCTATAATGATTGGTTTTTTGCAAATGTTTTCTTCGCAACCTTATTAAATTTAGTTTTTATTCCTTGGTTTATTATACCGTGTAATAATACAAGTATAAATACAGATTTTGCAATAATTCTTCAAAAAACTACGAAAACGAGCAGCCTTGACGGTTGCTCGTTTTCGTTATCCTCATTAATTCATTCAATCATATTTAATAGTCTTCAATAGTGTGATTGAAGCGTCTTGCAATAACCATAATATCAAGTGCATTTATAACGTTGTCATTATTAAAATCAAAATCATGCTTGAATGTTATGTCATTTATACTTGAATTGAAATGCTTTACTAAATTAATAATATCTGCCATATTGATTGAATTATCACCGTTAATATCTCCCCACCAGAGTGTAATGGGTAAATTCATTGATGATATATTTATATCTGAGGTTTCAAATTTGACATTTTTTATATATCTGCATAAGAATCCGGACTTGCTGATTCTAAGCTTATAACCGTTGGGGTTGGCGGGAACATTGGATATTCTGAAAGAACCGTCAATGCTGGTAACGGCACTCAAACCGGTACCGTCAATTTCTACCTTAAAGTTATCTTTTGACGGTGATTTGCCTGAAATAATATTAACTTCAGGGGATACAAAGCCTGTTATTGAATAGGAAGGAGGCTCCTTATAAGGTGTGGCTGTGGGTGAATAAGTTGCTTCAAGATTTATCGGCATGGGTGAATCTCTCCAAGTACTTCCGTCGCCGATCTGACCGTCTGCATTACTGCCCCATATCCAGAGACTACCGTCTGTTTTTTTGGTCATGCTGTGGTTTATGCTTGCTACAGCTGATAATACATTGTCCATAATCTTTACAGGTGTAACTAGATCCATTTTTGTTCCGTCACCAAGCTGTCCGTCAAGATTGCACCCGGATGCCCAGAGGCTTCCGTCTGTTTTGACGATTAAACTATAACCGTAGCCTGCACTGGCTGAAGACACATTATCCATAATTTTAATGGGAGTTGTTTGGCTCATTGTAGTTCCGTTGCAAAGCTGACCGATGGAGTTATCACCCCAAGCCCAAAGGCTTCCATCCGACTTTATGGCTAAAGTGTGGTCATACCCTGCAGAGACTGAAATGACATTATTCATGATTTTGACGGGTGTTGTTTTATCTGTCCTAGAGCCGTCACCGAGCTGCCCGTAAGAATTATCACCCCAGGCCCAGAGAGTTCCGTCTTCTTTTATGGCCATACTATGTAGATAGCCGGCGGCAACAAAGGACACATTGCTCATAATTTTTGTTGGTGTTTTTACATATGTCATCGTTCCATTTCCAAGCTTGCCTTGAGATCCGGAACCCCAAGCCCAGAGTGTCCCGTCCCATTTCACGGCAAAACTGTGGTTATCTCCGGCAGCTACTAAAGATACATTACTCATAATCTTTGTCGGTGTTGTTTTATCTATTGATGTCCCATCACCAAGCCCAAGTTGTCCATAAGAATTATCGCCCCAAGCCCAGAGGCTGCCATCTGTCTTTACGGCTAAACTGTAACTTTCACCAGCGGCTGCTAAAGATACATTATCCATAATCCTAACAGGCATTGTTTTGCTTGATTCTGTTCCATCGCCGAGCTGACCTGCATTATTGGCACCCCAGGCCCAGAGGCTTCTATCGAGTTTTATTGCTAAACTGTGAGTACTGCCTGCTGCAGCGGAAGTTATTTTGCTTATTACCATGGTTGGAGTGGACTTGCAGGATACTGTTCCATTGGCAAGCTGACCTTCGGAATTGTCACCCCAGGAACAAAGGATTCCGTCAGATTTGATGGCCAAACTGTGGGCATAACCTGCAGCAACTGAAGATATATTATCCGCAATTTTTGTTGGGCGTACTTTTTTTGTTCTTGTACCGTCACCAAGCCCAAGCTGTCCGCACGAATTGTCACCCCAAGCCCAAAGGCTTCCGTCCGACTTAATAGCCAAACTATGTGCATAGCCTCCAGTGACCGATATTACATCGTCCATGATCTTTATGGGTGTTGTTCTGTCTTCTGATGTCCTGTCACCTAGCTGCCCGTCGTAATTCCATCCACATGCCCATAGACTTCCGTCAGTTTTAATAAATAAGGTGTGATTGCAGCCGGCACTTACTGAGGAGACATTGTTCGTGATTTTTACAGGTGTTTTTTTATCTGTTATTGTCCCATCGCAAAGCTGACCATACTCATTATTGCCCCAAACCCACATACTGCCGTCTGTCTTTACAGCTAAACTGAAACTATTGCCTGCGGCGACTGTAGATACATCTTCCATAATCCTGACGGGTCGGATTTTATGTACTGTTGTTCTGTCGCCAAGCTGTCCGTAGGCATTGTTGCCCCAGGCCCAGAGGCTTCCGTCCTTCATTATGGCTAGACTGTGATCATAACCTGCAGCAACATAAGAAACATTGTCCATTATTTTGGTAGGAGTTATTTTATCCAAAGTTGTTCCATCACCAAGCCCAAGCTGTCCGTAAGCATTGTTGCCCCAGGCCCAAAGGCTTCCGTCCGTTTTGATTGCCAAACTGTAGTTATAGCCTGCAGAAACTGACGAGACATTGTCCATTATTTTTACAGGACTGCTTTTTAGTGATTTTGTACCGTCGCCAAGTTGTCCATAATTATTGCTGCCCCAGGCCCAAAGGCTTCCATCCGACCTGACAGCCAAACTATGATTATTGCTTGAATCAACCTTTACCCATGTATCCTTGATTTCAACAAAGGCGGAAGACTTTAGAGGAAATAGAAATGTAGCTAACAAGGAAAAAAGCAGGAAAAACATTAAAATCCTATCTTTCATAGAATAACCCTCCCTGCAATGTAAATTATTGTTATTATAATTATACAATTCCTTGCGTGAAATGTCATCAGTAAAAAATAATATAAATAATGGTGTTATTTTTTACTGAATACAAAAGTTTAGAATTCTGAATTTAGGATCCGGAATTCTAAACTTTTCTTCAAAACAATGATATGGCTTGTTTAGAGCTCTCTAACACTGGAATTATTGAACCTACATCAACAGGTTTTTCGTCTGAAAGACTTACAATCTTTACTCCATGGCTATTGGCAAATTTTACAATATCTACAAAGGATTTTAGCTTGGTCAGATCTCCTGTAACAACCATTTTATCCCTGGATATTTTTCCGGTACACCCGCCGATGAAGCCCATATTGAGGCCCGGTAAAACAATATTTTCATCAGGCTCAATAAGTAAGACATCAATTCCTTTTTTGGAAGCAGCTTCTTCAATGCCCTTATCTGAAGTTATTATTGCATTTTTATCTACTACACAAACAGAGCATTTGGAATACCCTTGCTTAACATCAATGAATTCAGCACCTTCACTTTCCAGTTCCTTTAATAAAATTTTATCGGTATATTTGAGATTATGAATTATATAATTGCCTACTCTAGCAGCATTATATGCAATATTTCCGGGATATTTGGCAGATAGAACGGTTTTTCCTTCTATCATCTTAAAACCGAGGCTTGAGAGCATTTCCAAAATCTTAATGTTAATGCCTGGTGCATATACAATCTTGTTACCGCCTACATGATGAAGCATTATATCAGTGTGGTATGATACAGCCTCATACATTTCCGGAAGGCATTCTGTCTTTATTGGTGTTATTTCCATTTTCAACAGGCTGTCTGCAATTTTTTTGCTTATCCTTCCATCAATCAGGATACCTTTTACTTTTCCTTCTGGAAGGTTTGGAAGCTTAATGTAATTCATACGGTTACCCCTCTGATTTCGATACTAATGAGCACTTTTTATTGAGTCCATAGAGATATTATATATAAATACGAAGCCTGTTCAAAGTGGTAAATTATATTAATGTACTGCGGCATAGCCACAAGAATTATGGAAAATAGAATTTAGAGTGAGTGGTAAAGGATTTCTGTCAGGCACAAAAACCACCCTGGAAGCCAAGGCTACCAGGGTGGTTCATTGAGAAAAGATTGTACTTGAATTTATTAGCTTTTACTTTCAGCCAATGTAACTTTAAGTGTTTGGGTTTGGTCATCGCGATAGATTTCCACAGAAACAACATCGCCTACCTTGTGCTTCGACTTTATGTCGTTTATATCATTAACTGATTTGACCGCAACACCATCAAATTTGGTAATTATATCTCCTGCTCTTATACCGGCTTTATAAGCATTGCTTAACATTTGAACGTTTGAAACATATACACCTGAAGGCATATTGTATTGTTTGGCTACTTCTTCGGTATAGTTGACATCTGCAGAAATTCCCAGCTGGATTCTGCCTTTAACATACTTGTACTGGATAAGGCTGTTTATAATCTCCATGGCATTATTTACAGGTATTGCAAAGCCCAGACCTTCATACCCCTGTGCAACAATCTTGACACTGTTGATACCTATTATTTCACCTCTGGAGTTAACCAATGCACCGCCGCTGTTTCCTGGATTAATTGCTGCATCAGTTTGTATAAGCTTGAATCCTGCTGTTTCTGTGCCTTCGACTTTTCTGTTTAAACCGCTGATTACACCCACAGTAACTGACCCCATGTATTCAAGACCACCAGGGTTACCTATAGCTATTGCAAGTTCTCCAACCTTAATATTATCTGAATTACCAAGTTTTGCTGCAGGAAAATTATTACCGTTTATTTTAATTACTGCTAAATCTGTCAATGAGTCACGTCCTATAACTTCTGCTGTATAAGGTGTATTGTTTTTGCTTGACAGATATACTTCGATTTTTGCACCATCAATAAGCTTGCCTGTCTTGCTGTTAATGGCATCAGCAATAACATGATCATTGGTCAGTATGTATCCGTCATTTTTTATGATTATACCGGAACCTTCACCGGATTGTGGTGTTTGGGACTGATCCTGACCATAGTAAAAGTAGTTGCCGAAAATATTGTTTCTTCTGGTTGAAGGAACTGTTACCCTAATGCCTACAATAGACGGACTTACTTCTTCGGCAATATCTGTTATAGATGAGTCGGAGGACTCGGCAGCTAATATCAGTTTGCCTTTTGATGAAGAATCATAGCTTTGATTGCTTTGAAGAACAGTTTGTTCCTGATTATTTGCAGAATTTATAGCAGGTGATATCAGCTGAAAATATGATGCTACTACGGCACTGCTAATTATTGATGAAACCAATGACACTATAATCATTTGTGTCAAAATCCTGGGCTTTTTAGGCTTTGGTTTTGAGATGCTCTCATTAAAGTAAGTACTATCAGAGGTATTATATGTAGGAGCATTATAAAGTTTATTATTGTTATTGTCATTGAAAGTCATAATGCATTCTCCTCTCTATGTTTATATAATTTCTTGTTATCTATTAAATACGTTATTAATCTTACATTTAGCAGAGCAAAATAACGAATGCTTTACCGGAATTTTGCGATATATAAATGTAAAGATTAAGCGTATTTAATATATATATTTCTCAAAAAGTCTTTTTGTAAACCTATAATAATTATCGTCATTAACTTTAATTCTATTATAGAATTGATTTTTTACATAATTATGAACTGTTTGTAAAAACACTTGCGATATTAAAAAACGGGAGAGAAATATGGATTTTTTAGGATTGATAAGGAATTTAATACTTTTTTAATATTTTTTCATTTTCTTTTAATTTTTCTTTTATAGGCATTTAATTTGCTGTTGCTAATATAAGAGTGTAGCAAATAAAAAACAATTAATGAGGAGGAGAAAAAATGAACAAAAAATTATTTAGAACAGGGATTGGATTGGTTGTTGGAGGTTCGCTGCTTATTACTTCAACATTTATGAGTATAGCAGACGGACCTAGCGGCTACGACACGCTGAAGGCTGTGTTTAGGGATTCAAAGAAAATAGAGAATGCCACATTTACAGTTTCAGGGTCAGTTAGCGATAATAGCAGGGAGGTAATAAAAATAAACTCAACGTTTAAGGCGGATGAGAAGGAGCACTTGTACAGCGGAGTTGTTACAATCAATTCGGATAAAGTGAACAAGAGCTATACATTGTATGGAAGCAAGGATCAGGTTGTTTTTAAGGATGTTGCATCAGATATATACAACAAGCTTGAATGCAACAATGAATTTGAGGGAAATAGACATCAGGGGCGTGAACATAATAACATAGATGAAAACCCGCAGCTAAATGCAATAGGTGAAAAGATATTGGATACTCTGGTTGGAGATATTAAGAAGCAGGTAACATTAAAAGAAATAGACAATGGCCATAAGCAAATAGGAATCAACCTTGATAAAGATGAGGTCCCTTCCCTTGTGAACTTGTTATTGGCACTAAAAAACGATAATTCATGTGAAGCTGACAAGCAGAATAATATGCATGAAATTCTCGGTATAAATCCTGATGATTGCACAATGCCGAAGCTTGTAAACGATATTAAAGCAGAAACGGTGGATGTAAAAATAACTGCAGACAAGGACAATACCATTAAAGGGCTGGATTTAGAGTTTGAAATTAGCGGAAAGGATGAGTCAAACTTAGTACATGAGCAGGAGATGAAGCTCAGCATGTCTGTTTCCGATGTTGGCTCAACTAAAGTGAATACGGTTAATTTGGAAGGTAAAACAGTTAAGGATATTCCATGTGAACTTATAAACCAGCATTAAGGGTAAGTTATTTCTTTATCATAATTAAATAAACTAAAAAGTTCGGGGTGAATATTATTATGGGAAAAATATTGGAAGTAAAAGATCTCCATAAAAAATACAGAAACGGCAGAGGTATTGAAAATATCAATTTTGATATATTGACCGGGGAAATTGTTGGTTTGCTAGGACCTAACGGGTCGGGCAAAACCACAATAATGAAGTCCATAACAGGTCTTGTAAGGATTGATAATGGAACGGTCAGAATATGTGGACATGATCTTTCGGAAAATTTTGAAGATGCCATAAGGTGCACAGGCTGTCTTATAGAGACACCATCAGTAATTGGGAATATGAGCTGTTATGACAACCTGAAGCTTATATCAAGGTTTTATAATAATATTAACCCCGAAAGAATTGATGTTGTACTTCAGATGACAGGGCTAGCAAAGTATAGCAAAGATAAGGTGAAAAACTTTTCTCTTGGGATGAAGCAAAGGCTGGCAATTGCAATGGCAATATATCAAAATCCCAAACTGGTGATACTTGACGAACCGGCAAACGGTCTTGACATAGAGGGTTCAAAGGAACTAAGAAAAATTATTTCAGAGCTGTCTAAGGAATTTATGATAAGCTTCCTTATTTCGAGTCACCTGATTTATGAGATAGAGATGCTGTGTGACAAAATTCTCATAATCAAAGACGGAATCATAGTAGATACATGCATAGTACAGGATGTAAAAAATACCGGTATTTCCCTGGAAGATTATTTTATTGACAAGGTCAATGGTTCCAATAAAAAGTCCATTGATTCAATATAAGGAGGCTGACTTGAATGAATACAATTATAGCCGGAACTATGAACGAAACCTATAAAATTTTTAAAAGAAAGAAGTTTATATTTTTATTTTCTATTTCAATGCTGGTAGCTATTGCAGCATCAATTATCAACATAGTGACAGGAAACAGCTTTGGAGTTTCACTTTTTAAAAATTCAACCCTGCCGGTGACTGTACTAAACTTAATGTCATCAATACTTCTGCCGTTATTTGTTATTCTATTGACAAGTGACTTGTTTTCAGGTGAATTAGCAGACAATTCAATTGTAATGTCTTTGATAAGACCCATAACAAGAAGTAAAATATATATTTCAAAAATGCTGTCAATTGCAATCAGCATACTGGTATTGTTAATGGCTACTTTTGTTGCATCCTTCATTGCAAGCTTTTTTGGAGGCAATCTAAATGATATAATCTCCAGGCTGCCTGACAACCTGATATCATATGTTTCTGCATTAATACCTCTGATGCTTGTTGCAGTGATAACGGCATTTGCGGCACAATTAACAAGAAGCGGAAGTTTAACAATTGTGATAATGATACTTGCATCGGTTCTCATGTCAGTGATAACAGTTTTTTCTCCAGAGATAGTATCTTTTTTACCGACGACTTATATGACGTGGTACCAGAATTTTTACAGCGGGGTTGATGTTACAGTTGTTATAAATGAACTATTATATATACTGGCTTATGGTATAATATTTATGTTTGCTGGAACCTATCTTTTTGAACAAAAGGATATATAGAAGAAATGTATATATAGAAGAAATGTATATGTAAGTCATTATTAATGTATCGGGGGGGCTTTTATAAATGTCTATAAAGATAAAGCTGCTATTGTCAAACATATTAATGATAATGATTCCGCTTGTTTTATCACTTATACTGGCCGTTATACTTATTGGTAGTAACTTTGGCAGGACTGGATTTGAGGATCATAAAACAGGGGATCAGTTTGATAGGGTAGCTCAGGAAATATTTAAGGAATTTGTTACCATTTCCAACGATACATTAAATAATCCTGATAAGCTAAAAGATCCGGCATACCTTAGAAGTGTTGATGATAAACTGAAATCCTTAAACTCCGGCATAGGTTTTGTAGTTAACAATAACATATACTATCTCTCGGAAAAGATTGACAGGACCAAGTTTCAAGAAGAGATTGGTTCGAAAAGACGTTCAGAAGATACAAGCTACAAGGGAATACATGCTGAGAATGATATTGAGTATTTCAGTCATAGTTTCAAGTTATCCACAGGTGAAGAATGTGTCCTTTATATATTCTTTGATATAAGTCCAATAAAAAAATTTGTAACAGGGTTCATTTCAGATTTTATGAAATACTTTTTATTGATTATTATATTCACTAATGCAGTCCTGACTTTTATTGTATCACAAAGCATAATAAAACCGTTAAGAAAGCTGAAATTCGGTGTAGATCAGATAAAAGAAGGAAACCTGGCCTTTGAAATCTCAGAAAAATCTAAAGATGAAGTTGGAGCAGTATGCCGTGCATTTGAAGAAATGCGGCAAAGGCTCAAAGGGGCACTTGAGCAGCAATTAAAGTATGACGAGGAAAGAAATGAGTTTATAGCCAGTATCACCCATGACCTCAAAACACCCATAACCTCCATCAAAGCCCATATAGACGGCTTGCGTGACGGTATTGCCGATACACCTGAAAAAAATGACAAATATCTCGATATCGTATATAAAAAGGCTGTTGATATGGATAAGCTGATAAATGATCTTACATTTTACTCAAACCAGACTCTTAAAAAGATACCCTTTAATTTTTCCAGGGCCAACTTGAAGATTTTTATTGAAGATATGATGGATGAATATCAAATTGAATTGGAAAAGTTGGGAATAAGTATTGCAAGCAGCTACAATTTAGATGATAATACAATGGTGAAGGCTGATGTGGAAAAACTTAAAAGAGTTATTGCAAATATATTTGAAAATTCCATAAAATATATGAATAAAGCCGAAGGTCATATAAAAATAGATGTAGAAGACAAGGGGAGTAAGGTATTAATTGGAATACATGACAATGGAGAGGGGATTAAAGCAGAGTATCTGCCATATATATTTAATAGGTTCTATAGAGCAGATCCATCAAGAAACGCAACAAAAGGTGGAAGCGGCTTAGGGCTTGCAATTGCAAGGCAAATAATAGAAGAACATGGTGGAAGAATCTGGGCGGAGAGTGAATTCGGCAAGGGTGCCAGCATATATTTTGAATTGGAAAAGATAGGTGGGGGCAATGAAAAAAAAGATTCTGATAATTGAGGATGAAGTGACTATAGCCGAGCTTCAAAGAGATTATCTAACTATTGACGGTTATGACGTGCAAATTGAAAAGACCGGTGATGGAGGACTTGCCAAAGCAAAGAAGGAAGAATTTGATTTAATCATACTTGACCTCATGCTTCCGAATATCGATGGTTTTGAAATATGCCGAAAAATCAGAGAGGTCAAGAATATTCCTGTACTTATGGTTTCAGCACGAAAGGAAGACATAGATAAAATAAGAGGGCTAGGCCTTGGGGCAGATGACTATATAACAAAGCCCTTTAGCCCCAGCGAGCTTGTTGCAAGGGTGAAAGCTCATATTTCACGATATGAGAGGCTTGTAGGCAGTAAAGAAAATAAAAGCACCACTATCAATATAAGAAATCTCGTGATAGAGAAGGATTCCCGCAGGGTTTGGCTTGAGAGCAATGAGATTGTATTTACCGGTAAGGAGTTTGATTTGCTTTTATTCCTTGCAGAAAATCCCAACAGGGTTTTTTCAAGGGATGAGCTATTTGATAAAATTTGGGGCATGGATGCCTGTGGGGATATTTCTACCGTGACAGTTCATATAAAGAAGGTAAGAGAGAAAATAGAAATGGATACCTCAAAACCCCAGTATATTGAAACAATCTGGGGCATAGGGTATCGTTTCAAGGTATAATGCCGCATCCCCTTTACGGGGATGCGGTTTATATAAACGACTGCAGGCTGCGATACAGGAAAACGTTTTCCATTCTTTTGCAATAACGAAGGGCCGATATTTATCAAAGAGGTATGCAGCCGATAGTCAATTCTAATATATATTATGTAAAAATAACAAAATGTTTCATGTTTTTTTTATGTACAGAATTCACTAAGCATGCATAATATCATAATAAAACCGAAACAATATTTTTGGAGGTGTTATTATGACTACTATCAACTGTTCATTAAATTGTATTTATCAGGCAGATGGAATATGCAATCTTGAAAACACCACTATGTTGTCAATTTCTACACACCCCGAATGTATATACTATCAGGAGAAAGAAGCCAAGATCCCTAGCTATGATATGTAGATATCATATATCTTACAAGAAGTATATTTGATTTTTTCGCAGCATTTGGTATACTGAATCTTATACATTCCATATTTATAATAAAGTGGGTGATGAAATTGCTGGCAGATCAAATTATAAGGTATTCAGAAGAGATCTTCGACAGGGTGGTCTTAATAAGAAGGGAACTTCATAAAAATCCTGAGCTGGGGTTTGGTGAGTTTAAAACTTCCGGGCTCATAAGATCGTTTCTTGAAGAATTAGGGCTTGATGTTTCCGGTTTTGCCGGAACAGGTCTTGCTGCCACCATTAATGGAAAAGAAAACAAAAAGACTGTTGCAATAAGAGCAGACATGGATGCACTTCCAATTAAGGAAGAAAATACATTTGAATTTGCTTCAAAAAATGTGGGCAAAATGCATGCCTGTGGCCACGATGGGCATATGGCAATTGTATTGGGAGCGGCCTATGTTTTGACAAGGTTGAGAGAATTTCTAAACGGTAATGTCAAGCTGATATTCCAACCAGCGGAAGAAGGACTGGGAGGAGCGGAAGTCATGGTAAACGAAGGGGTTTTGTATAATCCTAAAGTTGATGCTATAATTGGAGCACATGTGAGTCCTCTGATCAACACAGGTTTAATATCAGTAAAAAAAGGTCCTGTAATGGCATCACCAACCGAATTTGAGATTGAGATAACAGGCAGGAGCGGTCATGCAGCCCAGCCTGAGAACGCTGTTAACCCCATAACCATTGGTGCTGCTGTAATAGAAAGGTTTAAGTCCATCATAAAACCGGGGGGCGATTCCTTAAAAAAGGCAATTTTGACCGTGACATGCTTTAATGCTGGAAGTGCCTTCAATATTATTCCGGATAGTGTAACTTTGAAGGGTACTATTAGAACTTTTGATGCAGACATTTGTAAGTTTGTTAAGGATAGTATGGAAGAAATATTGAGGGAGGAAACCCAAAAAGCCGGAGCTACATACAAATTCCAGGCAAACGATGGATATCCTCCTGTAATAAACGATGATCTTTTAGTTGATAAGTTTATAAGTTCTGCTGAAAAAATCATTACTTCAAAAAATATAATTACAAGCAATGAACCTTCCATGCTTGCGGAGGATTTCTCTTATTATTCCAGGGTGGTACCCGGAACCTATTTCCACTTAGGTTGCAGGAATCAAATGAATAACCAAGTGTATAACCTCCATAGCAGCAAATTTAATCTCGATGAAAACTGTATAAAAATAGGGGTTGAACTTATGTCCCAGTTTGCATTGGATTTTTTAATGTCAAATAAATGATGGTGTATATTCGCTACACCATCATTATTTTTTATCCTATTGAGTTGATAAAGCTCTTTAATTCCTCAAGGCTGTCATATGGTATTGCAACGCCTTTTTGACTAGGTTTGAATTCATCGGCATTGCTATCAAACCAGAATGTTCTAATGTCGATGTATTTTTTGTCCTTCTTCTCGACAACCTTTATTTGAATTTCTTCGCGGCTGTTTTTGCTCAGCTTGCCAATCAATTCTTCCTTATCCCAAAAGTCTGCCATTATAGTACCTCCGTTAATATGGTTTATATCATTATATCATTATACCAGGAGTGTTTTCCTTTTGAAATGGTGTTCGGGGAATCCAAATTATTACTCAATTGGAAATTAGTTTAAATGATCCAAAATCATAATGTCCTTTATTTAAGAAGCGTTTAATATAATTTCAGAAGCTCTTATCAATAAAGGGAAAAATGCCGATAAATATAATAAGGGAAAATAAGGAGGCTTTTTATGTTTGAGTTTTTAAAAAGAAAAGCCGATTTTTTTAAAGGCATAATTAAAAAGCGAGATACTAAAAATAAATTAGACAAAAAAGTATTAAGAAAGAATGATATTTCTTTATTGATACTGGATGAAAGATGGAACAATCTTTTTAAAAATAGTGAAAGGACTGCCGAAATAGCTGCAAAGGAGGAAAAACTCAAGGAGCTTTTAAAACTCCAGTCAAGGCTCACGGAGGAGGCAAAGGATATATCTGCCCGTAAAAAAGATAGGATGGACAAAATTATTAAGTTGACACCTGAGGTTTTTGATAAAAATAATGAAGAAGCAAAAAAAGAGATGGTTTCATGCGAGAAGGAAATAAAATGGATAAATGAAAGGCTGCCTAAAATAGAAGAGGAGCTCGAAAACATTCCTAATCTTATCAAGGAGGCTAATCTGGAGCTTTTAGAGGTTACTGTAAATGCTGTATATTATAAAATAGGCTTTAATCAAAGGAGAATTAAAGAGCTGGAAGCTTTTATCGAAGAAGAAAGAACCAGACTTAAAGAACTTATTGATGAGAAGGAAACTTTAGCAGAGGATGATACCGATATATATTCATATTTTCATGATTTACTTGGGGCGGAAGAGCTTGAGAAATTGGATAAAATTTTTTTCGGTTAAGCTTAAAAAAATGTACCTATTACCCTTTCCATGCAAATTTCCTGGTTAAGTAGAACATAAGTACAAAAGCGGGAATTAGTAATATAGCATAAAAATTTCCCATAAAGAGATTAACCAACCATACCCTTATTACATTTCCCCCATCAAGAAAACTGGTGAATGTGCCTGAATAATTTTCAAGCCTGTAATTAACACTGCCCGCAAGTTTGGTATACATGGAAGCCATATTGGAGGCTGTGTACAGGTGTATTGCCACGATTGGAATTCCAATTAAAAAGGAACGAATGACGTTTCCTTTTGTAGCAGCACAAACAAGTGCAACAGACCCCATTATATTGACCAAATCTCCAAGAGGGATAAATTTAACACCTGGCAGAACGAAAGATAATATCAATGCCACAGGCATCAATAGAATGGCAGTCACAACCACTGATGGGATACCCACGAGAACCGCAACATCAAGGGCAATATAGGTTCCCCCGATATCTGGAAACCGTCTTTTTATAAATTCCTTCATGCCATCAGATATGGGTATCAGTGAAGTACCTACAATATTGGCCATTTTAGGTAGAATATATATCACAGCTGCAATACCGAAAGCCAGTTCAGTAATCTTTCTAAATTCATAACCCCCACCCAAACCAAGTAGAGCACCTATTACGAATCCGATGATCATAGGTTCTCCCGCAAGACCAATCTTTTCTTTCATTTTTTCAGGGTTTGCATCTATCTTATTAATAAACGGTACCTTATCGATAAGCTTGTTTCCTAAAACACCGAAAGGAAAGTATGTTGCAGCTGAAAGCGTAGGAATGGAGATGCCATCCATGCCCGAAAATTTATTGACCAGCGGTGCACTCCAGTCTGCTATTTTAAGGGTTATAATGCAAATTAGAATTGTAGCCATGGAAGAAAGAAAAACATTTTGTGTTACATTATAAACCAAGGCACCTGCAAATATAAAATGCCAGTAATTCCAAATGTCTATATTTACCGTCTTGGTTAGCTTAGTTACCAGTAAAATTATATTTACTACCATAACAAGAAGTATGAATACAGGTGCAAGCCCGAAGGACCAGGTTACAGCTGCTAGGGGCGGCCAGCCTGCATCAAGTATATTAAGATGGAGGCCTGTCCTCTCAATCAAGGCCTGTATAACCGGATTTATTATTGCTACGAAATAATCAAATACAATAAATATTCCTATAAATCCTATTCCTATTGTAAACGCAGATGTTACTGCAGTTTTCAGCTTTATCCTGAAGATTAATGCAAGGGTGAATATAATAATCGGCAACATGACATAAGGTTTAAAGCCGAGAAAGTACATTGCTGTTTGTTTAATAATTTCCATTTTATTCTCCAAGTCCAAAGTTCTTTTTCACAACATATATATTAAATATGTTATTAATCTTACATTTAGCAGAGCAAAATAACGAACGCTTTAACGGAATTTTGCGATAGATAAATGTAAAAGATTAATCGTATTTAATATAGATATTTTTATAACATATATGCTTTACCTATGTCCAGAAAATATTATGATTTACATATAGCTTAATCATAATTGATATATAAGGGGGAGTGTAAAATGTACAGTAAATGCAAGAGATTTTTAAGTATTATAATTATAGTAATTCTTATGACAGCCTGCATACCTACAACTTTGCTTGCATCAGAACAGACAGACCTGTTGTTACACAACCATAGTATGAAGAAAGTTCCAGCCTGGCAAACAATCACCTGAACTATTCTAATATTGGGATAGTTCTTTTATTTTGTCCGGAAAATTAATGTGTATTAACATTTAAAATAATGATACAAATTTTTACAAGGATATTAAGTACTTTTTATATAAATTTAACTGTATGAATTTTTTTGTGTTTTTAAGAAGATAATATTATTAAAAATTAATGAATTAATGTTAGTATGAAAAGGAGCTGTGATTATGAATAGGACACCACTTGACAGATTGTCATTGATTATAGTTATCATTGGAGCATTAAACTGGTTATCAATAGGTTTGTTCAAAATTGACCTTGTTGCTTCCATGTTTTCAAATCCAACAACTATACCAAGCAGGGTAGTATACACAATAGTAGGACTTGCAGGATTGTACTGCATTAGCTTGCTTTTCAGGGAAAACGTACCGGCAAAGGACCAGGCTTAATTTGAGAAAACATAGTCTATATTAATATTTATCGTATGCTCGCTGAAACTCAGGAATTATGATAATTAAGTATTCAGAGAGCATACGTTAAATCGATCTATAAGATAGTTAATCATTAGATGTATCATGGGATTTCTGGATTGTACAGCTTAATCCATGTGCATCTGTGCAAATGTTTTCATTTCTTGTAATAATATTCTTGTCTTTTTCTGACAACTTCATAACTTTATCATTTGGCTTCATTGCTATTACCCCCTTTTCTTATTATTTATTACCCACCTAATCCATGATTAAACAACCATATTTATAAGTATAAAAAGACAACATAGAAATAATATTACAATGAACGCTAATAATTATCATGTAATCTAAAAATGTGTTAAGAATTCTAAAAAAATTATCGGAAAGGTAAAAAAAGGTTAAATGAAAAAGAAAAATCCACTTTGTAAGATTAAAATCCATCCCGTTTAGAAAATTTAGTGATTTTTCTAAAAGGAGTGGATTTTTTATGCGGGTAAATTGTTGTTTTTCATTAT
>Ga0255341_1002611_pt1 | contig 22069 bp, 17 predicted proteins | sample wastewater_treat_8_FD_192418 | JGI IMG/M metagenome (GOLD analysis project Ga0255341, IMG submission 192418) | Wastewater microbial communities from Lulu Island WWTP, Vancouver, Canada - plant12 | ecosystem: Engineered > WWTP > Wastewater > Unclassified | place: Canada: Vancouver, British...
CCGACTCCGCACCCGAAACACTTATAGATCTGCAATTCCTGGGAAACCATGAAAGACGGCGTTTTTTCGGCATGAAAAGGACAAAGAGCCTTATAATTCCTTCCAGATTTTTTTAAACTTATATAACTGCCTATAACATCAACGATATCCAGTTTTTGTTTTATTTGAGTTGCTGCATCTTCCATCGGGTTAATTTTACCGCAAAAACTGAACAAAAACTAAATTCATAACTAAATCAAATCACAATATTGAAACCGAATTAACTCCATATCTATTTGCTAAAAAACGGGCTTTTAGGTATAATCCGAGCTAATAAAAGGCACCTTAAAAAATCAATAACAATCCGTCTCTCGGAGGTGAGACAAACATGAAAGGAAGAGTTAAATATCTTTTAATAGCAGTTGTTGTAATACTAATGATAGGACATAATCCGCTGGGTGTTCTATCTCAAGAAGTTCAGGGCACAAAGACGATATATGTTCACAGTGGCTCTCTTAGAGACCACGAATGCAATTCAAGTGAGTGGCACTTTGTAATAAACCAGATAGCAGAAGATGCGTTGAAACCGGCCAGTATTCATGTCACATGGGCAAATGGAGCACAAGAAGATGTTCCGCTGGGAAGTCCCTTCCAGAGTAATGTGGCGCATTATACTACTACCTCAAATTTAAGTAGTCCTGTAACAAATGCCACCGCAGAGATATATTCGGAATGGAGTGGAAACTTTAATCTTTCTCACGGACCGTGTTTATGCCCCGGAACTCAAACTCCTACGAGCACTAGCGTTCCGACGGCGTGTTCGTTGGTACAAAAGTACCTGATATTTTCCTGGTCCATAGCTCTGCTTGTCGCAACAATATCAATCGTTGTAGCAGTCAAAACCAAGAAAATGTAAAAAGCAAAAGGCGCTAACTGAGAAATTTTCATCTTATTTAGCGCCTTCTCCATTAAAAAATGGGTAGACGAATCAAACCGGTTTGGAAAGGAGAAAACCTATGAGAAGGAATATTCTTAGAATATTACTACTGACAACAGTAATTACAGCAGCATCGTGCTCCGCTTTGTCGTCAAATCAGAAAATACCCTTACATACAAACTCCACTGATACAAGTAGAGCTGCAAATAAAACAGCTACAAATGTGCCGTTAACAACTACGGAAAAACAGGAGAACGATATACCCAAGCAAACACAAACGCCTACTACAATCCCAACAATTGCTAAACCGGATCCGTATGTTTTTGAAACTAACACCGGAGATATTGACCTTTCCACAGGAGCCATATTCATATCCTTTGATAGCGGGGGACTAAGGGGAACAATTATAGCAACCTATTTGATTAGTCCTAAAAACCTTGGCACATACGGATCTACAAAAGATGCTTTGGATTACGAAAATCATGTTACTATCATAAGACCTGATACTGATCAAGATATGGAAGTACACACAAGCGTCATAAGACCGGAAAAAAACGGTAATTTGATGATAACTATACACTCCGGATACTACAACGACCGACCGTTGGACGCAGAAATACTCAGATTTTACATAGAAAAGTGGGGAGATGAAGAGACCGATTATGTTTTAAACAGGCTGTTAAAAATGATCGGTTCATCCGGTGTGCTATATTCCGGCGAAAGCAATCTCAAAGCAGAGGTCTTGGGAGGAATAAGACTGGAGAATAATGAGGCATTAGAACTCAATAAATATCCGGAAAACGTATTGGACATAGCAACGAAAAAGAAAGGAGGCGATTATATAGCATTAGGAAATGTTGAAGCATTTGAAGAACTGAAAAACAAAGAAGGGCACAATATAATGTTAAGTTTTTGCGGGTGGGGACCTGACAACAACTACTCATACTACAGATACTTAGTATTGTTAAAAATAACAGAAAATTAGAGTTAACAAACGCTCGATAAGTATAAATTAATATATACATATTTAATTAATACTGTCGGGCGTTTTTTTGTTTTTATTGAAAAACCGATCTGAGTGGTACTTTCCAAACAACCTACGTGGTTCTTTTAAAAAATAGTGGTGTTTTCCAATTATAATTAGTGGTTCTTACTGGCGGAGGGAGGGGGATTCGAACCCCCGATAGGATTACTCCTATACAGTCTTTCCAGGACTGCGCACTAGTCCACTATGCGATCCCTCCAAGACAGATAGATTTTACCACGATAACCGAAGCTGCATTTATAGCTAGGACATCCACGGTGCGTATGCCTGTAGGAGAAAAATGCTAAAATAAGCTATGAAAATAATAATCTTCGCAGGTGGCGCAGGCACCAGAATGTGGCCTCTTTCAAGAAAATCTTTCCCCAAACAATTCATAAAAATGTTCAACGGTAAATCTACTCTGGAACTTGCAGTAAACAGGGTAAAAAGCTTCGGATATGAAAATGTTTTCGTGAGTACACTTCAGCAATATGTACCGCTTACCAGAAAATATCTTCCTAAAATTCCGCGAAAAAACATAATAGGCGAACCGGCACTTAGAAATTTAGCCCCGGCGGTAGGATACAACTTAATAAAATTACGCTCGCAGGGATATAAAGGACCGGTGGCAATTCTATGGGCCGATCATTTAATAAAAAACGAAGAAGAATTCATCAAAACCATAAAAGAAGCCGAAAAAATTTGTCTGAAAAATTCCGATAAAATAATATTCGTCGGAAAAAAGCCAAGATTTGCCAATAATAATTTAGGGTGGATACACATCGGTGAAAAAATATCCAAAAACCTTTTTAAATACAAAGAATGGTCTTATAAACCTTCGGCGGAAAAATGTGAAAAAATGTTTAAGTCAAAAGAATGGCTTTGGAACACAGGATATTTCGTAATGGACATTGATCTCGGTTGTTATTTTTATGAAAAATATCAGCCCGAAATGTACAAAGGGCTTATTAAAATTGAAAAATCAATCGGAAAACCAAAAGAAAAAGAAACGGTTAGAAAAATATACCCGGGTCTTGAGAAAATAAGTTTTGACGATGCTATAGCCAAACATGTTACTTCCGACGAGGCGTTGGTACTTGAAACAACAATGGACTGGTCTGATCCGGGAACTTTGTACGCACTAAAAGAAGCGTTAGTTGAAAAAACCGAGGAAAACCTGACGAAAGGGAGCGTGGTTACAAAAGAGACAAAGGATTCGCTAATTATAAATGAAGAAAAATCAAAAATACTGGTCGCAATAGGTTTAAACGGCATGGTAGCAATAAACACAAAGGACGCTACTCTGGTAGTTCCAGAGGAAAAAGTCAAAGAAATATCGGAAATCTTGCAGGGCTTTGAAAACGACAAAAAACTTAAAAAATACCTCTGACCGACTGTTTTCTAGTATCTGTAAATAAATAAGGTGTGCCCGAACTTGCTGGTTTTTTTCAATTCTATTGTTTTATAAACCGGAACGTCCGGCATAGGAAAATCCAGCGAATAAACATAACAGCCGCTTTTCAATTCTTTTTCAAATTTTTCTTTTAAAAGTTTTATGTCCCTTAAATATATCCAAACATAAATATGATCTGCATCAGATAAATCTGTTTTTAAAAAATTTTCAAACTTTATAGATACGTTTCTTCTTTTTAAGAAAAAAGATCTAACCCTGGCAAACAAATACTGAGGTAGGGAATTCTCTATCCCAATAAAATTAGTTCCTGTGAAAACTTCGGAAAGATTAAAAATTAACCTTCCTGTTCCACATCCTAAATCATAGAAAATATCCCCGTCTTTGATCTCTCTATTCTCTGCCATTTTCCCAATAACCCAATCCGGAGTAGAGACGGAAGGAGTATTTCCCGTAACGAGAAAATGAAATAATGAGAATACAATCGTGCACGAAACCAAAAACAAAAGTATCTGAAAAAAGACATATATAAATAGCACGTAGTTATTCCTTTATAAAACCCTTCACACAATCAACTCTATAAACAAACTATCAGACAGGATTTTTAATATTAAATCAAATCAACAAAGCTATTGCTATTGCTACCGATAAGAGATACAAAAACTGGGAAATAACAAAATTTTTCGTTGCAATTTTCAAATAACTTTTGTTAATAAGATAACTTATCAAAATAACAAAGCACAAACTTATAAACAGGTAGGTTAAAGTGTCAACCAAAGGAGACATTCCCGATGGAGATGTGGATAGATTGGAAACATAACGGACTATATCCGCATATTCCTCCTTGCCAAAACCGGATATAAGCAACCCCACTACGTACATGACAATAGTAACTAACCAATCAAGGAAAAAGGTTTTTAATATTTCTTTTACTTTTATCATAGTTAAATGATAACACTTCAAGTAATAAATCCGCACATCTGAAAACTATAAATAAATCCTAAAATGGGCTAATAATCTAACTAAATAGAGAAAAGAATAGAAAAACATTAAAGAAAGCGCTTGATGAAATTAAAATTTTTTGTCCAAGGGGGACTTTACGATTTTGATACGACTCCATCAACAGAATTACCAAAAAGGGCAATAAATCTATCATGTACCTCGGTCCAATCTGTGTCCAACCGGTCCAATAATATGTAAGTAAAAATATAAGGATAAATAAAGAAGTTATAGCGGCAAATTTGCTGTTTTTAGTTTTTAATTTATTGCGAAACATTAATAGAAAAATAGGAGAAACAACGAAAAACCCAACCCCTGGTGGAGATACTTTAATGTACGGAAAGGTCAAGTGGATTATCATTGCGGGATCAGCTTTAAATAATTTTCTTTCATAACCTTCTACCGTCTCAAGAACAGGGGATGGGATGTTAAAAAAATAGTAGTATAAATTGGTTGGAATATTCTTGACACTAAATAATCCGTAATGCCTCATCTCGTAGGTAAAGCTATCGGAATCTTCCCTCCAATTATTTGAATTTTTGTAACCGTTATCAAATGCATCTTGAAACCTAGTGTAATTATAAGAAAGAAGTATTATTCCGGATAATATAAGCGGAATGGCCATTATAAAAAGTTTCCTAACTTTCAATTTCTTGTTCAAACCTGAAAAAACAATATCCAATATGTAAAACAAAATCCCAAACGCGGCAGTTACTCTGGTCATAAGAATAAAAGAATGATACAAACCGATCAAAAAAGTATTTTTCTTACCCATATACTCTCTAAGAGAAAGTAGACCAAGGAAAAATGTTATCGTTTGGGAAAAATGCCAGCTCCAAGGTAAAAAGACAGAGAGAGAAAATACACTGGAAAAAATAACTCCAATTGATAGCCATAACGAACTATCTTTATCAAATCCAAATTTAATTGAAATGTCTCTAATCAAAAGAAAAGAAAAAAATACTAGAAGAAAATTTACAACTCCTTGAGACATTGGAGAAGAGAAAATAGATAAAGTAATCGCTGAAAAAGGAACCAAAGCAAACGCTGGAAAAGGACCCAAATGCCAATAATATTTTCCTTTGAACAACACCGCATCCCCAACCACATCAGGAAGATAGAGAGATCCTTTTAAAAACTGCTGGGATAAGATGGAGAATTGGTTTTCGCCAGATATAGCTATATTTGTTGTCAACGCCAATAGAAATAAGATAAAGATTAAAAAATGTGAAAAATGTAATTTCTCCCGTAATTGCAACTCAAAATTCCTCGCTAAACCCTTTATTCCCATGCTTTAATGATATCATAGGGTTGATTGTCCTTTTATCAAAGGACGGCATCTATTAAAGAAGGACCGTAATAAAAACTTTTTATGTCTAATAAAAAAGCACTATTTATATCAGTAGTAATATTTTTCTTATGGATCTATATATGGTTTACGGCCATTCTCCCTTCCAAAATCAGCCTTGTAGGAGTTGATTTCTTCAGTTATTACTTGGGAGCCCATGCTCTTGGAAACTCAAATACTAAAACCGTATACGATTTACGGACACAGCTTAATATTCAAAACAAGTTATTAAATTCAAATCAAAACCATGTTCTTCCCTTTAAAGCCCCGTTAACAAGTACCATCCCATATTATCTATTAACTTTCTTCGATCCTCTCTGTGCCTACAAAATCTTTTTCTTGTTTCAGATTCTCTTATTATTATTATGCTGTTATCTAATGATCAAGAACTTTCAAACGGACATTTTGTTCACAATTCTTTTTGCGGTAAGTCCACCGATCATAGGCAGCCTTATTCAAGGACAGTCTTCAATTTTAGTATTCTTTTTCACTGTAATATCAATACTTTTATTTCGCAGACAAAAATATTTTCTATCAGGTATATTTTTGTCACTTATTCTTCTAAGACCGCAATTATCGCTGATACTACTTTTCATTCTTTTGATAGAAAGAAACAAAAAATTTCTACATGGATTGGTAATCGGAGGTGTAGTGATTTTTTTATCCAACAATGCAATTTATGGAAACGGGTTTGTTAAGGACTATATAAACTTTTTAATCAAAACAGAAACACCAGATTACGGAACACATATAGGAGCATCGTATACTTTGAAAACTGTTCTGGAAGTTATTGATTCGTTATTTAAAACATCGTTTAGTAACTTGTCCGTTTTTCTAACTATAGTTTCTGTTACAGTTATATCGTTTATCCTTTTAACCAACAGAAAGAAATTAAAGGCTGATTTTGAAGAAGAATTGGGATTAGCAATACTGCTGGGAATACCTCTTGGCCTACACTTACTTACTCATGATTTACTGATAATTGCAATGCCTCTGAATATACTCTTTAAACGCCTGCGGGGACGTATGCCGATTTGGGTAGGGTCTTTGATTTTCTTCATATTTATTATATTTTCAATGTTCAACTTCCGGGTAATTCCTGGGCTAACACTTTTTGGGATAGCGCTAATAATAATTTCTACTATTTTGTATGTAAGGGAAGTAATATTAAAAAATTGAAATCAGAAAAATTACTCATAACGCAAAGCGTTAAGGGCAGATATTTTTGTGGCTCTTTTAGAAGGGTAAATTCCAGTAATAATACCTACGAAAAGAGAAAGCAAAATAACTATAAAGATAAAAGGGATTGGGATATAAGAAATATCAATAAATCCAACACCTTTAAATACTGAAAAAAGTGATAAAACCAAACTCAACAATTTCCCAGCAATAAATCCTATCAGTACACCGAAAATACCACCGAAAAACCCCATAACCGTAGATTCCGTTAAAAATAGCTCCTGAACTTCAGAAGATCTCATACCCATTGCTTTCATTAAACCAACTTCTCTGGTCCTTTCCAGTAGAGAAACGGTAAGGGTATTAAACATTCCGAGTGCAGCAACAAAAAGAGCAACCATACCTAAAAGCACAAGCACTTTTCTCAGAGTAGAAAAGAGTGAGTTTATTTGCTCCACTGTATCTACTACAGACCTGGTTGTAAATCCCATAGCTTCGGCTTGGCGCCTGACTTTCACCAGCTCAGCCTGATCATGGACTATCAGTTTAACCTGAGAGTAATTCACAATTCCTAAAGATCTTAAATCTATAAACGGAACATAGAGAAAGGGTGTTTTATCATCCGGGATAACACCAACAATTGTGTATTCTACCGGTGCGGATTCTACTTTTTCTTCTCCATCTCCTAGAAGATCCCCAACTACAACAAAGGAAACATTGAATTTCTTTCCTACAGCCTCGTCTTCTTTCATACCTAAAACCTTAAGTACCGCTGTGTTAACTATTGCCTGTTTTTCGGCATCTTCCGAAAGTTGTACGGTTTTAGTTTCTGGCGGAGTAACGGTTTCGGATTCGGACTCAATTTCGACCCAATCCAAAGAAGAATTGTTCGCACTATCATAATTGACAACGGACTCAGAGGATTCCTCAGTTCTCTCCAAATCCGAAGCCATACCAAGAACCTTCGGAGTTCTTATATCCATATCTCGAATATTTAAATTCAATTCGGCAAAATATCCTTCGATTTGCATCTGCCTATTATTTTCGTCTTTAATAACAATATATCTTCCATCCTCACAATCATCCTTATTTTCAGAATTACACGTTTCTTCCTTCCAAAGAAGCACTTGTGCCTTAACCCACCTACCAAGAGTTTCTCCATTTTCTGATTTACCGGATTTCCCTGAACTATCTTCAGATTCATAAGAACTACCCCAAACCTCAACACCATTAGATATCCCTTCAATATGTCTTGTATACCCCAAAATTTTAGATGTGACAGAAGGACCTTCACGAACCCTAACCCAAGAAGATGGGTTGATCGTAAACTCGACATCTCCAATTTTTTCGCCGAAGACAGCTCTTTCGGTGGAAGCCCCTGCTACTACACCACCGACATTGTAATCATATTCTAGAGATTGGGATATTAGTTTATTACTCTCAAAAATCTCCCCCTTGGCAGGTTTAATTGCAGACTGCTTAAGATAATCGGCTGTCACTCCATAAACAACCATATCTGAAATCGAATTTTGATAATTGACTCTGGCCACTGCAGCTATTAATGGCAACGCATCTTCTACCCCTGAAATATCAGCAAAATCAGCGAGAGTTTTATCATTTATTTTAACCTTTCCACCCGACTGAGGGGTAACATCTGCCTGCCTCATTTCCTCAAGCCTGGCAACACGTGTAACAACCAACTCCTGTAAACCATATCCGATGGAAACCAGAAATACTATTATGCCTATGCCCAGTGTCATTCCCCCAATAGTAACCAATGTTCTATTCTTCTTCGCTTTCATATTTCTAATTGAAAGCTCTATCAGATCAATTCTTGATATCGACATACCACGTCCAGCATCCAAAGAATTGGTTACTTTTGCATAAAATTTACTCAATGGCAGTTGAAGCTTCTTCTTTAAAAACCCGGGGAAATATTTCCAATTTCCTACTTTGCGTACTAAATCGGAAATCAGATAAAAGATCAGTAACAAAATAAAAGTTCCAAACTGATAAATAGTCAATAGAATATTTTTAATGAATTTTTTGAAATTAATTCTTTTATTTTTCATTGTCTTCTTTTATTTCCCTTTTCTCCATAACTAAAGGATCTCCGTTTCCGCGCTTACTTTTAACCCTCAACGCCAACTTTTCTTTACCATCCTCATTAAACACATCCACTATCTTTCCGTTAAACATTCTTATAGCTGTTTTAGCAAAACTCAGATATTCCAAATCATGGGTCACCATAACAATGGTATTGTTTTTTGTTTTATTAAGATTTGTCAACAATTGCATTAAATCTTGTCCTGCATCATAATCAAGATTACCGGTCGGTTCATCTGCAATAATTACCTCCGGATTTGCCACAAGGGCACGAGCTAAAGCAACTCTTTGCTGCTGGCCACTAGAAAGTTCTGTAGGAATATAATTCTGCCAATCTAACATTCCAACTGTTTCCAGCATCTCCCGAGCTTTCTCCAAACCCCTTTGCTTATTCCAGCCCAATAGGAGAAGAGGAAAAACAACATTTTCAATTACGTTTAACGACTGAACCCAATTAGATTGCTGGTAAACCATACCTATGTGACGCTTCCTAAAATCTGAGCGATCATTCTCATCCATAGATTCGTAAATATTATTGCCCATAAAATAAACCTGACCATTTGTGGGTTTCTCCAAACCTAAAATCGTATGCAACAAAGTGGACTTTCCACAGCCAGACGGTCCAAAAATAATCAAAAAATCAAGAGGATTTACCTCTAAAGAAACATCCTTTAAGACCGAAACATCTTGATTACCAACATGAAAAGATTTATATACATTTTGAACCCGAACAATACTGTTGCCCATAGACTAATTTTTTAAACCTCCCAAAAACCCGAACGCTTCCTGTAAATTGGTGATTACAAGATCCAGGGCATTATCGGTAGCTTTGGGAGTAATGGTTACCATATCAATCGAAAGGCCCTCATTACCCGCTTTATCCTTCGAGATTGCGCGCAGATGATAAACTTTAGATGGTGTAAATCCCGAAATTACAACCAAATGATTGAGGGTTAAATTACTATCTTCCTGAGTCTTTGAAGAGTAATCAGCACCCGTCCCTTCCCCAAATTCTACCTGAGAAGTTCCCGGCTCATCTGTGTTCCAGGAAACAATTAATTGCGCGGAGGATTCTCGACTACCTGCAGATGTAGGATTTACAGACCCCTCAACACGAAAGTCAGATATTTGTGGCGGTCTGGTATCAGTAGCCGTAGTAAAAAGTTGAGTGTCACTAGTGGCTTCGTTGCCTATTTTATCCCGTCCTTTGACGGTCAAAATATAATCCGTCTGAGGCATTAGTCCTCTAAGAACCATCTTATGCTCTCCTTTCGTCAATGTGACATTTACCTCATCTCTTACGTCCGAAGGGTTGGACTTCGGATAATATGTCACGATTGAGGAAACATCAGTGTTGGTTGACCATGTAATTAAAACTGTCGGTTGAGCTGTGTTTACAACCTGCTGAATACGAACATTGCTAATTTTAGGTCTAGGGGGTGTGGTAAAATCCAGAATAGTCCCCTCATACTCATCATCCTCATCATCAAAAGTATTTATTTTATAATAATATTTTGTGTTGTCGGAAAGTCCTGTTAATTCAACCGTATAGGTAGTCTCATCAGTGGAGGTTGAAATTTCTTTTGCCCCGCCAAAGGAAGTTGTATTTCCATAATAAACTTTAACTTTACTGGCGTTTTTGGAAGTAAATTCGATAATCGCGGAACTAAGAGTTATACCCTTTGCGGAAACATTTTTTACTGTAGGAGATGGTAGCGTTGAAAAACTTTTTTCTCCACTAGTTCCTGTGTTTCCGTCTTCATCAGTCCATTTAGCTTTATAGTAGTAAGTAGTACTAGGTTTCAAACCTACTAGTTGTATCGAATGTGATGTTACCTGCGAAGAACTGCTGGGCTCTACACTCCCATAGTTCCCGTTGGTAGTTCCATACTGAACTTTAGAATCGGCAGCTCGGGAAGTAGACCAAATTATAGTAGCTCTCTTTGTAGTAATATTGCTCACAGTTGGTCCGGAATCAAGATCCGGAGCCACTGTCCATTTTCCCGTGGGAATTATTGATACTGAATTTGTCCCGCTTGATTGAGCATTAGCACCATCCCTTGTATAGATTTTGTAATAATAAATGGTAGAAGACGGTGTATTGTCTACATATGAAAGTCCTGAAGTTGATCCGACCTGAGAAAAATTCGAACCATCTGTAGAACGATAAATCAAATAGGTCAGATTTCCTGCTCCTTGATATACAGGAGCAATCCAGGTTAAAGTAACATTCCACTGTGACTGAGATTTTATAGAGGAATCTGAAGCTACAAGATTGGTTACATTATCGGGATTAGTAGAATCAAGTGTAAAAGTACCCATAATGTAATTAGAAGGAGAATAATTCGGGGTTTCTGAATCATCAACAGCCACTACATATATTGTATTTGCACCCTTGTTAACATTGGGAAGGGCAACAGAGGAAACCGTACGCAAGTTTCCATTATCAATATATGTGGAAGCGTTACTCTGTAAAGTGTAAAGGGTTTGGGGAGGTGATACATTAATCATATAGTAATAATGCGCAATTGACTGCCCATTAGCAGGAATTGCTTCCGGCCAGGACAAAGAAAATTCATTAGAAGTGTTGGTCTGAGGGTTAACAGTTACTACATCAGTTCCAGCAAAAGCAGGTGCTTTTCCGCCGTAAGAGAGATTGCAGGTTCTAATCGTACTATCTGATGAAGCATTACCAGCCTTATCAACAGCTCTAAAATATACAATGTTGTTACCTAAAATAATTGATTCTCCATCCTGAGCTTCAGAAAGTGTTCTTGATGACTCACCGATCGGAATATAATCTACCCCTAAATTGGGCTCATTAGTAGTTCCCACCCATGCACCGGATGTTGAGTTTATCCGATACTGCCATCCCAAGAGACCCGAATTAGAGTCGGAGGATGCAATACTTCCTGAGGTCGGCCATGAAAAATTCATATCAACTACGTTGGAAAAACCACCCGAAGCGCAAGATATATACGAAACGTTAATCGGCGGAACGTCATCAAAGAGAAATTGAAATTTGGACGGGGTACCGGTAAAGACATGACCGGTATTATCTATTGCCTTGACATTAAAATAATACAATTCATTAGAAGAGGTAAGCCATGGGTCTCCTTTATATGAGGTCATTGAAAAATCAATTGCGGTTCCAGAAACAATAAATTGACAAGTAGTACCATCGGTTGAAACAGGACTCGTCCCCAAAATACCTTTAGACGTTGCCGGATCTCCGTCTGGATCTGTCCCTAAATACAAACAGTAGCCTTTAATTCCTGATTGGGAATCGCTTCCCCCTATCCATGAAAAATAAGGAGAAGGATTATTGGTCCAATCATTTTTTTCAAGAACTCTCCCACCCTTACTTTTAAGCATGCTAACTTCCGAAGCATTTTCATCCGGGGGGCTGTCATCGGAAAGGTAATTGATAGTTATGTTATCAAGCTGCGGATTAATACCGTTTGTCTGGGAAAAAACAGCTTTTACCTGTACATAACGATTAGACCCCACACCTAAATTAAACGAATCAAGTTGCTCTTTAGTTCTTATAAATGTCTCACCACTTTCTATAGTACCCAATTCTGTGTACGAAGCGGAAGATAAAGCAGATACAGATTCGGCCACTCTCATAAAGAAAGTGATCGAATTACCCGATTCAATATTGGAAACTTTTGCCGAAAAGGCGATAGAATCATCCGTTCCGTCGCCCCAACCCCCGTTCCAAACAATATCAATAACGTTATTATCGACCGAAGATTCCCATGTACCTGAAGGAGGGAGGGCTATAATTTCCGAATCGGCAACAGAAGCCGATACTCCTTCCTCTCCGGTCGTTCGACCGGAAAAGTACGCCCACTTTCTGACAAGCTCTTTTCCCGGATAATTAGGAGTACTATAACCATAGTTATTGTATAAATCTGAAATTTCACTGGAGGACAAAGCTTTATTATAAAACCTAATTTCATCTATACTACCTTTGAACGGGCTGTTACCTCCTCCGGAGCTTCCACGAGTGGCAAAAGCAAGACGTTCTGTGTTGGACCCCATATCTCCTGTCTGTGCACGAGAATATACCTGTGAACCATTTTTATAAAGATATTGATTGCTCTTGTCATAGACAACTGCAACCTGATACCATTCACCCACATTTATAGAAAATGACGTCCCACCGTCCCAATTCCAATGCGGGAACTAGGCATAAGTAACATACCCACCCCCAGCTGAAAGCTCGTACAAATTCTCTTTATTATAAAGAATGCTAGCATTTAAGCTACCGGTGCTATCTGCTTTAAACCAAAGAACTGTAGAGAAAGGATTGCTCCCAGGATTAAGAATACTCTTATTGGGAATATGTACATAATCGCTAGATGTACCATTATAAACTCTGGTCTTATCAAATTTACCGTCAGAAATTTTTGTTCCTATCGCTGTACCGCTATTGGAATTACCAGAAGTGTCATTTACACTATTACCCGAAGTTTCATTCAAGGACCACGCACCAATAAGACCGCTTATCTCTCTGATAAAAGTATTGGTTACAGATGATTTGCTACTAATACCTCTTTTTCCGTAGTAAAGATAGATGGTTTTTCCGGATTCGGGGATAGAGGGAACTTTAACCCAAATTTTGGTTGAAGAATCCCCATCAGAATCACAATTCTCCACCCAATAATTATTAATACCTGTAGAGTCATCACTATCGAGAAAGCGGATATCGGAACAATTCGCATTCATTTTATTATCAGAAATCAGAGAAGCAGTATCTAGAGTGAAGGAAACTTGATAATCGGTAAGTGTGCTACCACTATTGTTAGTAATCTCCACTTCTCTTCTATACTGCGTGCCATCTGGTCCGGCCATCCCCGACAGTTGCACAATAGCCTCGGATCCGGAACCGAAAATTGACGTGGATACCAAACTCCCACCTTCAAAGTCCTCGTCTGTGTCTATAGTAATAGAAGAGTTAGCTGTAGCAAAAACATTAGTGAGAACTTTTTGCAAAGCAAAAATCAAACCAGCAGTGAAGCAAACTACAAAAAATAATTTGAAACGAAATTTATTAAAGTGAAGGTGGGAGCGAGATTTAAAACAACAATTAAACTTTTCTTTTAACTTAGTTTCCGAATACGTATTTATTTTCATTTTTTAAAATTATCTTCGAATAAAAAAGCGACTCATCATTAACCAAGTTTCTAATAATACTAATAATATAACAAGATTTTAGTACACTGCAAAATCGCGAAATCTCGGGAGAAAATTTTCACAGGAACATAAAAATACAGATTATAAGTAAGCACTATTTGGTGACGGTAGGTTTTTGTACTCCTCTTTAAACTGAATTATCGTAAGAATGTAAACGGTGAAAATATAAAGCCTATCATCTACTTTTGCATAACAATCGTCCCAACACATTTCCCTTACCTAGGAATTCTTCCGAATCTTAAGGTAATAATTTGAACATAGTGTTTTGCACTATATTTTTATCTCTATTATTTAAACCGGCAATATCAAATAACCTTAATTCGTCTATTTTTCGGCTAATGGCGGCAAGTTCACTGTCAGTAAGTTTAAATTCAACTGTCAATGGAGGATCAATTACCATATCCCGGGTATAAGTTTGGTTGAAAGTATTTAATTCATTTCTTCCCGTCTGCTCTTTGGATTTGTCAAAAATTTTTCTGTTTCACCCACCGTCGAGCGGGTGGAAATACTGGGCGGAATTATTCAAAATTCAAAAAGTGAAAATTGGCGGAGGGAGTGGGATTCGAACCCACGGGTGACTTTCATCACGCTTAGTTTTCGAGACTAGCCCGTTATGACCGCTTCGGTATCCCTCCAGCACCGTTTAACATTGTTATTTTAACATTTTCCAAACGCATAGCACAAAAAGATGGACACCATAAATAAAACAGATTACTATCAACCCATGCTAAGAAAAATACCTCTGAAAAAAATTTTTTCGACGGCTTTTTTCCTCGCCACATTAATTTCCTTCTCTTTTGTTACATTTTTGGAATGGAGACATAAGTATAACAACATTTCCTGGTATCTTTTACTAATCGCATCATTTATACATTCCACAGGACCGATAACAATACTAGTGTTGCTATCTATTCTCCTTAGAAAGAAACATCTGAATATTCCACTCACAATAACCCTTGTAATTCTTCAGGTATTAAATCTTTCTTCACAAATGTATTTTATAGACAGAAGATTTTCATTTGATATTTACCTTTTTCTCTACAATACCAATGTTGCATTAAAGACCGTTTCTCTTGTTTACCCAAAATTATTAATCAAACTCCTCGGCGTATTAATAATTTCGATAGTCTACTTCTTCTCACTCCTTGAAACCGGTTCTTTCTTTACAGAACAGTTGTGTAAATTTAAACGACCGATGAAAATAGCAAGGATTTTTCTTCTTCTGTACCTTCCCTTCATTGTTTTTTTGACTACAAAAACCGAGATTTACAATGTTCTTCTATCTTTAACAAACAGGGGAAATGAGGTAAGAAAAGTATATAACAAATACTACAAGTACCAATTGGAAGAACAAAGTAGTATTGAACTAACAACGACTCAATTAAGCTCTCCACAAAACATAATGATCATACAACTTGAAAGTCTTAACAGTGATCTGGTAAATGACAGGATTACCCCAAATCTAATGAAAATTATGGATAGAGGAATTTATATGAAAAATATGGTAGCTAACTCGGTAAATTCAGCAAGGTCATTTGAAGGGGGCTTGTGTGGATTAATTCCAAGCCTATCTGCGGATGTCTCTAGACTAAATGTGGATATGACAAAACTTCCATGTCTTCCAAGAATTTTAAAAAAACACGGCTATACTACAATATTCTTTCTGAGCAACGACACACTTGGAGATGTAGAACCATTTATATCAAAAGTGGGGTTCGACGAAATACATTTTAACGATATAATGCAACCCGAAGACAAGAAACTTAGGTGGGGTTACAGCGACAGTATATTTCTAAAGAGAGTCGGAGAATATCTATCTGAGCGCAACGATAGAAATTTATTTGCTTTCATAGATTTAACCACCAATCATTTTCCTTTCTATGATTTAAGCAAGAACGAAACTCCGGAATATAACAACATGGTTCCAAATCCCAGCGCAAAATTTGTAAAGGAAAAACTGGAAAACACCACATACCTTCAAGATATGTTCTTGGGAGAATTCTACAAAAAATATTACGAACCGTACTTTTCGGAAAACACTGATCTGATATTATTTAGTGATCATTCCTGGCCTTTGGGAATACATCCAAACAACTATTTTAATGAGAATTACGCTTATCAGGAAAACTTTTTGATACCCTTTGTTTTTATACCTTCGAATCAAACCGCCAAAAAATATGCGGTAGGAACCGTGAGTGATAGCGTTTACGGACAATATAATATTCCCTCCACAATTCTTGATTTACTAGATATAGAAGATTACTTTCATAAGACCTCCTTTTTGGGAGTTTTAACGGGAAAGAGCCCGATACAAAACGAAAGATGCACCGTCTCCACGCAGCCGTATTCCGGGGGGTATATATCCTTAGTTCAATACCCTATAAAGCACCTTTATTCTTTAAAAGAAAATAAGGTATACATCTTTAACTTGGAGGAGGATCCGAACGAACTAAATCCAAACATTGAAGAGATATCGAAGGAAAACAAAGATATTATGGAAAGCTGTTTAAGAAATACCTTAAACCACTTTGTCAAATAGACCGCTTGGATATGGATGCTCAGCCAATTTGACACACTAGTCTAATCGGTTATATATTCTCCAAGTACCCATGTTAGCCATTGAAGCCAAAAACTTAACTAAAAAGTACGATGAATTAAAGGCGGTAAATGATATCTCCTTTTCTGTTGATGAGGGAGAAATATTTGGTCTTTTGGGACCGAACGGGGCGGGAAAGACAACCACAATTAAAATGCTCACTACCCTCACAAAACCGACCGAGGGATGGGCAAAAGTTTGCGGATATGACATTTTAAAACAAAGAGATAATGTCAGAAGCACAGTTGGCATTGTTTTCCAGGAACCGGCTTTAGATAACAGATTAACCGGGAGGGAAAATTTAGACTTCCATGCCCGATTGTATGGGTTGGATAAAGATACCCGCCAAAAAAGAATAAAAGAAGTTTTAGAAATGGTTGAATTGGAAGATAAAGCAGACACAATAGTCAGAGATTATTCCGGAGGAATGCAAAGAAGATTGGAAATAGCCCGGGGTCTGATGCACTATCCCAAAGTTTTGTTTTTGGATGAACCGACGCTTGGTCTTGACACCCAGACCAGACGCCACATCTGGGAATACGTTTTGAACTTAAATAAAAAAGAAAGAACAACCATTATTTTAACCACCCACTACATGGAAGAAGCAGATTATTTGTGCCGGCGTGTTGCAATCATTGATTTTGGAAAGATTGTTGCTTTGGATACACCGGACAATCTAAAAAGCATTCTGGGAGGTGATGTTATTTCACTGGAAGTAACATCACCAGATAAAGCTTATTCTGTTTTTCAAAAAATTCCGTGGGTGAGAAAAATAACACAGCATGATGGGATAATTGATTTAAATTGCGAGGAAGGCGAGAAGAAAATTCCTCTTCTGATGAAAGAGGATCGCGATAATATTGGCTTTGAAATAAAGTCTATTAATCTCAGAAAACCTACTTTAGAAGATGTTTTTTTGCATTTCAGCGGAAAAACTATCAGAGAAGCGGAAGCAAGCGAATTAGAGAAAAATAAAAGGAAAATGAAAAGAAGGGTACGGGAATAAAACTATGACTAAATCAAACAATTTACAAACAATATATGTAATGTGGCTGAGAGAAATGAAAAGATTTCTACGGGCTAAAAGCAGGGTTATCGGTACTTTAGTAATGCCGTTTTTCTTCCTTTTTACAATGGGATTTGGGCTTAATTCTGGCTTTACCTTGCCCGGAGCTCCTCCAAACATCAAATATCTTGATTTTCTTGTCCCGGGCATCATTGGTATAACTATGCTTTTTACATCAATAAGTGCTGGGATCTCCGTTTTATGGGATAGGGAATTCGGATTTCTGAAAGAAATAATGGTTGCCCCAGTGCGAAGAGTTGCCATTGTTTTAGGCAGAATTGCAGGGGGAGTAACTACGGCTCTGATTCAAAGTATTTTGATTTTGATTATCTCAATGTCTTTGGGTTTTAAAATAGCCAATCCATGGAATATCTTGGTGGCCATATTTCTTATGCTTCTTATAGGAATAGGTTTTATCGGATTTGGGGTAGCCATTGCCTCAGTATTAGAAGACACTCAGGGATTTTCTTTAATCATGAATTTTGTTGTGTCACCCATGCTTCTTTTATCCGGATCTTTTTTTCCTGTATCCAACTTTCCGGATTGGTTAAAGCCTCTTACTTATATTGACCCCCTGACTTATGGCGTGGACGGGCTGAGAAGCAGTTTGATAGGCTTCTCTCAGTTCCCATTGTTACTGGACATTTCAGTACTTTCCGCTTTCGCTTTTATAATGGTCATTCTAGGCTCATGGCTTTTCAGCAAAACCGAAGTTTGATAGCTCCTTTAGATTATTTAAAAATACCAGCACTCTGCGCAATTATTTTCAACTCCCCGATACGCACAGCAGAGCTTCCCCGTAATGGAAAATGCATAACAAAAACCTTGGAATTTTCTACATCTTCTTGCCATCCATAATCAAATTTTTTCAATCCGCTGAATTTTTCATAGGCAATCTTTCCGACAAAACAAACTACTTTGGGTTTTTCCGTTTTTATTATCTTCAGAATTCTTAAACGCCCTTTTTTCTCCTCACCTTTTTTCAGCACAGAAACATTTTTTGTAGGCCGATTAATAACATTTACCAGCCCAAGTCCATACACATCATTAAACCTTTTCTCAAAAATAAATTTAAGTTTAGTATCGTTTTTCAAATCTTTTAAATCTTCGTAGATCAAACCCGCTTTTTTCAGAAGATACCAAAACATTTTATTGTTGGAAAAAGGAATTCCCCGAGAATAAGAATCCGGGTGTGGATTTATCCCTACAAACAAAATTTTAGGCTGATGATAGTGGTAGTAAATCATCTTACTTGCGCCAATTTACTTCGTCGTTAATTTCCGCGATAAATTAATAGAAAATATATACGGATCTACTTCAAACATTGTCTTCTAATGCATAGGGATATTAAATAACCCTGTTTCTGCGGGTAGCGATTCAAATATTACATCAAGGGGCTTTTCCTGAAAAACAATTTTTATCCCTTTAGCTAAGGCATAACCCAATTCCATTAGACTGGAACTACCTAAATAACCCCCTTTATTACTAACAATCAAAGCGTCTGAAGAATTTATAGCGTTTAAATGGTTTCTTTCCAATGTCCATGGGATACCTTTATCTCCTTTTAAATATACAAAACCATTTTCTACCTTAGAACAGATAGTTGATTTGGGACTTATTACCTGTATATTAGCTTTCTCAAACCCACGTTTAATTTTTTTTATGCTTTTTAGATTTTTACTAAAACTTCCGCTTATAGTAACTGCTCTGTATTCCTGCTGGATAACACCATGGATAATATTAGTATTAGAAGGTATTATTTTTTGAACTTTATATTTTTCGAATATGGCTTCAGCTATTGCAGAACAGGAACGCGCACCTAACATCCAAGCCGGATTTTCCGGCATTAGGGATTGCAAATTACTGAGACTTATTTTACTAAAAATATCCTTATTTCTATTCTTAAAATCTGCTAAATGTAAAAAACTAGGATGCTCTACGTCTGTAAATATATCGTTATTATTTAATTTATAACCAGCCAACTGCATATAACCCAACTCTCCTCCTGTGTAAAACGCGATTTCGCAGGGAAATTCTAAAGGGGGCAATAGGGATTTTACATATGAGATTACCTCGTCTTTTGATACAATTGAGAACTCATCATTAACACCTTTGTATTTGGTATTAATTGTCCCAACTCCAAGATCTATATTAAATGTTTTTTTGACACCATCCTGAGAAACGGTAACCAGCTCAGTTGAACCTTCCCCAATGTTAACCAACAAAACATTTTTATCAAACTTAAATCTACCAAGAAGAGCTTTCTCTAAATAAAAACTCTCAAGGTCCTGACTGATAATGTTCAAATAGACACCGGTTTTCGCGAATAATTGATCAATTAATTTTATTTTAAAAGATTCGGATTGTTTACGAAAGATGGATGTAGCATATGTCTTAATAAGATATTCAGGATATTCCTTCTTTATATTATTTATTAGGGTCAGTAATAAACCCAATGCTTCTTTTTCAAAATCTATTTTCTTGAAATTTACTGTAATCGGGATCAACGGGTTTAAAATCCCATCATCATAAGAATAGGGCTTGACTGTAGAGGAACCTATATCCAATAAAATGTATTTCATAAATGAAGATTATATATCACTATACACTACCGGATCTTGTGTCACTTATACCATATAAGTATTTCCTAGGTATACTAAAATCCGTCATTCCAACAACCATGATCAGATGGAAACCAAACCTCAAAACGAGATAAAATAAGATAATTATGAATCCAGAAAAAGACAGAAACGTAGAAAAAGAGAGTGGAGACGATGTAGAAAAGCATTTACAGGAAGACATACTTCCCCGAATTCTAGTGGAACCCGTTGGACCTGAAGATATCGAGTTTGTAGATAAAGATGTAGAGAGAAATAGAGAAAAATTATGGGAAGCGCTTAAACCTTCCTTGGATGTGTTAATTGACAAATTTCAACTCCCGAGACAAAAACCAGAGGAAATGACAGACGTCGAATATTTCGATCTCCTGACAAGGAAAATGTGCAAGCAAATTATGTCAGTAAGAAGAAAAAACCCGGAATTAGTAAAATGGAGCTCATGGCCTGCTGTAGCAAACGAAACAAAGGCAACTAATTGCTCTTTAAGTTCGCAAGTATTTTTAAAGTTACTAGAAGATGCGGGATACGAAGTTGAGTACGGAGCTCCCGGTCCACTAAGTCACTCAGTTGTTTTCGCAAAATCCGGTGAAGATTATTTCTATGTTGACCCAACAAATGGAATTGTAGAAAAAGTTGCAAAAATAACCGAAGTTGACGGGATAAAAGTATACATGCTCCGCAGTGATGGCTGGAGACTTCCGTATGAGGCCGTTCCGGTATTTCCTCCTGAGTTCTCTGTTGCATCAACAATATCAAATTTAGGAGCCCTCCAGAGCGGAATAAACAGACCGGATCACAGTTGGGTGGTGTCCACACTCGCAAAAGAGTTCAACATGGCGGGGAAACAGTATCATTACTACGAGTGGGTTGAACGTAACCTCTTTCCTGAAAGGAGTAAACTTACAGAATCGGAGTTTTGGAAAGAAGAGGCTGTCAGAGTAGAAAGGAGGATAAATTCTTAATCCCTAGCGGATTCGGTTACCGGTTCTCGACTGCTGGCGATCCCGTCAACCCCGCCTCGGCGCCGTCGCGCCTGCGGCATTCTCATCCGCATCTGCTCCGTTACGATTCCTATGGTGGACCGTAGCGGATTCGAACCGCTGACCCCTGCAATGCGAATGCAGTGCTCTACCAACTGAGCTAACGGCCCTAAGGCAATTTCAAACAAAAGTGCTAAATACACAAAATTTCAAAGAGACGAAGAGAGATTACTTCCCAAATTTATTCCCGCTTAGACAGCAATATTATCTCACAAACGGGGAAAAACCAAACCTTAAGAAAACACGGAGTTCATGTTCTCTTGCTCATTTTCATTTTGTCAATTTTATAAACAACATAGGTTCTAGCACAGACAAAATTTCCGAGTGAATTTCCCCAGGAGATTTAACAGCGTCGATTACTTTCCATCTTTTTGCATCATTTTTTGCTAAATCTAAATATCCCGCCCTGACTCTTCCGTGAAAATCCAAATCTTCAGCGTCAAGACGGTTAAATTGGTTTTGGTTTCTTTTTCTTTCTAAACCTATTTCCGGAGGTAAATCAAGAAAAAATACAATATCAGGTTTTGTATCACCTACCGCAATTTCAGTTAGTTTTTTAAGCAA
>Ga0255341_1002617_pt1 | contig 22007 bp, 20 predicted proteins | sample wastewater_treat_8_FD_192418 | JGI IMG/M metagenome (GOLD analysis project Ga0255341, IMG submission 192418) | Wastewater microbial communities from Lulu Island WWTP, Vancouver, Canada - plant12 | ecosystem: Engineered > WWTP > Wastewater > Unclassified | place: Canada: Vancouver, British...
AATTTTGAGGGAATCCAGTACCATCACCAGTAGCTCCTGGCATAGATATTCCGTTTAATTTTACAGTTACATTCTCAACTTTAACTAAGGTTTTTAAATCTATTGCTACTTGACTTGGTTGAAAATTATCAATATCTGAAAAATCTCCCCAGATTCCGCCTTGTTCAGTATCTGCCATTGATTCTTGATTTTCTAAATTAATAATTCCTTCTGAAACCCACGTTGTTAGTGCACCTTTATTTAAGACTGAAACAATATTTTCTTGTGTATGTAAAATATTAATAATACCTATATAATAACAGCTAAAACCTTGTGCAAAATTCCAAGGAATGTAAGTCCAATATATATTATTTCCTTCTAAATAAAGATGTATTAAACTAGAAGGTAATACTTCAGTACATATCAAACCTATACTATCTCCTTTTAAATGTAAATATGTTAAATTAGAAGGTATAACTTCTTCATAAGTAAAATATATATTACTTCCTTCTAAATGAAGATATGTTAAACCAGAAGGTAATTCTTTTTTATATGTCCAATAAACATTATTAAAATGTATATTTACTGGATTAGGATACAAAACTCCTATATATGTCCAATGTATATTATCTCCATATAAATGAAAATAAGTTAAACTCTCTGGCAAAGCTTCTTCAGATTCCCAATAAATATCATCTAAATGTAAATAAGTAAGATTTGAAGGTAAAGTCCCTATTAAATCAACATTACCTTGTAAATTAATTTTTGTTACATTTCCAAAAAAGTTTAAATCAATTTTTAATTTATAATTAGAATTATTGTTAAAACAAATATCTTCAGAACCTAATCCTATAACCTTACTTTTGTTACTAATTCTAATTGTAGATATACTATCTGTTTTAAAATAAATATAGTTTAATCCAGCTGTATAAGTTTTTGTACTTTGAGGATTTGTAATACAACTTGCATCATCATATAAATATCCATAACCTTTTATAGATACTTCCACATTATCAGAAAAATTAAAATATAAAGAAGCTGGAGAATTATTATAATCTAATACACCTATATAATTTTCATTCCACCATGCACCAAAATTCTCAGGAAATCCTATACCATCATTAGTAGTACTAGGCATAGATACTCCATTTAAAGTTACGATTACATTTTTAACTTTAACTAAATTCTTTAAATCTATTGCAACTTGGCTTGGTTGAAAATTTTCAATATTTGAGAAATCTCCCCACATTCCCCCTTGAATAGTATCCACCATAGATTCATTTCGTTCTCCTAGCCAGATATCTTTACTACTTATCCATGTAATCTTAGATGCTTGATTTAAAACTGAAATTATATTTTCTTGTGTATGTGGTGTTCCAGTATATACTGTATACTCACTAAAATTGTTTGCAAAGTTCCAAGAAGTGTATGTCCAATGAATATTAGCTCCAGATAAAAATAAATAAGTTAAACCATTAGGAATAGCTCCTTCATATGTCCAATGAATATTATCTCCAGATAAAAATAAATAAGTTAAACCATTAGGCATAGCTCCTTCGTATGTCCAATGAATATTAGCTCCAGATAAATATAAATAAGTTAAACCATTAGGCATAGCTCCTTCATATGTCCAAAAAATATTCGAACCACTTAAGTACCAATGTGTTACGCCGCTTGGCGGTGCTCCTGTATAAGTCCAAAAAATATTATCACCTTCTAAATACCAAAAAGTTACGCCGCTTGGGGGTGCTCCTGAATACGTCCAATTAATTTTTGAACCACTTAAATACCAAAGAGTTACGCCGCTTGGCGGTGCTCCTGTGTAAGTCCAATTAATATTCGAACCATCTAAATACCAATTTGTTACGCCGCTTGGGGGTGCTCCTGAATACGTCCAATTAATCTTACTTCCTTGCAAATATAAATAAGTTAAATTTTGTGGTAAACTTCCAGTATATGTCCATTTTATGTTACCTCCACAAAGAAATAAATAAGTTAAACTTGTAGGTAGTGCTCCATTATAAGTCCACTTAATATTATGCCAAGATCTATCAAATAAATAAAGAGATATTAAATTAATAGGTAAACTTCCACTATATGTCCAACATATATTATTTCCATAAAAATAAAGATGTGTTAAATCACTTGGTAATGCTCCTATATATGTCCAATTAACAGTACCTAAATGTAAATATGTTAAATTTACTGGTAATTCTCCAGTATATGTCCATTTTACATTATCTAAATATAAATATATTAAGTTAGATGGTAAATTTCCATTATATGTCCAATCTATATTATTTAAATGTAAATGAGTTAAATTAATTGGTAATTCTCTTGAATATATCCAGTTTACATTATTTAAATATAAATGTGTTAGATTTTCTGGTAAAGCTTCGGTACTTGTCCAGTTTATATTATCTAAATGTAAGTATGTTAAATTAACAGGTAAAACTCCAAATAAATTTATATTATTTTGTAAATTGATTATTGTTAAATTTTCAAAAAGATCTAAGTTAATAGATAGCTTATATTCACATAAATCATTAAAATAAATATCTTCAGAACCTAAACCAATAACCTTACTCCCGTCATTAATCTTAAGTTTTGAGAAACTATTTGTTTTAAAATAAACATATTTTAATCCTGCTGTATATGTTTTTGTATTTTCTGGATTTACTGTACAATCCTTATTATCATATAAATATCCATCACCTTCTAATATTATATTTACACTATCAGAAAAATTAAAACATAATGAAACTGGAGAATTATTATGTGATAGGATTAATATTTTAGCTTCACTCATTTTATTTTAATATATTTTATGTTTGACTAAAAGCAACTATAGCTAAAGATGGTCCAGTTGAATCTATATAAGTAATAAAAGGTAATCTATCTTGTCCAGTTGCATATGAGGTTTCTATTATACATGAAACAGAATCTCCTAATACAGCAATATCTGGAAAAACTCCAATATTTAACAAAGCACAATTTATAGTAGTATTTTTAAGGATATATAATATATTACCTGTAAATTTATTATTAATAATACATTGAAAAAACGAATGTACATAATTATTACTTATTTCTTTAGATAAACTGCTAAATACATTTTGTGCACAACTATAAATAAAGTTATTGCTGAATATATTATCATTAGCTTGTGTTATATGCATACCATATATCATATTACCAGATAACTCATATACTTTAATATTAGAATTATCCAAACATCTAATAATGTTACAATCAAATTCTACAGTTTCAATATAATTATTAAAAATTTCGGTTACAAATGTACCTGAAGATATTTTATTAGATATAGTATTAGTTTTTATTGTATTATTAAAAATACCTCCACACAAAAATACAAGATTAAACAATATAGTAGAATTAGATATAGTTTTATTTACATATATATAATTATCTTTACTTATTAAAGGATCAAATACATTAAAATCTGCATAAGTATCTGTCTTTACATGATTATATATAAAAACTCCATCTGTATTAGTGACATCAGTATACCATGCTAAATATTTACTATTTTCATCAACATAATCTACTAAACCTACCCATTTATAAGAATTTGCTGTTGGAATATTATTTAAGTTATTATCAACAGAAGATATATATAAAATATTATTATAATTTACAAAATCATTTTTAGCATATGTAACAGCATCACTCCAAGCTGGAGCATTTATAGACCAACGTCTAAATTTTACTCCTCTAAAATCAAAAGATGCAGTATTATTATTTATAGTATCTTTTCTATAATATATTACTCCTTTAAATCCAGTAATAATAGTTTCTTCACCAGGTTCTGCCGATAAACAATTAGAAAAACTACAATCATTTTTCCAATTATCTGGATTCCAGTCATAATATATAATATCTTGTGGATATACAGTAGATATAGCTAGTTTATTTAAATCATCTATTTTTGTAGCAGTAACAATTAAAGGTTCAGTAGTAGCTGTATTAATTGCATCTAATAATGTAGTATTTCCATCAGAAAAATAATGTGTAGTTCTAAAATCTGTTATTAAATATCTTGCTCCTGGAATTAACGTTTTTGCAGTTATTGCAGATATTAAATCAGCATAAGTTATATTAATTAATTGATTTTCTACTGCATCTTTTATTGAATCATCTACATAACTTTTTAATGAAGTATCTTCTGCTAAAATCTCAGTATCCGTATAACTATTTGCAGAAGTCAAAGTTTCAGATGCTTTAGTATCAGTATAACTATTTGCTGAAGTTAAGACTTCAGATACTTCAGTATCAGTATAACCATTTGCTGAAGTTAAAGTTTCAGACGACTTAGTATCCGTATAATTATTTGCTGAAGTTAGAGTTTCAGATGCTTTAGTATCCGTATATCCATTTGCCGAAGTCAAAGCTGCAGATACTTCAACATCTGTATAATTTTTTGCTACAGTAAGATTCGTTTCTGCTAAACTATATGCATCATCAGCTTTATCACTGGCACTATTAGCAGTGTTTACAGCATTATCTGCTTTAGTATTAGCTTCATCAGCTATATCTAAGGCATCATCTACTTTAGTATTAGCTTCATTAGCTACACTTACAGCATTATCTGCTTTAGTGTTAGCTTCATTAGCTATACTTACAACTGAATCTGCTTTAGTGTTAGCTTCATTAGCAGTGTTTACAGCTGAATCTGCTTTAGTATTAGATTCATTAGCAGTACTTACAGCTGCATCAGCTTTAATATCAGCTGCATCAGCTTTAGTTTTTATAGGTTTTATTCCTTGACTTAATACTAAATTATTATCTGGTGCTGCATCTACAGTTGGTACTACACCTGCAATAGGAACACTATTTATTATAGGATCAATTAATTCTTTGTGTGTTAATGTTTGTTGTTTATCTACTGTTACTACAGTTTCTTTAGAAACTTCATCATCAATTTCATTAATACAACTATCAATAAGATTCTCAAAATCTGTTTGAGAAGGTATATCATTATGTTCAAATTTACTTTTTAAATCTGCTCTATTTAATTTAGCCATTTCATTTGTATTTAATTATTAATATAAGAACTTCCTATCTGAGTAACACCAACTTGAAATGGATATATACCAATTGGAGAATGACCTTCAAAATATATATACATCGAATGTTGTAAATTAGTTCTTAATAAATCATTTATAATATTCTTTAAATGAAAACTTTCTTCTATGCTTAATGTGTTATCATAAATAACTATCTCTGCTATTGCATCACATAAAGACGAATTATTAAAATATACTCCATTATTACGTATATAACATAAGGTATCTTCAGGAAATATACCATCACTTTTTACTATCGAACAATCATATTCATAATATTCTAACTTACTTAAACCATTGACTATCAAAACATTAGTACCTTTCTTTGTATCACATTTTATATATATGGGAGGTTTATAATTTTTCAAAATATCTATAAATTTACTTGCAAGATATAAATTATAATTCCTTTTAAATATACCATTATCTTCCATTCTAAGATTATATAATATATTCATATTTAGTATATTTTTGTAAATATCTAACATGTTTTTATAATCATTATATGTATATTTTGTGGGTTTCATTTTATTCCATTAGTAAAAAGTTTATTTACTTCTTTAAATATTTTAGTGAACACTTTTTGTCCAGCTATAAAATCCAAGTTTTCGGTTATACCTTTAAACTCTATTAATACAACTAATCCTGTAACTATTCTTGTAATATAATAACCTGAACTATGTAATAAAATATTTTCAAATATATAAATTAATAAAATCATTATTAAATAACTTATTAATTTCTCAAATGTACATCTAAATTTTTTAGTAGAAAATTTCTCTTTATTTCTTATAACATTTTTATATATTCCACTAACTGAGTTTATTAATAAAAATACAAACATTAAATAAAACAATTCTTTAACAGGATATAAGAACGCAATAACTAAAGATAAAACTTTTTCAAAAACAGTTAATACTTTTATATTACTAAATGTCCATATTAAATTACTTCCCATTTTTCCAATTATTGTATTTGTCATATTTATATTATTTTAAAGTTCTATCTATAGCTAATATAATACGTTTGCATTTGTCATATAATTCTATATAATCTACTTTATTATCTTCAGATGCAAATGAAATAAGTCTATTTATCAATAATTCTAAATCATAATAAGATTCTATTAAATTTTTTACTTTCGTAGTTAATGGATATTCTGTACGATAAACTTCTCCAATTAGATTAGATATTTTATAATATTCTTCAAGTAATCTATCATATATATATATATTATATGAATGAGCATACGTAGCTCCAGCAACCACTGTATATACGGCAGAATATATGTTATCTTCGTAACTACCTATTGTAGAATAAACTAAATCTGAAATAGAATGTATAGGAGTATTATATAATAAGTTTATTGTAGTATCATTAATATCTAATTTAGCATTCGTTATATTTATATAATCTGGATTTAATACGCCATATCCTGTTGGATTGCTATATCCATAATATCCAGTTATATCTCTATATTCCACTAAATTTCTATTCTGAATATTTGTAATTTTTAACTTTGGAATAAATGACATAACTATAATATTTATTTGCAAATATATACTTAAATATATCTAAATCTACAAAACAAAACCAATAAAATACATAACAATAATTATTAATAAGAGGGAGTAATTATAACTCCCTCTTTATCAAATAATTTTATGAAGTAGTATACGGAATTTTGAAATTACTATTTAAAGCCCCAAATACAGTATGAATATGAGTACTTGCATTAGAACCCACTGGAGCTGCAATAATTAATCTTTTTTTAGATATGGCATATTTTCCTAAATCAGTCTTCATGTCATCACTAAATGTAGCAATATATATATCATAAGTAGCTGTGGAAACAACATCTGATTTATATGAACGTGTAGGATATTCAGGATTTACTCTAATTAAATCTCCTTCATTACCACGTAAAAACCATTCCCATTCTAATAATTGATTGGGTTCTCCAGAACCTTCATCTGCTGTTTTTATAACAGTTTCAACAAAAGGTACGTTACTTGTAACTTCATAATTAGTAACAGCATAATTATAAAAACCAGCTTCAAAAGGTTTATCCAAAGATTCAATGTATAATTTCAAATTATTTACATCCTTATCATGTTTAAAAGATGTAAATGTAACGTTATTATTTACATCAAATACTCTATCTACTTCTATATATGATGCGGTAGAACTCACAACTTTAAATATTACATCTACGCCTTGACAAGTTACAGCAATATAATCCTGTAAATTAGCTACTGCTTCAGTTATAGCTGCATATTTACTATTAGCTATAAATGTTATAGGTTTATTTACAGTAACTACTGTTGCTTTATTTCCATCTATACCACAACAAGTTCCTTGTATACCATAACGCATTTTATACCATTGATCTCCTCTATCTTTAAATAAAGAATTAATTTGTAAGTTATGTACAGCATCTTTTAAGAAATCATACATTACGGTTGATTCAGTTATATCATCCATAGTAGCAAATATAACTTTATCTTGACTTACCCTGTCTATAAAATGTAATCTTATAAAAGGTGCATCAGTAGGTTCTAAAGTAAATGCTAAGCTACTAACTTTATTAGAATGAGCTTTATAAGCTTTCTTGGACAATGAAGATATAGCATTAGTATACAAAGTATCTGATAATTTTACAGTACTAGTACTATCACGATATCCAAATTTTAGAGCTGATCCAGTATAAGCACTTAATACTTTACCACTGGTAGATATAGCAGCTATTTCACCAATTGCAAGATCTGTAAGATATTTACCTGTTCTGTTAGCAGTATTCGATACAGAACTTGCGATTAATAATTGTTCAACATTATTTTGTAATCTCATTTTTAAATGTATTTTAAAATAAATAAATATTTAACCTTTGCGGTATCAAATTTTTATGTTTTTTATTCTTCAGTTTGTTTTTCATTTTTCACTTGTTCTTCTTGCTGAACTTGTTTTTCTTTTGGTTGTTCTTCTGATTGTTCTTCAGCATTTCTTCTACCAAAAGCAAATTCTAAAGCCAAGTTTATAATTATACCAGAATATTCCGCTGGTATATTTATCACAGAATTATTTAATAAATCAATTTTTTCTATCTCATTTAAATAAATACATTTATACTTTAATATAAATGTATCTTTAGGAAATATTATTTCATGTCTACTACCATTATCTATTCTCCAAGCTAATCCATCATCATTCCATAAATAAGGTTTTTTAAATGGATTATTTTTATTTATGTTATATTCATCATAAGTTATTGGTTTTACTTTAGCTACAACTTGTTCTACTTCTGGAGGTTGTTCATTATCTATTACTACAATATTCTTATAATTTGGATCTTCACTCGGTTCAGGTGGTAAAAATCCATCTTCGTATCCTGGAGCTTCAGGAGCATGTATATCATGTATTTCCTTATTAGGAGATTGTTTAGTTAATATGCAAGATTCTTGTAATACTTTTATACAACCTACTGGTATATTTATATATACTGAGTTATCTCCTAAAGGTACTATAGGACTTGCAAATATGTTTGTTTCATAACTTCTAATATAATAAGAAAAGAATTTTCTACCTTCCTCATCTCTATCAAGTTTTGGATACATCCTTAACCATAATAAATGAACAGCTTCATTTAACCAAGTTTCTATCTGAGATGAAATTGGTATTCTTGAAGTTTCTAAGTTTAACTTAGATATTAGAATATGATATAAATCAAGACTTTGTATCATCTGTTGTTACTGGTTGTATTCGTATATTATCTGATGCAGCTTTAGCTAAATTTGCTGCATAACTTATTACAGAATCAATTAATACATCACTTATTATTAATGTATCATCTTGTATCTCAGGTATATAAACTAAATCTGGAATAGCTCTTACAGCTTTTATATAAACATTAAGAATACTTGTAAATGAATCCCCTACAAAATATAACTTGTTACCTATATAAGAATATAATATATTATTAAAAATAGATATTTCAGATTTATCACCAATTTTAAATAAAACCTCCAAATTAACAGGATAAGCTTCTACTTTAGTAAGTTCTACTTTAGGATAATTCGTTCTAGATACATCAGTATATACACTAATAATATGTCTAATTGGAGTACTTAAATTAACCTCAACTACATTAGTATTATCTAATACATTGATAGTTTCTGTATTAAGATCTATTACTGGACATAAATTATAAGCTTTATTTCTAAATGCAGTATCTACTATTGATCTTGAAGCATCTGAAATAAATGTTAATATTTCTTCATCTTCATATCCTTTAGCAGATAATGAATATATCCTATCATAATATACCAAGAACTTTTCTATAGCTTCACTTGCTTTCATCAGAACTTAAAAGTTTTAATTTTATATCTTGATTTTTAGGATTTTTAAGGAAATCAAGTAATAAATTCATACTCATAGTTTCTTCAACACCATCTATAAGATATGACGCACCTTTACGTTTTATCTTTCCTTTTATTAAACATTGATATACAAAAACTTTTTCTTCAAAACGTGGATCAGTGAATATATCATAAAATGTATCTGTTTCTTTATCAATGGCTTCTGTAAGTTCTAATAATGCATCTACATCATTTATAGTATTCATGTTTTTAGTTTTACCAGCTTTTAGATAATACATAGATAAAAGTCCTTTTAGTTTTGAAGGAGAATCTTTTATATCTATAAACTTCTTCATTACTAACAACTGTTTTGTTATTTTATCTATCTTAGATTGTTCTTCATATTCTTTATCTCGTATAGCGAATTTATAAGTTCCTTTATTAAATCTTTCTTCCCAACTAGGAGCTATTAAATCAGAATAACATAATATAAATTTATATTTTAAATAATCTAAAGGATTAGATAAATCTAATATTACAGGTTCACGTGTTAAATCTACTATAAATGTGTTCCAATAACAGTTTTTATCAAATATAGATAATGCACCTTCTTCTATACGTAGATCAGAATTATAAAAAAATTCTTTTTCTTCTGGTGTTAGAGGATCTATAATATGTCCAAGTTTTGTATCATAAGGTGTACCATGCAATCGTATTTTAGAACCTTCAAATAAGAAAGCTCCTACATGATTAGGATGTATATCTTGTAAAAAGCTTGATCCTTCTCTTAGCACGGGATATACAACAATCTTCTTGTTTTTTAAAGGGGATTCCACAATATTTTCTTCGGTTTTTGTTTTCATATTATTATATTATTAAATTGCACATTTATAAACTAAACATTTAGTGGGATCAGTTACCTTAACTCCACCCATGAAAAATCTATGATGTACGTATCCATCAATAGGATTAGACATTATATTGTTTTGTATCATAGAATAATCTGCTACAAAAGGATTACGTAATCCTGGTTCATAACCTTTGATATCTTCCATACCTCTTTGATAAACCATACTAATATTACGTTCACCATTTGTAGTACCAATATCTAATATATCATAAGTATAAGATTCAGCAGTTCCACCATCAGGATGAGGAATTTTATTTATAATAGGATCATCTTTTATTGGATCTAGCATAAAATCAAATACTACTCCATTAGGACCTCTAAAACTCTTAAACTGACCTTTAAACTCAGCATCACCACTACTAGACATAGATATAAACTGATTAACACTTCTAATAGGTTCAAAGAATTGTTCACCATATTTTGCAATTTGTTCACTGGCTTGTATTAAACCACGTTCACCAGTACGTACAAGAAACTGACGTTTATCAAAAGGTAATCTATTAGTAGCTAAGTCTAATACAACATTCAAAAATCCTTTTATTGTAAAATTTCTAACAGGATAAAATGCTGTACTTGAAGTCTCAATCTGTTGTCTTAAACCTGCACCTTGAGAATATTCATAACCAGATTTTCCTTTATTTTTAAATGTACCATCAGGAGCTCTATTTATACGAGAATAATATAACATATAATTCTTTTCTTGTACATATTGACGGTCAAACTCCCAATCTCTATACTGTTGCCATAAATTAGTTTTTATAATAGAATTAGTTCTTGGATCACGTACTTGAATAGTAAATCCCATAGGACGACTAATCATATTTCCAGGAACAGTATCTTCCATACGTAATCTTGTAAATAAATTCTTCATCTTAAATGGAGTGCTATATCTTACTTTACCACCCTTTTTAGATAAAGTACTTTCTACACCAGAATAAAGTTTACTAAACTTTGTACCAGGTAAAAGTTCTTCATAAGGAATAAACAATAAAGCATCACCTGTTACTAATTCACAATCATATACCCAATAAGATCCTTCAGGTCTTGCATCATCAAGTATTCTTATTTGATATTCATGTTTATGACCTTCTATAATATTTACATCGAAAAAATAAGCTTCTGGAAATACTAGTTGAAATCTACTATAATTAAATCCAGTTTTATCAGTAGGTACGATAGCTGTATTATCTATACGAGCTTCTATTAAAGGAACATTTTTTTCTTCTGAGTTCATCAGATCCCAGATAAAATCATCATCAGAATCAAGATAGATTGGAGTAGAAATACTTTTTAAGTAAGCTCCAAAATCTATCAAGTTATAGTTACTAGCAAATACCATAGATGTTAAGGTAGATGCTTTTTGCGTTAAGTTACCAAAAGCCGCAGATAAGTGATTCTTAGTTGTTAAACCTCCCCATTCTTTCGGTTGGTATTCTTGAAGTAATAGTTTCATTGATTTGTAATTTTTAAAAATTAAAGTTTAATATAATTAAGTATCTCAGCTCCAAGCTCATCAATAGCTGGCTTAGAACCCATTCGTTTCATATCATTTATTTTTACTGCATCTTCTATATCTTTAGAAAGTTTTTGTTTTCCTATAGATTTAAATGCACTAAAATCTTTAAATCCTTTTGTCATTATAAATGTAAGTGCAAAACCAACATCAAATCTTATAGGATCTTCCATTCTAGCTTTTATAATATCACTTACTTTTTCACCAGAAGGTAATGTATGATTTTGTTTAAAAAGAGAATCTAATGCTTTTATTTTTAGCTCTTTAGTAATAGGTACACCATCAAAATCTTTTAATTCTTCTAAACTTTGTCTGAAAGAATTAATATATTCTTCTTCTTGTTTTTTTAATAATTCTTTCTCTTGTTTTTGTTTTTCTATAAGTTGTTGTTCATAATCTTCGTAATATTTTATTAGTTTTGGTAAAGCTTTTTTAGTTTTATCTTCTAATTTTTTCAAAGTTTTTAATTCTTCTAACTCATCATTTATTTCTTCATTATCAAATCCTTTTAATTTTAAAAATTCTTTATATAAAGTTTCTGATAAATCTTCAGTTAGATCTTCTTCGTTTATAGATTTAAGATATTCAATAGTTTTTCTATGTTCAACTATTTCATCAATATTAGAAACATTCTGTTTTAAATCTATTAAATCCTTAAAAGATTCTGGTATACTTTCTTTTACTTTTCTTTGTACTTCATCATCTATAATGGCTATTAAATCTTTAGCAGATTCTATTTTTCTATTTTTGTCAATTTCAGAGATAACTCCTTCCTCTAATAAAGTTTGTGCCATAACCCCAAAAACCGAAGAATCTTTCTTAGAACCAGAAGGAGTTTCTCTGGATGGTTCAAAATCTATTTCAAATATATCATCATCGGTTTCTTTCTTTGAAACATTCTTTTTTTCTGGAGATTCAGTTTCTTGTGTATTACTTTGTTCTTCATTTTTTGTTTTTATATCTTCATTAAGATCTTCTAACACAAAATCCTCAACTCCACTAAAATCTAATTCTTCATTCATAAATTAAATATTTTTTACATTACGCAAATATAATAATAAGTTTCAATAAAATTATAAAAATATATCACAAATTTGTATTCGTATATAATAAATTATGTAATATTTATATTTTTGATTATCATATATTCTGGGATTTCATCTTCTTTAAACGGAATATAACAATTATCATCATCAAGCTCAGCTTGTATATTGCATATTAAGAATAATTTTTTATCAGGATATAAATTTTTAGTTTTAAAATAAGGATATCTATCTAAATACCATGTAATATATTTTTTAGTTATTAATACTCCAAAACGATGGTAATTTAGAGATAAATCTGTATTATGTTTAAAACCACTACGTTTACTACAATGTTTTTCATTTTTAAAATAATGATAAGTAAATGTAAAATATCTTGAGTCTTTACCCATTAATTCTACAATATCTATTTCTGGTAACCAAGTGTCTATGTTATACATCCATATAGCTGGAAAATATTTAAATCCACGTGGTGGCATTTTAGCTTCTACTTCTATGTATCCTTTATTAATATTAATACATTTATGAGATGATATCAATCCTCCTGTATTTATTATATCATTTTCTTTATCTGCTTTTAAAAATATCTCATCATCTTTAATTTCTATATTTTGTTTTCTCCATATTAAACTACATTTTCTTGTATCAGATTCTCCACTCCAAGGTTCTCTATAATCAAAACCATATTCCCATAAATTCTTACCATTTATACTTATATATGGTTCATTTTTTAGATGAAGCTTTGGTTTAAATATTTTGTAAAATATTATATTTAATACCTCAAATAAAGATAAATTATTTATTGTCATTTGTTATTTTTAGTATTTTTAGTATTTTCGTTATTTTTCATCAATTTTAATTTATCTCTCTCTAATTCTAAATTCAACATATCCACTTCTTTTTGAAGATTTTCAACATATTCTTTTAATTTAGCATTACGTTCATTAATAGAAATATCTGTATCATTTTGCATTTGTTCTTTTAATATATTCATTTGATAATCAAGTTCTATACTTTTTTCTTTAAGAGCTAATTCTTTATCTTTTATAGCTAACTGTTGTTCTAAAGCTTGTAATGCTTGATCCTGTTGCTGTTGTGCCATAGCAGCAGTTTGTTCTCTCATATTAATATCTTCTTCAATAGCTATATTTCTAATTTCTGCAAAAGATTTTGAGGTTAATATCTGCATCATGTTTTTAACATTCATGTTTATTTTAGAACCAAATTCTAAAGTTAATCTTTTTAACGAGTTTAAATCTTCTTTATCTTCATCTTCGTCAGTAACAAATATCCCAAAATCTGATACAGATAATTGTTCATCATTTAAATTTATTATATAATTAGCAGCTTCATCACTTATATATTGTAATATAGAAGGATCATTCCTAGCACATTGAACAGTAGTATCTAATAATACTTGTATCGTTCTTAATATAGTCTGCATATGAGTATTAAATAATGGTTCAGTAATATGTGAACTTTGAGTAACAGATCTTTCTATACCTCCAACAGTTTCAGTATGAGTTATTTGACCTAATCTTTGGTCACTTACACCAGAAGAATAAGCTACTTGTCTTTCTATAAAATTTAAAAATAATATTATATGTTGTATATAATTTCCTATATCTGGATTATATATTTTACCAGTAGTATTAAAACTACCAGCTAATTTACCTTGTGATAAACCTTTATTACTTTCTTTAAAACTATCTACTATAATATAACCTTCTTCATCAGCATAATCAAACCATTCATCTAGTGTAAAAGAATCAGGAACTTTGGCTAAATCTACTTCTATCATAGGAGCTTTAAACTTTTTAATGGCTTTTTTTAAATCTCTTAATAATATAGAATAAAGATATTCATAATTTTTTAATTCACTATACATAGAAGTAGCTTTTTCATTATTATCCGTATATATTGTACCTACATATCCAGAACCATTAGTTATATAACCATTACTTTTTATCATAGGAACATCTCTAGCTTCCATTTTTACATATATATCATCTCTTATTCTTGTTACTTCATACCATCTATTTACCCAATAATAATCTACTTTTTCTCCTATATCTTTATTTGGTTTGTAAAATTCACTTACAACTTCAAATTTTCTTACACCATCTTCATTTATATAATATCTTTTACCAAGTTTTTCAAATCCTTTAAATACTACACGTGTAACACGTACTTCTCCATTATTATTATAATTACCATTAAATGCTCCCCAAAAACCATTACCTACATCAAAAAGTTCATCAAATCGAAAATTAGGATAAGTTCTTTGAAAATCTCCTGCAGATTGTCCTTGTAAATTCATATTATTATCTTTTTCCAATTTATCTATTTGTGCTGGAGTAAGATATTCATAATATCTATCTATAACTTGTGATAAAGGCATATAATTATCTTCTACAATTATACTAGCATCTTCTATACGATTACTACCTCCTAATCCAAACACTTTTATTGAAAATGGATTACATTTTCTATACACAGGCTTATTACCTATACTTTCTATACAATATATTTCTTCACTATATTTTAAAACATCTGCAAAACCAAGTGAAGCTTGTTCATATATATTTAGTTGTTTAATATAGAAATTTAATAAATGATACATCACAACTTCTAATATATCTTGTGATTCATAATTTTTAAACTTCATAAATTTAGCTACAAAATTATCTACATCTCGTTTATCTGGAAGAGATTTACTTAAATCTACAAATTCCTCCATAGCCTTATTAAACATTTTATGTATTGTGTCTTCTTTTTTAGTTATAGCAGACTCATTTATAGCACGTACTAAGAATTTCTTTTTACGTTTTATAGATTCTCCTATTAATAAATTTATACGTGGTTTTATTATTGGAAAATGCTGTATTCTAACATCTTTTATATCTGTTTCGTAATTATTAAATTCAGCAAAATTTCTAAGATCTTCTTGGTCTATCTCACCATGATATAATTTTGCTATTATCAATTTATCGTTTAAAGACATACGTGGAGTTCCATCATAATCAAATTGACATAACTCTATAGCTGCATCCGCACAATCTTTAAAAAACTTTTTATTCTTTAAAGATGCACTAATTTTTTGTCGTGGAAATGTTGTCATAATCTATATAAATTTATTTTAGATCTTTTTTTACCAAAAGCTTTATCATAATGTTGTTTAAATATATCTATTTCAGATTTTTTATCTGGATTTCTAAGATTAGTAGTTATTTTATTTATTTCTTCTGCAAAAATCATTAACATATTCATAGAACTTATTCTATCTGTATTTACCCGTTTATCAGAATTCGGAGGTGCATATAATAAACATTCTTTAATATACCCAACACTTCTTATTAAATCTACATTTCTTATACCTTCTTCCTTATTATAAGCTTGTTCTAACATCCAAGATATTTGTAAATCAATACCCCAACTATTAGTTCTTATATTAGAATGTATTCCTTTAGATTTATTACCTATCATACCAATAGAAGATATTAAACCATTATCTTTTAATATTTCTGGAGTATCTGCTAATAAATGTAAAGAATTCATTTTTGTCATATATCCATAAAAACCTTTTTTCTGATTTTCATAACATACAACTGCATTGTAATATAAAGCAGCTCTTCTAACTTGTTCATAAAATTCTTCTGCTAATCTCGTACGTCCTGTATATTCGAATACTATTCTTCGTGTTATTGTGTTAAATACAAAAAAAGATTGTAAAGAGTTTTTATAATTATAATTACCATCATCATCTACTGGGTCAAATCCACCTATATAAGTATATAAAGGAACATCACCATTAGCATTTTTAACTACTGGTTCAAACATTTCACCACATCCATTTATATTTTCATTTCCTCTAAATGGAAATTCTCTTACAGGTTCTACATCTTCTTGTTTATAATACACATTTCCTTTTTCATCTATTTCAAAAAACCCTTTTATTGAACTATCTAATATATCTTTTCGTGTACTTAATATACTGTAAGTATGTCTTAATTCTGATATGGGAAATCTATTATCACCAGAACGTACAAACATCTCAGTATATATTAATGGATAATTTAACATCTCATAGTCTAAAGCTGATTTATTGATTTTATCTTTTTTAAGCTTATTTCTTCTTTCTACATAATAATTATAAGCTTCTTCTTGTTTTGTATTTCCATTTTCATCTTTAAAATCATTATTAGTAAAATAAGCTGGTACGAACCAACAAGTTTCGGTATTATCATCATTTGTAAAAGATAACATATCAAAACTATGTGGATCTTTAAATATAATCTCAGATTCTATTATTTTATAAATATTTCCTGCTGTACCTATATATAAAGAACTTCCAAATTTAGTACTATCTACTAATTGAGCTGCTGTATTACTACCATGTATAGCTGTTATATTTGGAGTTAATGCTACTTCTTCTATTACAATAGTTCCAGGTCTATTACCAGCAGCAACTTCTGGATTTTCCATAGTAAATACACCATGTAATATCTTACTTTTTGTACCATACAACTTCCAATCATTACCAATTTTTTTCTTATATTCATGTCTAAAAGGAGAATTAAGATTATTTGGTTTTAATGATCCACTTGTATGTTTGTATAATGGAGAAGGTTTTATTTTTCCATCAGAATATATATATTGTCCTAGAAGATTTTCAAAAGCTAATTGTACTTTAGCTAATAACTCAGAAGATTTACCAGCTAAACCACTACCTACAAATATTTCAGCAGATCCAGGATATTTTATAGTTTCATCAGTATATTCTCTAGCTCCATCAAATAAGAATTCATGTAATATTATAGCTACTGCAGTAAACCAAGATTTACCACCACCACGAGCACCTAATAACATTAAATTTTTAGCCTCATTCTTATATAATGGTTTTCCTTTAGGTCCTTCCCATAATTTACGTATATATTGTAATTGAGGAATATATTTTTTTAATTCTCCTTTACTATTAAAACAGCTTGCATCATATTTTCCTGTATGTAAATTAACATCTTCACAACATGTGTATTCATCATCTAACTCAAATCCAGAAAATCCTCTAGCACATATCCAGTTATATGCAAAAGCCCATTCAAAATCTCTTAAATCTGGACGTATCTTAATCTTAGGAGCAGTTTTAGGAAGATGTTTTGGTCTATGTAAGATCGTTCCTAGATTTGCATAAAAAAATAAATTACCTGGACAATATCTATAATATTCTCCATCTTTAGCCCACATACCTTCTATGCATCTTTTTTTTATACTTTTCCAAAACTCAAGATAATCTAAAGATTCTGGATGATATGTAGGAAATTCTCCAATTAAAAAATTATTTCTATTTTTTATAACTGGAAATATACTTTCTATTTTTTCTGGATCTATCATATTATTCCTTCTTCACTTATAGATTCTAAACCACCTCCTTTATTCTTTGTTTCTATAACTCTTTCTTTTTCAGCAATTTCTATTAATTTATTATATTCTATATAAAGTTGATTAGTTTTTATTAATAATTCATCTAATAATTTTGCATTTTCTATAGTGTATTCATAACTTTGTAACAAAGATATTCTATCTTCTAATCTTTTTTTATATGTAGAAATCATTAAATCTATTTCAGACATACAAAACTTTTTGTATACTGCTATAAGTTCTTGATAATCTTCTAATTTATATTCCTTCTTTAAGATATCTTCTTGTATTACTTTTAACTTATCTTCATATATTAAATGTCTATATGGATTTTCAGAATGTAAATCTTCTAATGCTGCTATTGCCCACATTATTTTAGAACTTTTATTTTTATTTTTAGAAGTATCTGAATCATAGAACTTTTTAAAGTCTGTTATACTTAGTACGTTTGGGTTTACGTCCCAAAAGTTCTCTGTCATCATGAAACCACTTAGAATAGTCCTCATATTTTTTAAAATAATTTTTTAGTTTTAATGAACTAACTGCAAATGTCCCCAAAGGAGTTATCTTAATAGATAAAAAACTTCCATTATATTTCTTAAATCCACATTTTATAGTATCACGTACAAATCTTAGTGTATAAATTATTATATCATTTACTTCACTTTCTTTAACATTATATTTATCTGCAATTATTCTTATTTTTTCTTTATGGCTCGGTGTGTTCCACATCATCTAATATATTTAATATTTCTTCTACTGAATTTTTATTATCATTTAATCCTAATATAAAGTTTTGTATCGGAAACCTTTCAATTACAGCTTTTTCTTTTATATTTTCTTTTTCTGATAATATAATATGCTGACATTGAATTAATAATACATTTATATATTCGGCATCCTTTACTGAAAGCTTATCACAAGAATTGTACAAAAGTACAATAGTATCTATAATATGTTCAAAAAATTTAAGATCTAACTGTATCATTGTTGAATGTAAATTCAAAAACAACTAAAGGTTCTAACTTAAATCTATATTGTTTGGCTGGATTTTTATAATTTATAAGACCAGCTTTTCTTAGTATGTTAATTTTATTATAAAATGAACTTTTTGATATATTTAATCTTTTACAAATATTTGTAACATTCTGACTAATATACTTTATTTTTTCTTCATCATCATCTGAAGGACATTCATTATAATAATAAAGCATTTCAGCAAATACTTCTAAAGTTCTATTATCTAATTTTTTAAAAGGATTAAATACTCTTAATAATTCTAATAAATATCTAAAGTAATCTCTTGAATTACATTTAATTGTAAATTTAGCTGCCATATTTTAGCTTTATAAATGATTGTTTAGTATAAGCGTACATAGTATTTTTATCTTTAACATTAACAACAGGCAATTCAACTAGACTTGCATAAGATACTATAACTTTATCACCTATATTTAAATCTTTAATATCAGGATCAACAGCTACAACAATAATATCATGTAAATAATCAGATGTATTTGCAGTTTCTGGAATTATAACATTAGACTTTGTTTGTCTAATAGCTACTACAACATTCTGATCTCTAGGTATCCATTTTCCATTTAAAAGTTCTTCTTCATCTATTTTCATAATTATTATATTTTTATGTTTTGCAAAGATACACTAATAATTTAAATTGTGTATATATTTTTTTATTTTTATATTTTTTCAAATAATTGTGTGAATATTGTAAAAATAAAGATATAAACTACTGTAAACCATAATAATATATTAGTTATACTCAATATGTGTGAATAAATAGAGCATAAATAGTGAATAAACTACTTGCGTAATTCAAAAAAATTCCGTAGCTTTGCCGTACGGAGTATAGGGGAGCTTTTTTTTTATTATTATTATATATTATATATAAAGTAAATATATAATTCTTTCTTTGCTTCTTTCTTTCTTTTTCCCTGACTACACTCTAAAAATAATTTAACTTATTCTTAACTGCTTGACTATCACAAATATATATATGCCGTAATTACATTTTAAAAGACTTGTTTTATAACTATTTGATTATTACTGCTATTACATTGTAGAATAAATCTATACCGTTATTACATTGTAGAAGAACTCTATACCGTTATTACATTGTAGAATAAATCTATGCTGTTGTAAACTTTTTTTAAATTTTTTTAAATTTTTGAACCTGTGATATGAAGACAATCTTCTGAAATTTTTTAAAATTTTTTAAATTTTTTTATTTTTTTTTAACCCTGTGACCTGAAGATAATCTTCTAAAATTTTTTTATTTTTTTTGAACCTGTGATCTGGAGATACCCCCCCTGCTAAACCCCGTGAAAATATGACAAACCCTTTTAAATTTAAAGACATGAAAATAAAAGAATTTGAAGTCTACGAAACTGCCAGTGTAGAAGTAGTAGAGAAGATTAAGTCTATCAATGACTTATTAGGAATTTATTTAGTTAGAACAGAAAAAGACATTGTTCCTGTAACTGTTTGGGACAATGGTTCACAATTAGAACAAGGTAAATATCTATTAGTGCCAAATGGTACTGGCAAGTCTGTAAATTTAATTAAGAGGGATTAAGTTCCCTCTTTTTTTTATTTGTTGTTTACTGTGGTTTTCCAAACCAATAGCAGGCAACAAATTTTTAAAACATTAAAAAGTTTAAAACATTTAAAAATTAGAAAAAATGAGAACACATCGAATTATCGAAGAGCGTAATTGTGGTATTGTATATACCAGGTTCACCGGTAGTTTGGAAGACTGTAAAAAATGGTTGAAGGATAATTGTTGGTATGATGAGGATACCAACGATTACTACAGTAATGTTGTCTTCTGTAATCACAGTTTGATTTACATTGATGATACCTGCGATGATCCTGAAAATGTAAATGGAAATAACGGTATGAATAAAAACGTAGAAGAGCCAAGATTTAAACAGAACCCCAAATTGGGTATATCTGTTGTTATGCAACGTGCTTTGGATTGGTGGAATGAATTACCACTTCAAAATATTTACGATTGCAGAAATGGATGGGCAAACCAAGTGATGATATATTACCCAGAAAAGACGGATTGCCAAGATGTAACGATTGAGGAAATATTATATATGTATGTACGTGAGCAAGGTTTGTAGCATGTTGCATAACGATCCGTTTACATATGATATAGAAGAGGATGAATAATCCTCATCAATCCTTGTAGGTTGGAGGTTAAACCTACATTTTTAATCGCACCATATAATAAGTAAAATTAAGAGATAAAAAGGCAAGCTATTTAACCCTTTAGCTACCTAATTATCACATACAGTGATATCTTAATATGGTTATATTGAACATCATAGATATAGCTTTTTACTTAGTGTAATTATAACACTAATTATTAAAGGAATTATTAAAAAACTTTGAAAACTATCAGTAGTAGTGAATAAAGTTTTAATTAGTAGTTAGTGTATTGACTACATTAAGTATAATAGTTAGTGTAATAGCTACACTAAGTAGTACTTAAAGTATTACTTTAAATAAAGCTTGTAACTTATTGATTAAGTACTATTTACAAAGGTTACTTAAAGTATTACTTTAATTGAATTGGTTAAACTAATTAAATAAATTAAAATTATGAAAAAACTTCAAACCCTAAGTAAGAATCTAATTAAATTCTTGCTTAACCTTTTTATTTTTACTGCAGTTATG
>Ga0255341_1002620_pt1 | contig 21990 bp, 18 predicted proteins | sample wastewater_treat_8_FD_192418 | JGI IMG/M metagenome (GOLD analysis project Ga0255341, IMG submission 192418) | Wastewater microbial communities from Lulu Island WWTP, Vancouver, Canada - plant12 | ecosystem: Engineered > WWTP > Wastewater > Unclassified | place: Canada: Vancouver, British...
GACAACTATCCTATCACATAGGGATTTATAATATGAATGTAAATTGTATATCGATTGTATTGTTAGAAGTTTAAAAGTGCATTGTCCGATAATGAACAATACATACTGACCAAATGGCAATATAATATTGATGATACTATATTAAAAAATGCATTAAATGAAATTAATTCCTATACGTTGTTTTTCACTGTTTCCAGAATGCAAAAGACGAAACTAAAAAATATTCTTCATATCAAATTATATATGAAACAATATGTTGTCTATTTTTGTGATTGTATGATATTTCTCTACCAATTCATTTCAGATAAAGTATCAAGCTTCTTGCAAATGCTCGAATAACGAAACATTACAACTATATAATGATTGATTAGTTATTTATTTGTAAACATTTTGATAAGTATGTTTCTCAATGAATGATTAATTAAAACTGCCACTACTAAATAGAGTATTAATGAGAATAATGACAAAATAAAACCAAGAAAAACAAATGTTATATAAGAGCTGCAAAATGCAGCAAGTTCTGTTCTAAATATCCGCTCCGCTAAAACAATTATACCAAAAATCAAGTAGTTTGAAAAAAGTTTCAAATAGGTCTTTCTAGGAGACCGATTTAATATTTTTCGATTTGCATATATAATAATATCATTTGCACGATACAATAAAGCAACGATAGTCCCAATTAGTACTCCGTATATCCCAATAACATTGACCAAAACAATGCTAACTATTAGATTAATTGCCGCCTCCAAAACACTACGGAGTTGGGTTAATCTCGCATGTCCTGCGATTGTAATCAAACGGGCCGATGTTGCCCGTCCGCAAGACAGCAGTTGGATGATAACAAACAATATTGGAAGTTTATAATCCACATATTCTATATCAGTAATTCCAGCTGTATATATTTTAATAAAAGGACAAATTAGAATATATGCCACAGAAAAAAGTGCGAATACTATCGCAATATACAGACTGTCGTATGCATCATGTATTGTTTCGTATTTTCCGTCATTTTTGACATAACTATGACCCAATATAAAGTTCAGTCCGTTATTTACAGAGTTGATGAGAGAATTTAATGCAACAAAAACCATATTATACACTGAATAAACACTGGTAATCATCAAGTTACAGAAAGTTGAAAGGACAAAAGCATCTGTACTAGAAAACACCGTACTGGAAAATTCATGGATCATGAATGCGGATCTTTGGGATAGTACAGACATGTCCGGATTTTTGTGTTGCTTTAGCCACGGATATTTTAACTTCGTTACAAAAGTAAACATCAGTATTTGAGCACAATGCACTATGCAATAAACAGCCTGTAAAATTACAATATTGAAACCATTGTACATTAAAAGAATCTTTGCTAATGAAGATAATACATAGATTAAAAGTGAAATACTTGACACAATGTAGTTTTCGCCATTTGCAAGCAATACTTGTTTATATGCAGCAACATAAAAAAAAGTCATAGCTCCAGACAAACCTTGAAAACCGATTACTAACGCAATTTGCCAATATGGCAGTTCCGTTCTTAAAAAGAGCGGGTAGATTACGGAGATCAAAACAACGCAAACCGCATATATAAGCGTAACTTTTCTATAATTAATAAGCTTTCTATGTCCTTGTCTGTTTTTACGGTGTTGTCCAGGTATTCTTTCAAAAATACCGTGAAGATTATGAGCATTGCCCCCAAAACTCCTGAAATTGCTGTATTCATCATTATATTTGGTTTAAACGGATCAAGGGGAACCCTTGCATAGTCTACAACCGATACATTGTCCGTCTTAGTTATTCTTTCAATTTCTGCCGAAAACTCTACAACTAAGGTATCTGCTATGTCTCTTGCCAGTGCCGGATTTGTGTGCTGGACTGCAACCTTGAGTATTTGTGTATCCTTAACCGGTGATACGGTAATGTCACCTTTGTTAAGCTTGTCAATATTTAAAGCCTTTGCCGTGTTTTCTATCACCGTGTTTGATTTGGCCATTTCCGCATATGTATAAATAAGGCTTTTGCTTAAGTCAACGTCAGTTTTGCTTATTTGTTCCTTAGCTTCTTTGTCCTGGAGTATTATGAGGGTTGTTGAAGCCTCATAAACCGGATCAATTAAATAAATACTCACTAAGGCTCCAATCAGGGCAAATAATAAGGGAATGAGTATTATCATAATATGGTATTTTCTGATTATCTGAAATATTTCTCTTAGGTCAATTTCATCAAATTGTTCTTCGTACATTTTACTTGCATGGTGTATTCAGCAATACATACACCTATACTCTCCTTCTTTGATTAAATAACTCTCATGGATTTTCATTCGTAGAGGGTTTGAAATTTACTACTATTTAATTAATATCCTTTGCTATTTTCGTATTTTATTTCTGTACATTAGTATACTAACATTCGTGTCTAAAAATGTCAAGAATAAACGAAAGTGGTCAAAGGTTTTCCTCAAACTTCCAGGCGTCCCTGCACATTTCCTTAATACCACGCTTTGCCTTCCAGCCTAATTCCTGCTCCGCCTTGCTAACACAGGCATAAGAAACAGCTATGTCGCCGGGTCTGCGTCCGACAATTTCATAGGGTATTTTTATATTGTTTACTTTTTCAAAGGCATATATCAGTTGAAGGACCGATGTTCCTTGACCTGTTCCTAAATTGTAAACATGCACTCCTTCTTGTAACCTTTCAACAGATGCAACATGGCCTTCTGCAAGGTCCACCACATGAATATAGTCTCTTACTCCTGTACCGTCCACGGTATCATAATCATTTCCAAATACCCTTAATTTTTGAAGTTTCCCTTTTGCTACCTGAGTTATGTAAGGCATCAAGTTATTTGGTATTCCATTGGGGGATTCGCCGATTAATCCGCTTTCATGGGCACCTACAGGATTAAAATAACGGAGTAATGAGACTGAAAAACTATGATTGGCTTTTGCTACATCCGTTAATATTCTCTCACTGATTGCCTTTGTTTCCCCATAAGGATTGGTAGTTGGTAATAAGTCCATGGTTTCAACAAAAGGAACTTTGTTTTCCCCGTATACGGTGGCTGAAGAGCTGAATACAAATTTATTTACATTGTATTTGATACAAAGCCTGGACAAGATAATTGTACTAACAATGTTGTTATAGTAATATTTTAGAGGTTTTTCTACAGATTCTCCTACCGCTTTAAAACCTGCAAAATGAATCACACCGTCAATTTGATGAGAAGAAAATATGGACTCGGCTGCTTGTTCATCAATTACGTCAACTTTATAGAATAAAATGTCCTTATCGGTTATTTGCTTTATTTTATCTATGGTTTCAATTTTGCTGTTGGAAAGATTATCTGCTATTATGACGGAATGGTTATTATTCAATAATTCCACGCAGGTGTGGGACCCTATATAACCTGCCCCTCCGGTTACTAAGATGTTCATTTAATTCACCTCATCTATTTTTTGTTTTTCTTATTCTTAACCAACTTATCATTAATAATTTTTATAACCCAATCCACTTCTTCTATTTTAAATAAGTAGATTAATACTGAATATATCAAAGCCCCAATACCGGCTGTGATTAACAAGCTAAAAAGCTGCGGCAAGGTTCCGCTTCCTAATTTTTGAGATAGTGTTATATTCAAGAAATATACGACTATGCCCATAACCATGGATGCTGTTAAGGATTTTAACCCGCATTTTACCGAATTCATAAATCCGAAAGGTCCTATTTTCTTCCTTAATCCATAAATCAACAGCATTGATGATACGGTTGCCGATATTGAAGTAGCTAAGGCTAATCCCCTGTGTGCCATAGGCTTGATTAATATTAAATTTAATACAACGTTTATAACTACCGAAATAAATCCATTTATAACCGGGGTCCTGGTATCCTGGAGAGAATAATAAATATTGTCTAATTGCATTCTAAGGGAAGTCCCTACCAAACCTATAGCCGAAAATACAAAAGCCCCTGCCGTCATATAGGTGGCAGCAGCATCAAACTTGCCTCTTTCAAATACCAATCTGACAATTGGGTTTGCCAGAATAATCATTCCTGTTGTAGCCGGTATGGTTATGAGTAAAATAATGTTAATCCCGTTTATTGTGACTCTCTTTAATCCGTCATAGGTATCCTTGTTTGCTTCATTGGAAAGCAAAGGATACATAACTGTGGCAATGGTCAAAATAAACAAATCCCTTACAAGACTGATCAATCGGTTTGCGTAGTTTAAAGCTGAAATACTGCCTGCTATTAATGTGGAAGCCAAAGCTTTGTCTATTATTTTATTTAAATCATCTATACCTACGCTGAAAATAATAGGAAAAATGAGGTATAGTATTTTTTTTACATGTTTATCCTTAAAGTTAACTATAAACTTATATCTGAAGGGAGTTTTTCTCATGTCAATTATTTGAAGGAGGACTTGTGACAGCAACGCCAATACGGCAGTAACCATCAAACCTTTAATGCCAAAAAATCCTGACAGGAAGACCAGAAAGAAAATATAGGTAAAATTAAATGGAAGCCCGGCTAATGCAGATTCTGAAAACATAAGCTCGGATTGAAGGTACCCTCTGAAAACTCCTTGTGCCCCGGCCAGGAAAACAGTAGGAAGCCCGATTCTCATCAATAAAACTCCTAATTCAAATTGTTCTCCCCCAAATCCCGGTGCTATTATTCTTATAATAATCGGTGCTGATACCCATGCCAGGGATATTATTAATATAGAAATTAAGGATACTATGTTAAACAAATTGTTTGTATGGGATGTTTTCCCTGTCTTTCCTTCGGCTGTCTCCACTTCGGATAGTACCGGTATCATAGTAGTATTTATTGATTTGGTTATGATAGTAATAAACAAGGATATGGCAGACAAAGCAATAAAAAAGGTATCAGTTTCCGACCCTGAGCCAAATTTTGCCCCGATTAGCATTTCTCTTACAAAGCCCAAGGGTTTGCTTAAAGCCGAAAATATAATTATAAAAACTGCGGATTTGGCTGCTTTTGTTGATTTAGACATGTCTCTTCCTTCTGATTTCATTCCATAGCCTTCTTTTGTTTATATATAGTTTTATACTCCTGAGTCCGTTATTCCATGATATTTTATTGATGTAAGGTTCATATTTTTTGTAATAAGCTATAATTTCATTATGGTCCAGACCCTCTTGAATTGCCGTAACCAATCTGTATGTCAAAAGGGCGGAGAGTCTGTAGTCAATCAGTGCCTTCTCAATATAAGCATCTTTGTTTATGCATTTATTGTTAAGCATTCGTTGGATTGACTCATAATCCTTATCAAGCTTATCCGGTCTGAGTGCCGAAAGGCGGTTTTTTTCAAAGCCTACCCTGTAATTGGCTAGATATTCATTCACATAAGTTATTTTATCAGTTCTTGACAAAACTTCGCAAAAAAACTCAACATCCTCTCCCCATGAAACTCCTATGGGGAACTTTATATCAAATTCTTCAATCAGTTTTTTCCTTATCATCCACCCGCCGGTATTAACGGGTACCTTGTCTAAAATATAATCTATCAGTACATGTTTTGATTTAAATTTGTTGATTCTCTTTTTTGATTTATCGGGTGTTACTATATTATGTCCGCAATAACACACATCTGCTGATTCCCTTTGTATTTTATCAACCATTTTATCAAGAAAGGTTTCTTCATGAAAATCATCGGAATCCAAGAATGTTATGAATTCTCCTCTTGATAATTCCATTCCTTTGTTTCTGGCAGCAGACACTCCTTGATTGGTTTGGTAGTAATATTTGAATCTGTTATCCATGGATGTGTATTTTTCAACAACATCCTTGGTGGAATCCGTGCTGCCATCATCAATTATCACGACCTCAAAGTCAGGATAAGTCTGTTTCAATAGTGAATTCAGAGGAATAGATATGCAAGCTTCGCCGTTATATACCGGTATGATTACTGATACCTTTGGGTTATTATTATCATTTATTTCTTCAATCATGTACATATTCTCCATACATTGTTTGTCATATGAGATTCTTCACATGGGTTCAGAATGACGGCTACGCCTCATCCTCTACTATAAGTTTTGGTACAATAGTATCGTTCTTTCTTTCTCAAGTTTGGTAAAATAGTCAAAAAATATTCCTAACTCCGATTTATGGGCACTATACTCAAAATCAATGATGAAGGGTCCTCTTTTTGGGTTTATGACTATGTTTTTGGAAGTAAGGTCGTTAAAAAAGATTCCTTGTTCATGGACCTTATTTATTTGGTTTAATGTCATCTCATACATGGTGTTTTTATCTTTTAGCTTATTTACATCCTGCAATACAATTCCATCAATATATGAGAAAATAATATATAACTCATTAAAATCTATATCTATGATTCCAGGTACGTTGCATCCGCCTAAATTAGCCAAGTAAAGTCCCTTTAACTCCTTTATAAACCCTACTTTGTTTTTTCTGTATATTTTTTTAATTGCTGCTTTTCCGCCTGCAGAAACCAAGTATACGTCATTCCTTTCCTTGTTTACAAAGCCGTGTTTGGAAACTTCAGGTCTGCCGGTAATTTTGTATTGTGATAACAGCCTTCCATATTCGTCTATTTCTCCAAGGACTTTGAATTGTTTTTCATTTTCCGGTAATTCAATGCCTAATGACTCTATATCTGTTGAGTAAGAGCTTTTGCAATTGTCTATTATCTCATTTTTCTTACTGCTCCAAAATTCAAGCTCTCTATCAATCATAACTCTTAGTTTTATTCTGTTGATTTTCCAATAAATGCGAGCTAATAATTCATATGCCTTTTTCAAGAGTTGCTACCTCCGGAATACAATTTAATTAAATCTTCAGCCATTCTTTTTATGTCGTATCTTTCGGCTCTGTCACGGCACTTTTGAGAGATTTCTTCATATAAAGCATTGTTATTCAGCAAGGATATTATGGCATTTTTTAGCTCTTCTTCGGTATTAAACAGGATTCCCGCGCCTTTTACAACTTCTCTTAACCCGCATAACATAGCAAAAGCCGCTTCAATATTTTCACCATATACGCCCTCATTAAAAAGCAAAAACGTCTTACTGTAAAAAACAATATTAACATTCCCGCTGCCAAGCACAGAGCTATGTACAATCAAAGGGGATATGCTCAAAATTCCGCCGTTAACGATACCTGCAACCACTGACGCAACCTTAGTTTTCATATAAACTCCTCCATTCTTGCAGACATATAATGAAAAATAACAAAATCACATGCAAAAATGCATGTGATTCTACTTTGTAAAACCAATGAAATTTTACGTTTCGCATTTGTGAACTACTCGGTATTAAAATACCAAGCTTCGTAATCGCATTTACTTTGGTAAATGCTACATAACAGGATGGTCCAGCATCCAATACTGCTACCATAATGGTTACACAGTTACTTATTCTAAAATCATAACAAGGAATAACTTTATGGGTACAATGGATAACGTTTATTAACGACAATATCCTCATATTTTATATTTGGATATGCTTGCCTAAAAAAACCTTCTGCATCTGTGCAATCTTCAACATCTAAAAAACCAGCACCACAATTTGAACACTTAATATTTTCAGGATATCCAATTTGTTTTTCTCCATGGAATTCAGTCACCATCTCACAATGTAAACACCAAACTTTTATCATAACCTTAACCTCCTATAATTATAAAATTGACATTTTTATTTGCGTATTCTATTATAATACTCATAATGTAGAGTGTTCTTGAAGTCCCTTTCTTCATCTTCAAGAGCAACCGTTTTACTATAAGTCAGTTTTGCCGAGCTGACTTTTTCTCTTGCATCTTCATAAGATACAAACGAAACCCTAGGCTCTATAATTCCCTTTGATTTACGATAAATATTGAACTTAGGCGGATACATATGCAAGCGAGCACCCTTAATATATTTCTTTGTTTGCTTAATACCGTTATCATCAATATACTCAACCTCTTTTTTACAGGATTACTTAGTCCCGTTAATATTAACGGGATATTTTTTTTGTGTTTTGTATCTGTTGTTTTTAGCTTCCTAAACAACGTCATTTGTTTCATAAATGCAAATAATTTAGTATTTCCCGCCCTTTAAAGGAGATATTATTTTTACGCTTTCATTTCGGCAATTGAATTACCGAGGATTCCCGCTTGTTTTCCTAAACCAAACCGCTGATAAAATCTATAGTCTTTCTTTTTTTTGTTTTTACGGAGCAAAGAAACCGGAAATAAATCCCATAGCTTGAGGTGCAAATACTATCAGTGAGTAAACAACTCCACAGACAACCATTCCGACTATGCCCTTCCCAACCAAGGACCCGTCTCCGAAAGCTCCTATGACGGTTAGGAATGCAGCTATTATAAATGCTATAATCAGAACAGGCTGCGAACCGTATTGCAGTAAATCAATTATTTTAGTGCTTTTTCTGTCTATATATCCTTTCAAGTTTTCAGCAGTCGCTTTCTCCGCTGATTCATCTATTAATGCTCTAAGACTGGTATCAGCTTCGTATGGATCTCTTACCTCTTCTTCATCATCATCGGGATTATACACGTCTGCCATAGCAGGATATATAGAAAAAACAATCAAAAGCACCAGTAAAAGAAAAGCTATTTTATTTTTCATGACTATGACCTCCTTTTGCTATATAATACGTATTTTTATTATAAAATATTCCAAAACTTAGAAATTTATTTATAAAAGTACAGTGCCGGATTAATTCTCTGCCCTTTTCTAATTACTTCAAAGTGCAGGTGAGGACCGGTCGAGTATCCGGATTTCCCTGAATATCCAACAAGCTGTCCTCTTTTTACCGCTTGCCCGGCTCTTACTATTATTTCTGACATATGGGCATATTTTATATGATAATCGCCCGCTTCAAGCTCAACTATATTTCCATAGCTGTTCTTATAGCCCGCAAAGGATATTATCCCGTCGGTAACCGCATAAAGCGGGGTGCCAAGGGGAGTTGCATAATCTATTCCGTTGTGAGTTGAAGGAGTGTATGATATAGGATCAATTCTGGGACCAAAGGGGCTTGTTATTCTGTAAGCAATAAGTGTCGGGTTTATAAAATCTTCAAGCTCTGAAGCAATACCTTCCACATACTCCATAGCTCCTCCTATGCCGCCGTAGTAACTTGCGTTGCCGAGGAAGAGGAAGTTGGTGGAAAGATTGTCTTCACTCATAAGGTTTATGACATCATCATATGAAGAATAATAGTCGGAATAATTACTGAAAGCCAAAGTCTGGGATAAAATGCTGTCTATGTCTGTTTCTCCCATCTTGTTCACATGGTAGTTTGAACTTTCAGAATACTCAACCCTGAATATGCTTCTTACATCGGCAACAAGACTTTTAAATCCCTGAGATATATTGTCCCATGCCTTTTTCAGCCAGCTCCTGTTCTTGTACTCCTCATTCATTAAATCAATGGCTGATATAGCATCAAAATCTTCAGTAGTTTCAGTTGTTTCAATGCCGGTCAAATCAGTAATGGATTTTGCATAATAGGAAAGGACATGTTCAACGTACATGTCGTCCCCGCCGTTTGTGTAATACTTTCTGTAATTCATCCACCCTAAATCTTCCTGATTGTCTCTTACCTGTTTGTAGGTTTTTCCGTTTTCAATAGCGTATCTTTCTACAATATTTTTGGTGCCCGTGGGTCCGAAATTATATGCCTGAAGTCCCATCAGGATATTGCCGTTGAAATAATCTATACAGTGTTTTAAATAAGCTGCCCCTGTTTTAATGTTAGTTTTTACATCAGTTAAATCTTTTCTATCTACAGAAATCCTTATTTCATCCCCGTCGGCAGTTTCAACAAGGAAGGATTTTGGAGGCTCAATCTGCATAAGCCCTACAGCTCCCTTAGATCCTAAATAATTCTGATGCTCTCCGCCTGATTCCTGAGCCCCTATCGCAACCAAAAGATAAGGATCAAGACCGAATTGGTCTGCATAACTCCTGAACATTGAAAAATACTGGTAAGATTTATTATATGGATCTGATTCGATTTTTGAGGATGTTTGAATGCTTCCTATGGAAGTCCTTCTTGTTCTTTCATTGACTCCCGCAAAAACATTTAAAACAGACAGCTTGTTTATTATTTCTTCCTTTTCTTCAGCTCTGTCGCTGAAATTAAAATCAGTCATTACTCCTTTAGGTACATATGCTTCATAATTACTTAGATAGTCCTTCAGGTATTTTATCCCGCTTAAATTTTCGGTACTTGACTTTTCTACCGGAATGTACTCAACAACGGTACCCATCCTGTATTTATACAAAGGAACTTCTTCTATTTCAATAGTACCGTCTTCAAGCACATACTCAATGTATGCGGTATCATATCTATATCTTGTAACATCGGCATATTCGTTTGATGAAGAGCCGTCCTTTAAGTTCCTTAAAAACATATCCTGCTGCTCATATACATAATTGACATCGCCAGACTGGGTTATAGCAGTTTCAATTACATATACCGGCTTATTTGTTCTTGGAATTTCAACCCTGAAGGGTTCTTCTGTTTTTACATTTACCACAGTGTTTCCTACCTGTATGTCCTTGCTGGTATACACCCCTTTTACATAATCTTTTTTTTCATATTCTTTATAATACAAAATAGGGGCAAAACCGTAATCCCATGCTCCTTCTGTCTTTTCGCCGGTAGGAAGGCCGTCTTTGTATTTTATTGATTCGGCAACCAAATTCCCGTCTTCATCAACCAAATCTTTCAGCTTTCTATGCTCTAAATCAGCATACACCGGTTTTATAAACTGCTCGGGATATTTAAACAAATATTCATTAGCTATTTCATCAAGCGATAAAAGAAAATAGTTATTTAAATAAAAGAAGTTTTCCTTTCCGTGATAATCCGTATATTTCACAAATTTATCGGTATCGTCCGCAAAGGATAAAAGAGTATTCCCTCCGTCTATTGTCTTGTAATAGGACTGAATGGCCATAAATTTATAATACAACTCAACAAGATTGTTTTCATTTGAAATATCAGCTGCTATAGGCTTTATATAATCTTCGGTTTCCGTATATATGATTTCATTGGTATGGGTAGTACCTACATTGTATTCGCTCATGGACCCTCTTTCGCCAAAAAGAGCATATGATGAAATAGCGACAACCAATATTATCACACCGAATATAAGAACAAAAGGAAGACCGAAAGCCTTTACCATCATCAGAATAGATTTTTTTAATACTTTTCCGCCTACCCTTAAGGTCTTTCTGCCGCCTTTTCTTACAAAACCTTCTGTTAAGTTTTTTAACGATTCTTCACTTCTCGGGTCATAGTATCTCAAGATTATTACCTCCTTACAATGTGTCTTATCTATAATACGCATTCCGTTTTTTAAATATTCCTTTTGGAAAAAAAATTAAAAAGCTACGGAACACCGTAGCTTTAAAATAATGTAGAAACTAACTTTATTTTACCTATTGATTGACGAGGGCCTTGAATACTGGCTTTCATCAGAGCCGCCGGAATAACCTGTGCTTTCGCTCGAAGTCTGAGACTGAGGTTTTCTTGCAAATTTTGCATCTCTTTCTTCAGGGGTTCTGGAAGATCTGGGGGCTCTCTCGAATTTTCTGTCTCTTGCTTCAACTTCCTCCCTGTCTTTTTTAACCTGTTCAGACTCTTCACCTGAACTTGAGAAGAACTTATCCAGCTTTCTCTCAAAATTCTTGCTTACAACAAATGTCTTCATGGCTATAAGACCGGTAGCGGTGCTCTTTGCTATATTTCCTGCCACCTTAGCTGTTGTTCCTCCCCTCTGGAAGATCATTTCCCTTATAATTTCTGATATAGGAAGCATTGCATACACAAATACCAAAGCTTCTATTCCACGAATGTTTACATAAGGAACCGACATTAAGAATCCTAAAACAAGAGCATTTATAGGCTGGATAAAAATGTTTGAAAGAAGCATCTTCGCCCATTCTATTGTTATTTTCTTATATGATTCCCCGAAGGTTATAAACACTATAAAAAGCGGAGATGCGGCAATCAGGAGGGCTACAATAACCGCCCTTATGATATATTGTATATTTATCAGTAAGCTTGCCCCGAAGTGAGCAATCCCTACCAGTATTGCAGCTATTCCGTTCCCGTATTTTGGAATCGAGGCGTAAAATCCTGATTTTGCTTCCGGGGACATCACATTTGAAAACACATCTGTTAATAAATAGCTGAATTTCAAAACCATATTAAGAACCGGGAACAGCATAACAAGCATCAAGCCTACCAGAATTAAACGCTGAACGCCCACTATTACGTCAACCCTCACTGATGTGGTCATGGAGGCTAAGTTCTTCCTAAACACCAAGCTTATAATCGAAAGCAGAATTGAAACCCATCCTATAGCTTGGAAAATCATGAATACTACGTTAATTGAATTCTGCCACCCTGAAGGGAAAACCCCGTATATATACATGGCTGAACCCCTTGTGCCTTCGTTAAATACCAAGTCCGGTATTGAAAAGAGTCCGAGAAGAACTTCAAGACCGCTTACTATTCCGCTTACAGCAGATGAAATCATTCTTGAAAGTATATTGGGTTTCTCAACCTGATTCCCTATATTTGCTGCGGTAATCTGGTGGTCGTCAAAATATTTCCAAGCCTGAACAGTCATATCCTTCCATGTAATGTATTCGGTACGGTCATTATCATTAGAAGTGTATTTCTTCATTCTGCAGGCATAGCTTACTGTTTCTTCGCCTGACTTGGAAATGGTTATAAAATCGTCATCATCCAAGGTTTCTTTCCTTCCGTCTTGGTCAATGTCGTAATTAAGGTCCAGATACACCTTACCGCTTTTTACGCCCCTTGAAATGGTATAACCGTTCTTTTCTCTTCCGTTAAGAAGGGCATAGGTAAGGCTTCTTAATTCGTCCAGATCTTCAATCGCATCCCCTCCGTTAATTTTGTAAAGGGCTGCATTTAAGGAAGAAACCAGAATGTTATTTGCAAACTCGATACCCATACTGTCAACAACCGTCATATCGCTCTCGTCATTTGGAAACGACAAGGGTCTGTCGTCTTCATCAAGAAGTTTTTTCTCCGGATTGTTATTGCGACTCCATTCATCAGAAACAAAGACCGTGCCTCTGTAGGTATTTGAGGACGTGTCAATGGTGACCGCTAAATAGGCGGCGGTGTTAGCAGCATAAGCGTCTATAGGAACAGATAATAAAGTTAATAACAACACCATTATAAAGGAAAGATATTTATTAATTTTTTTACTTTCCATAATGGCCTCCTTTCTTAATCAACCATATATGACTTCTCAATCAATTCCATCTCAAAATCAAAGGAACGAGCATATCCTACGGTACTTTCTTCTTGTAATTTCAGAAGGAAATGACCTACATCGGCGGTAAACAGGAATTCTTTTTCACCGTCTGACAGCTTGAATGTATCCTGAACGCTATCAAGGTCCGAAGCATCCTGTCTTAAGAATATCTTTGTTGCCGTATTTGTCAGAACTGCTTTCCCCTGAGGATTGTTGGCAAACTCATGGAAGTTCTGGGAAGCAACCAAAAGACTTCCGTTTCTCTTTCTTATTCTTCTTGCCGTAGTTTCCAAGAACAAGGAAGTATATTCGTTTCCTGCCATGTTTTTATTCATGAGCATCCATGCTTCATCACAGACAACCCTTTTCTTAATCTGAGGATTTTTCTTTACGAATTTCTCCCATGTCCATGACAAAGCTATATACATACCGATAGGTCTTAAGATGTTTTCTTCAAGCTTTGACACGTCAAAGGTAATTATCGGGGAATCTTTGAAATATTTTAAGTTTTCCGATGTCTGACAGTCGAAAAGGTCATACACCCCGCCTTTTTTAAACATAGCTATTGTATTTAATACTTTTCTTAAGGAGCTATCACCGTTTTTAACCCTCTTTTCAAGAAGCCTGTAGAAATCTGAGAATGTGGGCATTTCTTTTTTAACCCCGCCATGCTCCATTTCCATAGTTTCCTTGTTAAAGGTAACTTCGCCGGTATAAAGACTTCCGCACTCTTCAGTTATTCCCTTCTCTGCATAAACATCGTTTAATACGTAGGAAATAAGACTCTTTTCTTCATTGCTTAAGCCCCCGGCCATAACACCGATAAGATTTAATAAATCAGCTATTTTATCTTTGATTTTTACAACCTTTTCACCGGTCGGCTTACCATCATCGTCAAGAACTTCCTCTTCTTCTATGTCAAATGGATTTATGAAGTTTGTGGAACCTTGAGAAATATCTATAATTGAACCCCCCACAGCTTTTGTAACTTTGCCGTAGTCGTTTTCAGGGTCAATTATAACTGTTCTTATATCTTTTAATGCACTTCTTAATGTCAGAATTGAAACAAGGTGAGATTTACCGCTTCCGGACTTACCGAAAACTGCAATATTCCCGTTCTCAATCAGTTTCCTGTCATAAAAGTCAATGTATATTGGAGTTAATGTTGCAAGGTTCTCACCAAGGAATACTCCCGTCTTATGCGAAATTTCAGCGTTATAGAAGGGAAAACATGATGTTAAGGCATCGGAGCTGAAGTTTCTAAACATTGTCGGAAGATAACTTTTCCCTAAAGGAAGGGCGTTTTTAAATCCTTCATCCTGCTGCAAGAAGGTTGACATGATTTTTATCTTCCTTCCTCTTAACTTGTTGTCAAGCAAATCCGTTTTCTTATCTAAGGCTTCCTTGGATTTTGCAAACAAATTAAAGCCAAGCTGAATATAGTAAAGATTGATGTAGTTAAGTTCTATCCTTTCCCTCTGGGCGTACAGCTCCCTTATCTTGTTGCCAAGCCTTGTAACATTTCTTGTATTTCCTTTTTCCCTTTCGGTTTCAAGCTGGGCCTCAAACTGAGTTATTTTGTCAGTTAATTCATCCAAGGCACTTCTTTCGTCTGTAGGCTCTATATGTAAAACCACATCTATATCGTCCTGACTGTTATATAAGGGATCAAGCCAGCCTACGCCTACGTTTCTGGGAAATCCGTTTATGATAAAACTTCTGACGAATCTATTCTCAAGTCTTAAACATGTCGGATCACTTCTGTCTACGCCTGCCGGGGCTACAATATCCATAATATTGAATTCTCCCTTTTTAAGAGGACTGTCTTTTGAAAGGGAATTATCAAATACTACTTCCTGAATCTGCTCTTTTCTTGCTCTTTTATTCCTCTTTACTTTTTTCTTGTCTTTTTTCTTAAACATTATCTTCACCTGCCTTGTTATATTCTTCATACATCTGCCTTAAAATCTTCTCATGTTCCAAATCCTTTTCCGTAAGTTTTCTCGAATTTGTTTCCAGAACATTTATTGCAGCAGTCAGCGATGCTCTCAAATTCTTCTTTAAGTCCGCTTTTGAAAAGATGTCTTCATTACAGCCTACTATTGTTGCCAGTGCTTCATCTTTTGTAATATTGTCAGAGTATGAATAATTGTCTCTGTTAAAAGTTGAGTAGAACAGCTCTATAAGCTCATTGTCATTTAAGGTTTTTGCCCTTACCCCAAGCCTTGAAAGACCGTTTATAATAAGCTGACACCTATTCTCAAGTTCACTTTTCATATACTCGACTTTTTCTTCTTCAGTGGCAGTTGTTAATTTTATTTCGTCATCGTAAGGGACAATAATGTATTTGTTCTTCTCAAGGGAATTTCCTATTATCTCATTTATGTTTGACATAGCATCTATATATTTTCTTGCATAGTCATTGAGTTCAGGGAACTTCCTCTTTACTTTCTCCACATCTTCCCTTAAAATTTTCATTCTCTTCGAGTTATCGATAACCCTTGTCTGAATAAACATTGTTATAGGAAAGGACAGAGAGTTTATAAACTGTTGGAAGATCATTTCAATAGATGTCTGCTCGTCTTCCGTCTTAAGATCATAATTAGTGGATGAACACTTGATTACTTTTCTTAACCTTTTGTTCTTTAGTATTATGTAGCCGTCGGATATGTCTTCCACGGGAAGAAAATCCTGAACGGTTTTTGGGTTTACTTCCTCTTCGGTGCCCTTGGGAGTTGACTTTTTAATAAAATAAAATGCAACCCCGCCGACAATCCCGAAAAATATTAACGGAACTATTATGATTAATGCTATCTTCATTATTTAACACCCTTTCCCTTTATATTAGGGAGCTCCTTTCTTTTCTTTTTAAACTTTGATTTTAATGATAAGTATTGAAACAATGTAAGTTCTTCTTTTTTATAAAAGGCAAACGGGAGTCCAACGGCCAAGCCAAGCGGAGCCCCGATGACCAAGGAGAATGCCCCGATTAAATCATAAAGAAGAAACATAACGGCTCCTATAATAAGCAGTCCCACCATCAGCCATATGAATTGGGATATCGTCAGAATTCCTCCTACAATTTTCTCTTTTTCCTTCATGTCTGGAGGAACGGTATATGTTGCCATGTCACACTTCCTTTCATATTTATTTATACTATCTTATAATACGCATTTTATATTTTATATATTCCAAATACAAAAAGAGCCACATTTCTGTGACTCCTTCATTTTTTACCTAAAAAATTTCTTGTTTCATTCTGTATCCCAGTAAATATCCAGTAAATCAAACCTTCACACTGTTAAGCTACTACTTCTTTACCGAGAATATCACTTTTTTCATATACCTCATCTGGACAAAAGTCAACTCCATTTGACCATTCGACACTGCCACCACTTACTTTAACCGTTTTAAATATTTCTATATCACTTAATCCGCTCCAAAACTTATCATCTAAATAATTTGAAACATCAAAAATACCTATTTCGTTATTTGTAAACACTAATAATAATTTATATCCTTCTAAAGGCTTAACCTCTTTAACTTTCGGATTCATTACTACACCTCCTATCTTAAAGGATCAATTTTAAAATATTCTCCATCTTTATTTAATGTATTCCAGTTCGCATATAATTCTTCTTGATGTATATCCATCCACGTTAATAACATTCTTAGTTTTTTAACTGGCAACTCGCCTTCTAATACATTTCCATCTAAATCAACCACTACAAATTGATTATTGTATTCAGCGTGAATATGTGGTAAATTATGTTGCAAATTAGATTCTTTATACATTCTAACAATTATCCCATAGAACATTGATATTACTGGCATTTCATCAACTCCTATTTATTATTACCTACAATATAACATAAAATAATTTATTTATCAATTATATTTATTTTAACATTTCTGTGTAGTAACCTCTAAGACTTATCAAATTCTCCTTTTTTCTCTTAACTTTGAGCTTTATTAATTTAAAGGACATATGTATTCATAAATATAAAAGAGCCACATTTCTGTGACTCCTTAATTTTAATATTATGATTTTATCTCTTGCGTAACTGATGTACGGATTTATTTTTTCTCAAATATACAATATATAGTACTAGCATCAAGGTTTATAACACTATATATTGATTATTTCGTTTTTTTCATTTCTGACCGTGCGTAAATCGTGCGTAAATTTATTTGACTGATTTATCTGTACCTTGTTTGACTTGCCTAATTATATTATATAATCATTTGATTATCAAGCACCATTTTCAGGAAAATTTTCTTATATAACATGTAATAGCTATTTAATATAATTATACTAAATAACTATTCATTTTCTATCTCTAATAGATGTTCTAAATCACACCTAAAATTCTCCTGACTTTCAAATAACCTTCCATCATTAAAATATTTAAAGAATGCTGGAAAGCTTTTTGGACTTAAAAAATGAAATATGTAGCATTCATTTTTTCCCAACTCCTCTAACTTACTATTAAGTTTTTCGAAATGAATTTTACCATATTTATATTTCGCTTTATTTTCAATGGAATCATCATCGTCATCTTTAATTTCAACGACTAAATAAAATATCTTGCCATTTCTTTCACACTTTATAAAAAAATCAGGATTAAATTTTTTTTGTTTTTGATGATTATGAAATCTATATGAATACTCTATTTCATAAAATCCTACATCTCTAGACTTAATCCATGATATAAGATTCTTAGCATTATCTTTATTACAAAGTTCCACAACAAATTTTTTCTCTGGAGCATGAGAAGTAATTACAAAATTTTGTGGTGTACGAAATAAATAAGGATTAATTTCTTTTCGTGATTTAATGGTAAAGCTCTCATCTTCAAGAAATGTTTGCAATATTTGTGCTTGTTCTTCATTAATTACAACTTCATTATAATCATCAGTGTAAAATAACGTTGCTTCGTTTCTAAAAGAAGATAAATTCGTACTTGTATTACTCATTTCTACTGTAAAAACTTCATAAGGATCTGAATGCTTTATTTTTTGGACAACTGTTTTGCTCTTTTGTCTAAAGAGAGTTGAAAAAGAATTATAGATTCTTTGTGCATTTTCTTCAATCAAGTAATCTCCTACTATACCAACCTTATCCATTGACTTTCTAATAATTTCTTCAATTTTAGATTTTGGTGGAAGTTTTCCCTTGAGTACACTTCATTATCTCCTAATCCTAATATGCCACCTTCCCAATCTCTAGTCTTAAATTCATGTATAATCTTATTTACTATTTCATTAATACTTTTAGTTTTGTACTTAATTTTATATTTTTCTTCCCTAATATCTCCTACTGACAAGTTCTCATAAGATGTATGCTTATCAACAGTATCTGTTTGACTTACTATTTTAATTCCTTCATTCCATGCTTTAGAATAATCAATATGTTTTATTGATTCATCATGTGTTTCTTCAATTTCTACTTTTTCATGATTAAGATGGTGAAGTATAAAATTGTATTTATTTCTTTCATTGTTAAATTTCACTGAACTAATTATTTTTGTTTCTATTTCTAAAACTTCATCAACAAGATTTTTAATATTTTTACTCCAGCTATCATGGTTAAAAACTACTACCGATGGTTGTGGATTTTCATGTCCTTTTGGTATTCTTAGTCCTCTACCCAATACTTGAGCTATTAACAATTTTGAATTAAAAGCTCTATCTTCCCACGGTACGATTTGAAACACATTTTTTACATCCCAACCCTCTGTAAGCATACTGACAGATATAATCCATTCTATAGGGTTGTTTTTATCATCTACGTAATTTAGTTGAATTATATTATTTTTATGTTCCTGATTTGATGTAACTATGAGTACTTTTTTCTCCACTTCTTCACGACTTAACTGCATCCATTCTACTAAAAAGTCTATTAAATCCTCTTGAAGTCCTTTTGCCTTATTAATATCTTTTGTAACAAGTATAGTTAAAGGCTTAATATCTGAATACTTTAATTTATTTCTTTCATGATTTTGGTAAATTTTTTGGAATTTTTCATCCATTTTATTACCACTGTCATCTTTTTGTACATAATCCACCGACTTAACTATTTTATCATCTATAGCTTGTCTTAGTGAATATCTATAAATCACATCATTAAAATACTCATTATCAATATAAGCTGTTCCAGTAAGCCCCATAATATACTTGAATGAGTTCTTCGGTTCAATTAAAAATTCTTTCCACTTCTTAATGTTTTTTCCTTCTGTTGAATTTGCATTTATTCCTTGTAATGAATTGAATATATGATGAGCTTCATCATTTAACACGAGAGTGTCTTCTCCACCATATTTGAAACTATCCTCGATAGATGAACCTGTCGTTGAATACACAGCGTGTATATTTTCTACACAAATATCACCTTTTCTAATAGTTTCATTGGCATCAATAATTCTTGGATTTTTAATCTCAGCCGAATCAGGAATTGTAGCTCTTAATCCTGCATCAGAAGCTAGAACAAGAAATTTTTCAGTTAGACCTTTTTCAATAGTAAGAGAAGGACAAAGTACTAATACTCTCTCCACTAAACCAATACCCAACATTATTTGAGCAATACCATAAATCACATATGATTTTCCAGTTCCTGTTGCTAAATCAATGTTTGCAAAAATTTTATTTTTAATTTGAAGACTATCAAGATAGTCCGTGATAGAAGGATATTTTAATTGGAGTTCAGAGTTAGACTTATAATTTTCTATAACTAAATCCTCTGTACTGCTGTATTTGCCAGATGCCATAAATATTATTGCATTTTTAATAGCCTCTTTTTGATATTCTCGATTTCCACACAGGACGTCTAAATACATTTCCCATTCATCTAAGTCTAGTTTAATAGGATCGTATTTTTTTGTAACTTGAAGAACTAAATCGCTTTGCTTAAATATTTTCTTATCTAACATTTACTATTCCTCCAAATGCAATTTAACCGTTACATCATTTCCATAAATGTCTGAGAAAATGAAAATCGGTTTTTTCCCTAACTTTCCTTTTGGAAATTTCCAAGCAACTGCCTTGATAACTGTATCCTCTATTTCTACTCGCGTATCAAAGTCTTCTTTAAGATTACTTTCTATTTCACTCCAAAATCTAAAATCGTCTAAAATAAAAGTATCTCCATTAAAGTCATAGTTTACAAATATACTTGAAAGTGTAGAAAAATCCGTTTGTTCTCCAACTTGAATCGAGTAACTAGAAAACCTATCAATGTATAGTTCAATAAAGTCACCTTTATCAATAAGTTTACAAGAAATTTCAGGCTTGTAAATAAACTGAAATCCTTTCATTTCTTCTATATTATTGATGTCGTTCTTACTTCTTGGTTGCCTTAACTTAACAAAAGGTGTTTTATGAAGTTCTTCAATCATTTCATAAGGAACCTTTAAGAAATAAAATCTTGTACCATTCAATTCTTCATAATCTGCTATGAAATTTACTTTAGTTGATGGACTTACAATATATATTCTCGTAGGAATTTTCGAACCCAAACTTTCTGATAAACCTTGTATGAATAACTCATCTACAGCTGAGTCAGTATATTTCATGTAATTGAATATTTTTACTGGAAATCCTCTTTTTTCTCCATCAAATTGGACTCCATTTATTGAATTTGGTTCAATTTCAAATTCAAATAAGTGAGACACAAATTTTTTATACTTGTCCCAATCCATATTTAGTGTCTGTTTCAAATCATACACACCTAGCTTACAAGTCATAAAAGATTTAGCTTTTTTCTTGTACTTTTCTTTTGTTTCTAGGTCTTTAGAGTCCTCTATTTTTAGTAATCTTTTTTGCATTGTTAGATATGACAACTTCCCTAAGTCACAAGTTATCCATTTCCTATCAAGTTTCTCTGCCACAGACATTAAAGTTCCAGATCCCCCAAAAAAATCAAGAACTAAATCGCCCTTTTGAGTAGATGCTTCTATAAATATTTTTAACAATGCCTCTGGTTTTTGAGTTGGATATCCAATTCTTTCTAAAGAAGTTCCTTGAACAAATGGAATATTAAAAACCTCTGTTGGCTTACCTTCTTTCATATAAGCTTTTCTTATTGTTCCATCTGAGTTATTATATATTTTATATCTGCGACCGTCTTCATCAATTTTATCGTACCTTTTAATAGCTTTTTCATCATAATCTATTAATGTTGCTTTAGAATTAAAGAAGTAATTATCACTCTTTGTATAGAAAAAAATAGTATCATGTTTTCTTGGAAAATTTGAATCTGTAGAAGTTGGTCCAAAATACTTCCATATTATTTCACTTCTAAAATTGTTTTTCCCAAAAACTTCATCTAGTATTATCTTTACATAATGACCCATTTTTTGATCCATATGTACATAAATACTTCCATCGTCAGCTAATATTTCTCTAGCTAAAATAAGTCTTCTACGTAAAAACTCCAAAAATTCTGCACCTTGTTTTTTATCATTGTATGCCTTTGCCCCATCCTTATTTTGAAACTCATCCTGTGTTGCAAAAGGAGGGTCTATGTAAATTAACTTAACCTTTTTCTTTACTTTATCTTTTATAATAGGATCTTTATTTTCATTGATTGTTTTTAATAATTGAAGATTGTCCCCAAATACAATCATATTGCTCCAACCATCTTCAAAAGATTCATAATTATCACCATTAAAAATACGCTCAACCTGTAGTGGTACAGC
>Ga0255341_1002629_pt1 | contig 21948 bp, 24 predicted proteins | sample wastewater_treat_8_FD_192418 | JGI IMG/M metagenome (GOLD analysis project Ga0255341, IMG submission 192418) | Wastewater microbial communities from Lulu Island WWTP, Vancouver, Canada - plant12 | ecosystem: Engineered > WWTP > Wastewater > Unclassified | place: Canada: Vancouver, British...
CAAAGAATTCCTTGGCTAAGGCACTTGCTTCAAAGTAATTCAAAGAAGAATCAAGTGTCTTCGGAAATAGAGCCGCCTCTTTTTCAAGATTTTCCGGTGGCACAAGCCTGTTTTCAATTCCATCCAATCCTGAAGCAAGGCTTGCAGCAATAATCAAGTACGGATTTGCAGCTGCCGAACCGTTTCTTTGCTCAAACCTGCTGTCATTCCCAAGTCCCAATAATGAACGTGTTGCCACTGTTCTATTGTCATGGGCCCAGGTTGCATTGGTAGGAGCAAAGGAATTTGGCTTAAAACGTTTATAATCATTGATTGTAGGTGCCCCGAGCACCATAAAGTCCCTTGCGTGCTTAACAAGTCCTGCCAGATAACTGTCTGCAACACTCTTATCTTCATTAAAGTAATTTATTTCCAGACTAGTATCCCATAAGCTTTGATGTACATGATACCCATTGCCCGATTCCTCTGCCCATGGTTTTGGCATAAAGGATGCATATAGCCCATGTTTTCGTGCAATTTCCTTGATTGAGTTCTTTATGAGGACAGTATTATCCGCCATTTTCAAAGCATCCCCATATTCAGGAATAACCTCGATTTGACCGGGGCCATACTCAATATGAAAAGCTTCCAGCTCTATTCCCAAGCCCTCAATCCCGTTTCTCATCTCCTCGATTACATATTCAAGCTCAGCACCCCTATATAACGAGTAGCATTGTATTCCATTAAATACAGGTTTTTTCTCCGAATCGAAAAGGTAAAATTCCAGTTCCGAGCCGACCAAAGGTCTGTAACCCTTCTCCTCATATCTCCTAAGGACCCTTTTTAGTACTTCACGGGGATTTACAGTCACAGGGTTTTCATGCTCATCTACAAGCTCGGCAAATACAAAAGCACTGCCCTCCCTCCATGGCACCCTTCTCAAAGTATTTAAAATCGGTTTTGCAAACATATCGGGAAATCCATTGTTAAAGTTGGCAAGCTCAATATCGTCATAAACCCCGCATTGGAGATCCCATGCAAAAGGGGCCTTTGCAAGTCCCGTTCCGCTTTCCGCTATTTTTAGAAAATGTCTTGCAGGAAGTCTTTTTCCTCTTAAAACTCCGTTTATGTCTGCAAAACCCACCTCAACCGTATGTATGTTATTTTCTTCTATATATTTCTTTACCTCACCTATACTCATTTCATTTCACCTTCCAAATTATATTTTTATGCTCCTTAAAATTAATTCATTTATTTTATTTTCCATTTGTGTGCCGTATCTATGAAAGTCTTGATATTATATTCGGGCACATCTCCTGCAAGATCACATCCCGGCAGCAATATAAAACCTCTTTTTGCCGTTCCCTTAGATATACATTGCGAAGTTGCACTTATAACATCCTCAACCTTACCAAATTCTAAAACATTTACAGGATCAACATTCCCTGCAATAGAAATTTTATCTCCCACAATCTCTATTGCTTTAGCTACATCCACTTTCGTATCTATCGAAAGGCTGTCTATACCTGTTGAAGGTATAAGACTCAACCTATCGGTAATGTCACCGCAAATGTGCAGCATTACCGGTTTTTGAAGTTCTTTAATTCCTTCAACAACCTTCTTTAGATAAGGCAAAACAAATTTTTCAAAATGTTTTTTTGATATTACGTCCCCAGAAGCACTTGGATCTGCAATAAAAGCCCCGTGCACATTTCCTTCTTCAATCATAAGTTTGAAATATTTAAGAGAGAGTTCTGTTGTAAATTCAAGAATTTTATGAACCAGATCCGGATTTTTATAAATTGCTTTTGAGAACTTTTCAAGACCGAATAGCTGCGTAGCAAGGGTAAAAGGTGCCCTGCCGCTGGCTAAAATCAATCTTTTTCCTTCTGAGATCTTTAAAACCTCCCTGGCAACATCCTTGAGCCATAGAATCGAAGAATCATTAACAGCTTTCGAAATACTTAAATCAGACAAGTCATTCTCATCATTTATAAGTTCAGATATGATCTGTGGAGCACCCTTATCATCAAATCTGACTTCCCCCCCTAAAGCCTTTATAAGAAGAGCTGTAGAACCAACTCCAACCATAATTATATCTGCATTTATCCTTTCATTAACCTCATAAAAAGCTTTTGCAGTTCTTTGGACATCACCGATTAGACTTTCAAGCGTTAATCCCGAGTTAATTATAGGCCAGCTTCCGCCAAGAAAAGCTCCAACCGGTATATATTCCGTTTCTTCTCTATTAAATGACTTAAGCACAACTTCTTTTGAATTAGCCATCCTACTCCCCCTTTTTTCCCTCAAAAGATGCAAAAAAGGCCGCATTCTATTAATAGAACACAGCCTCTAGTTATCTAGTCAGCAGGATCAATCGATTTTTCTTTTTTCTATAATTCCTATCTGTTTACTTTATTTTAACTCAATCTTGAATCTAAGTCAATAGGTTTATCTACTTTATCCTATAGCATTCTTATTATCTTCATTCTACAGCATCCATATTATATTCTCCATCTCAACAAATAACCCTCAATTTTATCAAACAAAAAAGTAATTGCACTTACAACAATTCCTATAAAAATGATTCCTACGATAACTCTCGGATAGTCGGCAAAGTCGGAGAAATACTTAACATACCAGCCAAGCCCGGAAGTAGCTCCAATCATTTCAGCAGCGGTCAGTAAGATAAAAGACAGAACAAGTCCGATTGTAGCTCCACTGATTATAGAAGGCATAGCAGCCGGTAATATAACATTGAAAAGCATGGACCTCTCATTGACATTTATGGCTTTTGCAGAATCAACTATCTTTTTCTCCACATTAAATACCCCATTTAGAGTGTTTATAAATATGGGCCAAAAGGCACCTATAAAAATAACAAAGATTGAGGAGGCCTTAAATGTAGGTAACAATGCAATTGCATAAGGAATATATACTATTGTAGGAATTGGCCCGAGTACCTTTGTAAGGGGTTTAACCGCCCTATAAAGTCTTTTTCTCCATCCGATGAACAATGCAAGAGGAATTGCCACCAATAATGCTAGCACATATCCTCCGAACAGCAGCTCAAGAGAGCTAACCAAGCCCTTTAAAAGCTCCTTCCATTCCGATACGAATAATGCAAAAACTACTGACGGTGCAGGAAAAAGCAGTTTATCCAGCAAATCGAATTTAGCCGTTGCAAGTTCCCACACAATCAGCAAACCCAAAATAATAGCAGTAACATCACCCACTGTTTCAACTTTCTCTTTGTTTTTTGAGAAAACGGCAATCAATATGTATAACAATCCTAAAAACAACACCACAACAATATAGTATAGTGGTATGATCCCCTCTCTTTTTTCCGGAATAAGCTCCAGCAGCAAAGCTAGAAGAAATAGGACATTGGTTGCAGATAATATTTTTTTCATCATAATCTCCCTTTCAATCAGCTTTAAATAACAACTTCTGCTCCACCTATTTTTTCAATCAGGTCATCATAGAAAAGATTTACCAACTTATTCCTAAGGTTAGTATATTTTCCTGACTTAATCAGTGAAGACCTCTCTCTGGGCCTCTCAAAGTCAATATTTATCTCCTCTTTTATGGTACCCGGACTTGCTGACATTACTATTATTCTGTCGGACAACAGTATCGCTTCATCAATATCATGGGTAACCAGTATCACTGTTTTTCTCTCACTTCCATTATTCCAGAGATTTAAAAGAAGTTCCTGAAGAATTACCCTGTTCTTGGCATCAACAGCTCCAAAGGGTTCATCCATTAACAAAATGCTCGGGTTCATAGCAAATGCCCTTGCAATTGCAACCCTCTGCTGCATACCTCCCGATAATTGTGATGGGTATTTATTCTTAAAATCCTTAAGTCCAACCATTGAAAGGTATTTATCAGCTATTTCCTCCAACTCTTTTTTGCTTTTTTTCCTATTCAGCTGCTTTAACCCAAAAATCAAATTTTTCTGTGCACTCATCCATGGAAATAGTGAATAATGCTGGAATACTACTCCCCTTTCAATACCGGTACCCTTTATTTGCTCCCCGTCAATAAGAATACATCCGTCAGTGGGAAAATTAAGACCTGTCATTAAATTCAAGAGAGTACTTTTGCCGCATCCGCTAGGACCAATAATACTTACAAATTCACCTTTCCTGATAGAAAAGTTGATATCCTTTATAGCACAAAAGTCGGTATTCTGGTCTTCATATTTTAAAGAAACATTTTTCAATGTTATTTTACTTCGCAGCACCCTCTTTCACCCCTTTACTCGCTAAATTCCGCCTTAAGCTTTTTATAAACCCCATCATCGGGATATTTCTCAATAACCTCATCAAGTGCATTCTTATAAATTGTCGTATCTATAAAATTATTGATATCTAAATCTGAAGAAATATAGCCTGACCTTTTAATTAATTCCCAGAATTTTTGTACTCCTTCCTTGTCCGGATCGGGAATACTGTGAATATGTCCGCCATAAGTCTCTGCCTTGAGTATGTCTTTATCTACCTTTACATATTTTGACATGATATCAATGGTTTCATCCTGATTTTCCATATAGAATTTATAAGACCTAATTAAGGCTGCCACAAATTTTTGATAAATCTCCGGATTTTCTTTAATTTTTGAAGTTAGGGCGACCTGACGGCAGCAAGTATGCCCGCTAACCAAATCACTGGAGTACCTCACTATCTGAAGTCCCTGATTTTCGGCAAGCTTAATGAAAGGAGTCCATACAATTCCGGCATCAACACTTCCTTTTTTAACTGCTTCAAGCACTGCTGCCGGCGAATCCAACTCATTAATTGTCAAATCCTTCTTCCAGTCAATACCTGCTTCCGTTAACGATCCTCTAAATACAACATCCCCCGTAGCAAGCCTCACAGTAGCTATGGTTTTTCCCTTAAAACTGCTTAAATCAGTCAACTCTTTTGCTTTTTCAGGCTTTGCAATTATACCATGGCCTTCTGACTGCTGTCCTCCAAAAATAGTAAAGTCTGTACCCTTTGAAATAAAAGTAAGCGGTGCTGCCGTACCAAAGGAAGCCTTACGGCCTCTGCAGCATTTACAGAATATCCGTCAGCACCAATTTTATCGGCAAAGCCTTGCGAAATAGGTCCTCCGCCAACCATCACTTTGTACTTTTCTCTTATATTCTGCTGGTTTAAAATATTTATTACTTCAGCCATACCATCCATAGTTGTAGTCATCAGTGTTGAAATGGCAATGATTTTTGCATCGACTTCCTTTGCTTTTTCAACAAATTGTATAGGCGGTATATCCCTTCCAAGATCTACAACCTCAAAACCCGATGTTTCAAGCATTATTTTTACCAGGTTCTTTCCTATGTCGTGAGTATCACCTTGAACTACACCGATTACAATTTTATGCTTACAGACTTCATCATCACTCTTTAAATAAGGCTTTAAGACATCCATACCCGCATACATGGCATCGGAACACATTAAAAGCTCAGGAATAAAATACTCTTCCTCCTCAAATAGCTTTCCGGCCCTCTCCATACCATCCCCCAGGCCTTTTTCTATTACTTCATAAACATCATATTTTTCATCTATTGCTTGATTTGAGAGTATGACAGTCTCCTCTTCATCCATATTGACTATTGCGTCGGAAATCTTTTTTAACAGTTTTTCCTTGCTATCTGACATTTTACAACCCCCAATCATATTATACATATTGTTTTAGTTTGGTTTTTATTACATTTATGGCTCAAATCATTTGATCCTGATTTTTTCATTCTTTTCAATTTGTACGATTTTTCCACCCTGTACAACTATCGTTACTGAACCATAGTGAACACTTTCGATGTATTTGATTATTTTTTTAAATTCTTCATCCGAGGTTTTATTAATTTCTCTAAAGTCAGTCATAACACCGCCTCCTCCACAAAATCCCTACTTGCAGCCTGATTATCAAAATTTATTTTTTCACTTACATTGATCTGAATTACAGTCTTATCCTGCTTTATGATTGTAACAGAGCCATTCCCAATGCTACATATTGCATCAAAAATCATATTATTTATCATTGTATTAATATTCGTTAAACCATTGCTTCTTTTCTTTTGAATACTCATTTTGAATACCCCCATTTCAATCACTTTATAATTTCTATACTAACTATATTTTCCCACACTTTATTAAAATTCTATTTTCTCATTTTCACTTTGAAGTGCTCAAGTCTGTTAAGTGCCTCATATAAGGTATCATTCTTCTTTGCAAAATGAAGCCTGATGAGATGATTGACATCTTCTTTAAAGAAACTTGAACCAGGAACTGCACCGACTCCAACATCTCTTGCAAGCTTTTCACAAAATTCGATATCATTATCATATTGAAATTCAGATATATCAAGCATAATGTAATAAGCACCCTGTGGATTTGTATGGGAAATGCCTATATCATCAAGGCCTTTGATGAATAATTCTCTTTTTTCGGAATACTTTGCTAACAAATCGTTATAGTATGACTGATCAAATTCAAGACCGACTACAGCCGCTTCCTGAAGCGGAGCTGCTGCACCCACAGTAAGAAAATCATGAACCTTCTTTGCTCCGTCAACAATGTATTTTGGAGCTATAATATATCCAAGCCGCCATCCTGTTATAGAGTAAGTTTTTGAGAGGGAACTGCATGATATGGTGCGTTCAAACATACCTGGCAAAGAAGCAAAATAAACATGACGGTATGGCTCATAAACAATATGCTCATACACCTCATCGGTAATTACAAATGTATCATATTTTTCCGCTAGTGCTGCGATGGTCTTAAGCTCATCCTCCGTAAAAACCTTTCCCGTCGGATTGGATGGATTGCACAAAATTAATGCCTTCGGATGCTGACGAAAAGCTGCTACCAATTCTTCAGTCCGAAATTTGAATTCCGGAGGATATAAGGGTACATAGATCGGTTCCGCACCGGAGAGTATGGTATCTGCTCCGTAATTCTCGTAAAATGGCGAAAATACGATTACCTTATCGCCCGGATTGGTAACAGTCAGCATAGCAGCCATCATTGCCTCAGTGCTTCCGCAAGTTACAAGAACTTCACCGTCCGGATCAATCTTTCTTCCCATAAAATGAGACTGCTTTTTGGCAAGTGCTTTTCTGAAATTATCTGCCCCCCATGTTATGGAATACTGATGGGGCCCGGTATGCGATATTTTTGAAAGTCTGTCAAGAATTTCTTTTGGCGGGTCAAAATCAGGAAAGCCCTGAGACAAATTAATTGCCCCATATTGATTGGAGATTCGGGTCATGCGTCTGATGACCGAATCTGTAAAACCTGATGTTTTTTGTGATAATTGCGGCATTATTTATTCCCCCAATCAAATTGAATACTCTAATTTTCTTTCATCTATCAGGCGTTTCGCCTTGTGCGTTGCCCTTGGCAGCTCTCCGTCCTTTAAGACTTCCACCTCATAAGGCTTAACACCGATTCTTGTTTTTAAGGCATTTGAAACACGAGCTGCAAGTGCCTCATCCGTTTCGTCGTTATCATGGGACTTTTCAATTTGAATTCTATACTTAGCTGTAAAATCCTTCTCAAATACCCGAATAACATACTCGCCTGTTATGCCGGACAATCCACGGATGACAAACTCAATATCACTTGGAAATACATTAACTCCCGAAACAATAAACATATCATCTTTTCTTCCCACAATATTGATCCTTGTATGTGTTCTGCCGCATTTGCATTTATCCTTGTTGATATAGCCTATATCACCTGTTCTGAAGCGAATCATAGGTCTTGCACGTTTCCTTAGGGTTGTCATGACCAATTCTCCCCGTTCACCTGGAGGCAGGATTTCACCTGTTTCAAGGTCTATAACCTCAACTAAAATATGGTCCTCTGATATGTGCAAACCGTCTCGTTCTTCGCACATTCCTGCACAGGCTCCGAAAATATCGGATATTCCAAAAAAGTCATACAGCTTTGCACCCCATAGTTTTTCAATGGCGTTGCGGGTAGCCTCGATAGAACCGCCGGCTTCACCTGCAACAATGATTCTATTTATTGCAAGATCCTTAGCGGGATCAATGCCACTTTTCTTTGCACTTTCTCCAAGATACCACGCATAGGATGGTGTGGTCCAGATTACTGTCGGTTTGAACTCCTTCAAAATAAAAAGCAGACGTTCAGAAGGAACGGTACCTGACCATATGCAGAGGGCACCTAAGTTTTGAGCCCCAATAACATCGGGCCCGCCCACAAAAAGTGTGAAATTCAGTGCATGGACATAGCGATCGGATTTTCTCATTCCTGCAGCGTAGAAAAGGCGGCTTTGAACATCCTGCCACTCATCAAAATCATTTTTGGTAAACGGACTAAGAGTAGGAACCCCGGTTGAACCGCTTGATGCCGACACAAATACCACATCGTCCTCCGGTACCGAACACATTTCACCAAGAAAACTGCCTACTCCCTGAGTCTCGCGTTCGGTTAGCTTATCTACAAAGGGAAACTTTTCTATATCCGAGAGTGTCTTAATATCCTCAGGTTTAACACCGGCCTCATCAAAAGCCCGTTTGTAATAGGGCGATGTCTCGTAGGAATGACGTAGACGAAGCCATTTATTTAAGTGACCGTATTGTTATTATGACTCCCCGTCCCGGCAAAATCAGTGAAATTCTTGAAGTCAAACTGCCAAGGCCGAGAAACAGGGCGGACGTTGAGTTTTCAGTGCTCCGAAGTAAAATACTTGAAAAACTGCATCTTGCAAGCACCAAGCAAGTGCCGGAATACGAGATATAGATATGTCCAACACAGATATTTCTTATTTATCTGTATCAAAGCCTTATAATTGGAGGTGCTGTTCTTATAGCAGGACCTCCATTAGGGTTATTGGAGGGAAGTAATGTTCACCAAAATATTATATTTAGCTGCATTTTTATTGTTGATTTTGTCTTTTATGAAAGATAAAAATAAAACAAAAATGGCTTTAAAAAAAGCATGGAAGGCTTTTGAAAATATACTTCCGCAGTTTCTTTCTATATTAATAATTATTGGTATAATGCTTTCAATAATTACACCTGAGACAGTATCCAGGCTTATGGGTGAAAAGTCAGGCTGGATGGGGATGTTGGTTGCCGGTGTTATTGGATCTATTACTTTAATTCCTGGGTTTATAGCATTCCCATTAGCAGAAGCCCTTTTAAAAAGCGGAGCTGGATTTATGCAAATAGCTGTGCTTATTTCAGCACTAATGATGGTTGGAATTGTGACAATGCCTGTAGAGATAAAGTACTTTGGAAGAAAAGCAACAATTTTAAGAAATAGTATGGCTTTTATATTTTCATTTATTGTAGCTATAGTGATAGGGTGGGTTTTAGGATGATGAATATATTAAAAAGATATAGGATGTTTTTGTTTTTGGTGATAGTAAATGCTTTGATAATTGTATTTATACCGGATGTAGGATTAAAAACAATAAATATAACATGGAATAATACTTTGGAAATGCTATCGGTTATTCCCCCGATTTTTATAATGCTGGGGCTTTTAGATGTGTGGGTACAAAGGGAAACAATGATTAGATTTATGGGTGAGAAATCTGGAATTATCGGAATTGTAATTGCATTTTTAATGGGATCAGCAGCAGCAGGACCATTGTATGGTGCTTTTCCGGTAGCTGGTGTGTTACTTAAAAAAGGTGCCAAATTTTCAAATATACTTATTTTTATTGGAGCCTGGTCAACAACAAAAATACCTTTATTATTGTTTGAAGCTTCATCACTTGGTTGGAAATTTATGTTGACACGGTTTCTAATCGATATTCCGGGTATTATCATAATTGCATATGTGATTGAAAAGCTTATGAATAAGGATGAAAGGACTTTGATTTATGACAATGCACTATCACTTTAGGATTGTTAAAATAGTTTAGATTATAAATAGCCCCATTCACTTTGTTCAAAATAAGCTAAGAGGAAAAGTGATGGGGACAATACCCCCATCACTTTTAGTAATTTCGTAAATTCATATTTATTGATATCAGTTACTTTAAGAAGTTGTTTTTTTATAGAGGGCCTGCGAAGGTTGCAGATAAATCTTCAAATAATGCGATTCCGCCTCTATAGCCTGCATAAGATTTGTCTACTATAACCTTGTCGAAAACAGGATATGCAATACTTAGATGTATGGCATCAAGTTCATCATGAGCAATATACTTTTCCAATGAACTGGCCAACAAAACTTGAAGAGTATGCTTTTTTAGTTCCTGAAGAATTTTATGAGAATCTATTTCAAAAATTATCTTGGGAGTAACCACCCCTTCGAGATTTTCAGTTAACCCCTTAATAATTGCCTCTCGGAATTCATCTGGCGGATTATCAGTTACGATAACAATTTCAGGATTCCAACCTAATTCATTTGCACCATACCTTACTAATTCAATAGCTGTTCTGCTGTCTGCAACTACTCCGTAATAAGCATGGGGCACACTTATCATAAAGGCTTCGCTCAAGTATTCGGTGTATCGGTAGGCTTTTCTTTCTTCGTCTTTTATAACATTAAGAACTAAATCTTTTGATAGCCCCAGGATGTCACCGATTTTTTGTAAAAGTGCTGAGGAATCTTTTGGACCAACAGGCACATGGGAAATGATTTTATATGGGGTTCCAAATTTTTCTTTTAATTTTTCTGCTGCTTTTATGCCTACCCATGGGGAAAACACTAGATTCAGCTCTGCCGCAGGGATCTTTTTTAAAGATTCCACACCATTGAAATCCAAAAATATTGTATTTGCTTTAATGCCTATTTTTTTAAAAAGATTTTTAACATTTTCAAGGTCACCTTTCCAGAATACATGTTGATTAGGGACAATTCCAAGAATATTTACCAGATTCTTTTCAACTGGAACCTCTGTCAACAGTTGATCAATAACTGCATCCAAATATGCTTCATATCCATTATATGAGGTTCCTGAAAAACCTGGTGCATTAACATGAAGGATAGTTGCTCTGTCTTGAAATTCCTGAATAACAGCATCCACATCATCACCTATCAAAGCTGGAACGCAGCCTGAAATTACTGTGAACAAATCTCCTTTCATAACTTCAATTGACGATTTTACCAGATCCTTAAGTTTTTGTTCACCGCCAAAAATTACATGTTCCTCAACAAGACATGAGCAAGGAGTACTTGTGGTTCCTTGTGCTCCTCCGGTATTTAGACCGCTTGCAAAGGTCAGACCATGAGCATTTGCCATTCCGCATCCGGCTCCGGAGTGTAGGATGGGTACATTTCCGTAGGTAGCTAATGTGGCTCCGTATGCTCCTCCTAAAGCACAGGTATATCTTGGTGATTCGGATACTTCCGGATATAAATCTAGAGCAGTTTCAGAAAGTTTATTTTCAATCTGTGACATAACTTACACCTCCACCCTTTTATGATAGTAATGAGGATCAGGTTGTTCATACCACCAATTATGATAGGTATCGGGTGTTTTAGCCAGCATGGTTTGTTGGAAGGATCTGTTTTTAGTGGCTTGAAGCAGGAAATTTCCGCAGGCAATAGCCCCCTTATATCCGGCTTGTGTGCTCCAATCTCTGGCATCTCCTCTGAGAGCGTGAATTCTTGTCTGTCCTTTTTCTCTTTTATATGCACTTCCCATAAAAGGACAGGATAAAACCATGTCAGGATTATGTTTTCTGGCAGTGTGTGCAACTTCGGCAGCTTGGAATGTATTAATGACAATATCAAAATCACCAACAGTAGCTAAGAGCTGTTCAACTTCATCCAATATCAGATTGTCAAAGTCCTGACAAATAGTAACAGGAGTCGATATTCCAAGCTCATGGAAGAAAGGGGTTTGAGTGAGAAGTCTACCTTGACCTAAGGAACCTAAGACGCTATATTCCTTGCCATCTTTTTTGAGTGCTTCAAAACCTTCACGTATTTTTTCCAGTTTAGGAAGCCATTCATTATGCTCTTCAGCAATAACTTTTTCTACCTCTTCTTCCTTACCAAGATATCTTCCGATTGTTCGCAGCCATTCATCAGTATTAGCAATTCCAATAGGTGAAGGGTAGAGGAAATAAGGTACTCCATATTCCTGTTCCAAGCCTTTTGAAAGATAATCGGTATAGGTAGGGCAGAGTGGAGCTGTCAAAGCTGCCTCGGATAATGTTTCAAACTGTTCTACTGTTGCAAATTCCGGTATAAAATTAACCCTAAGTCCTATTTTAGCAAGAAGCCTTGTAATTTCAACTTTATCCTGCCAGGTATAAGACAGCATGCTTGCTACATTTACCAGATCGTGCTGTTTCTTTTTTGGTTTCTTGACCAGATACTTTAAAATTCCGTGCCAAAAAGCATCATAACCTGTTTGTACTATTCTCGATCGGATGCCTTCACAATGTATGGGAACAAGTGTTACTTCAATATTTGGCTGTACTTCACTTACAATACCTTCAATATCTTCACCGATGATACCTGATGTGCAAGAGGTAAGTATGAATATGGCTTTAGGATTGTATCGTCTTTGGGCTTCTTCAATTGTTCGTTTAAGTTTGTCACCTGCACCGTATATGGCATCCTTTTCAGTTATATTGGTTGTGAGCCAATGAAAATCCAGTTTTTCAGGGCGGCCTTGGGATACAGGAATTCTCCTGAATACTTCTCGATATAAAGCAGCCGGAGCAGAACAACCTACAGGTGCATGAACAATCATGACAGCATCTCTTATAGTAGCTACTCTTACTGTTAAATAAAAATTCAGTATACAGCCGGAATTTTGTTGAAATATGCGTTCTCTGTTTACCAATTTGCCTTCTTTTGCATCCTTAACCAATTGGCTTGCCTTACCATTATACGAGTTAATCCCATTAGCACGTTGTTCTCTTGTTGGGCACGTGCTTTCATTTAAATTAATCATTTTCTATACCTCCTTATTTTAATGTTGGATATTTAATTCTTAATGCTGAAAACATAAAAACCAGGACACTAAGTCCTTTCGATTTTGCCTCTTTAATTCGTTTTAAAGTGGTAAAATAGAAAATAGAGACCGGACAAAAAAGTCCAGCCTCTATATTTTGTAGTCAGCATTATATGCTATAAATCATATATGTTTTGTATGCATTTTAACACTTAATTTATTCCATGTCAATTGGAACGAATGAATTTATTTTACTTCTTTTCTTATTTATTTCTTTTTGATTAAAATCAAGCACCAAGGAAAAGCTTTTTACCAAAAATGCTATGTCAAAAAAAATTAAAAAATTCCAAGTAATCATATTGACTTTGTATAATTATAATGGTATATTATAAAAAACGAAACAAATCCTACAGGAAAACTTGGATAAAATTCAAATTAAAAATCAAATAGTAGTTGATAGTTTTGCTTACCAGAAAACTGGAGGTCATGTTCAAGATAGAATGTGACCTTTTTTATTTAGCCTTTATAGTGTAATAAAAGCAGTCAGGTTAAATGATGCAAACTTTAAAAAAAATCAATATAAATTAATTGAATGGAGGATTGTTTATGGCAGAAAAAATAGGTGAAATCAAAACTAAGGCTATTTCCGAGGCAGATCTTAAAAGACTTATTGAGCTTTTAAACAGCATAAGTTATGGATCAGTAACGCTTATAATTCAAGAAGGAAAGATTGTTCAGATGGAAAAAAATGAGAAACTCAGATTAAAATAATTTTGAAGAGGAGATGAATTATGTGATAAGGAAATTCAATGAATTTAACAAAAAAGTCCTTGGATTATATGGGTTTGCTGCGTTTTTTATCATTTGGCAGCTTGCACCGGTATTTAATCTTATAGACACCCAATTTATAGCTACACCTTCAATGATAATAGAAGCAGCTGCAAAAATACCTAATGATCTGTTAATACATATTTCAACCAGTGTACAAAGGGTGATGCTGGGATATTTTGCAGCAATATTGACGGCAGTTCCATTGGGATTTCTTTTAGGCGGATGGTTTCCCAGGTGCAATAAATTCTTTAATCCTTTATTTCAGCTTCTTGGTCAAATAAATGCCTTTTCTCTTTTTCCGCTGTTTATACTTTTTTTTGGGACCAAAGAACTGTCTAAATTTTTTATTATCTACTGGTCCTGTATATGGCCGATCCTGTTTATGACAACTCTAGGTGTAAAAAATGTCGATCCTTTGCTTATAAAAAGTGCCAAATCAATAGGTGCCAGCAATCTGGTGATATTTAAAGAAGTAATTCTCCCGGGCGCTGCCAAGCCGATTTTTTCAGGGCTAAGTGTTGGGGCTTCGAGAGCCTTCCTGATGATTATAGCAGCGGAAATGTTAGGTTCAAGTGCAGGACTAGGCTGGTTTATAAGCAATTCAAATCAAAATAATATTATTCCTAGAATTTATGTAGGTGTAATTATTATAGCAATACTAAGCTATTTGTTCAATTATCTTATAAAGTACATTGAGGCTAATGTGATAACCTGGAAGGAAGATGTTAATGTATAAAGTAAACTTAACTAACTAACTTAACTATCTACTATCTAATTGTAAGGAGGGGAATTATGGTCGGTAATAATAAAAAAATTTTACAGGGAATAAAGGACGGGTTTTTTAACAGTCTTTCGGTCATATTATTCTTTGCTGTTTGGGAGTTAGGTCCAAGGCTTGGTTTTTTAAAAAGCACCCTTGTGTCGCCTCCATCGGAAATTTTACTGTGTTTTATAAAACTTATCACTGACGAGAATCTGTTTTCCCATATAGAAGCAAGTCTCCTAAGATCGGTTATTGGGTTTATTGTTGCAATAATTATAGGAATACCTTTAGGATTTCTTCTCGGGGGTTGGTTTAAAACCTTTGAAAAGCTTGTTGACCCGTTGCTTAAGTTTTTGGGACAGTTTAATCCTTTTTCTCTTTTTCCTATTTTTATACTGATATTAGGAATTGGAGAGGTATCAAAAATAGCTATGATTTTTTGGGTATGTCTATGGCCTGTAGTTTTTAACACCACCACAGGCGTTAAAGAGATTGATCCTTTACTGGTCAAATCAGGAAGAGCAATGGGCCTGGGAAAATTCAAGCTCCTGACTAAGATTGTTTTACCCGGTGCAACACCATATATATTCAATGGTTTTAAATTGGCATCGAGCACTGCATTTTTTATGCTCATTGCTGCCGAAATGATGGGTGCAAGCAAGGGGTTGGGATGGCTTGTGTGGAATGCACAGGTAAATTTCCAGATACCCAAGCTATACGCAGGAACTGTTTTAATATCGATCTTAGGACTGACAATAAATTGGTTGTTTAAAAAATGGGAAAAACAAATACTGGTATGGAAGGAACATGCAATTAATTAACAGCTAAAATTGCATTACAGGTTTCTCTAAAGTCAATTCATAGTGAAAGGAGTGGTTTTATGGCTATAGTTGCAGTTGCAACGACAGATGGTACTACAATAAATGAGCACTTTGGAAGGGCATCAGAATTTAGTGTTTATGAAGTAAATGCCGACGGTACTTACACACAAGTTAGAAGAATAGCAGTAAATGAGAAACGAGGGGTAGATTCCCATGAGTCATTGGAATCTACTGTAAGTATTCTTGAAGGTGTAGAAACAGTTTTGGCTGTACAGATTGGACCAAGGGCAATAAAAGCACTTCAAGAAACAGTCCTTAAAAACCTGGTTGTCTCGGTTGGTCCTATGGGTAAAGCGGGATAGTGCAAATAAGGAGTATCAAACTTCTCTTTAAGTTTTATTACATTTTTAAGCCCCACCCATGGTGATACAAGCAAGTTGAACTGGGCTTTGGGCACCTTATTCAATGCCTCTACTCCTCCATCGGGACCGAAAATTACATTGGGTTTTAACCCAATGGATGAAATAAGTTCTTTTAGCTGCTCAATATCGCCGGACCAGAATGTATTTTGATAAGGAATAACGGACCATATATTTACAAGTCCTGCTTCAACTTCTTTTGCCGGCTTTAAATACTGATCGATTATTGCATCAATAAGCAGCTCATGCCCCTCAAGATTGCTGCCTTTAAAACCGCCGGTCTCAACATAGACAATAGGCTTTCCCTGCTTTTTAAACTTCCTTGTTACTTCACCCACATCATCTCCTACAATGTCCGATGTGCATCCCGTCATTACCACAAACAAATCTCCGTCAATAACATTAAATGTATTGCTTATGACCTCTCGCAAACGGTCAGTCCCGCCAAAGACAACCTCCTGCTCTGAAGCATTTGTGCATGGAATAGCATGCCCCCCGACATATCCCGATCCCTGACAGCCGTTTTGCATGCCCAAAGTAGTCCATAGTTTAGCTCCGCAGCCAGGTCCTGCATGCATTATCGGGACCGCCCTCTTTATAGCCAGTACAGACTCGAATGCTCCTAATGTACATACATGTCTAATTTGCTCAACTACTTGCGGCATTTTTATTCAACTCCTCATCCATTAAAAATTCAAAAGGCTCCTGATCAAACCACCAGTCAGTATATGGAAGCTTGATTCTCTTTGAAAGGTTTCGGGCAAGACTGTTATTGGTCAATGCATCAATAATCCTATATCCGAAATCTACAGTTCCCTTATATCCAAATGCACTGTATTCATCACTTATCATAATGGTCGGAATTCCCATCTTTGTGGCCCAGACGGACAATCCGGGATGTCTTCCTATATATATGTCAGGTCTCAGTTTGTTAAGCAAATTTAGAACCTCATGGTTTTGCTGGTCACTGACACTAATGGGTATATCCCTTTCTTTTTTTGCAAGTTCCATTGTACAATGGGGCAAACCGCCATGGTCATGCTTGGAGTCGAAATGCCATGCCAATCCCCATACAACCTCCATACCGAAATCTTCCAAAAGCCTGATATAATTATGTGAAAAACTTGGTCCCATACCAACAACAACCTTCTTTCCCTTAAGCTTTGACTTAATTTCATCAAGCTCAGGCTCTGTCAGTATCTTCTGCTCAGCTATATATTCTTCTACCTCTTTTTCCTTCCCCAAAACCTTTCCAAGACTTCTCAGCCAGTTTTCAATACCGGAAATTCCATGGGGCTGAAGAGCTGTTACATATGGCACTCCAAATTTTTGCTCCAGTCCGTTACCGAGATAGCCTCCTAAAGTTCCGCAAATGCTGATTGTTGCTCCTGCCTCCGACATTCTTGATATCTGGTCTATGGTACTATAAGGAATACCGAATTGAGGTACAAGACCAAATTTACCAAAGATTTCCTTAACATACTCTCTTGCACTGGCAGTAAAATTAATTACATTTACCAATTCAGGGCGTTTTTTCTCCGGTGGTTTGACAATTCGAGTAAGCAATGCATGAAATGCTGCATCAAAACCGGTTGCCCAGATTTGTGACCTGAATCCCTCACAAAATACCGGTACAACAGGGATTCTCAAATCCTCTTCCTCTTCTCTTAGAATACTTTCCACGTCATCACCAATTATTCCAGAGGCACATGAGGTGGTAACAAAAATAGCTTTAGGACTAAATCTCCTGTAAGCTTCACGAATACCTTCCCGAAGAAGCTTACCGCCTCCAAATACAGTTGCACCCTCTGTCATGTTTGTATTTATAATCCTGACATTTCTTTTTTCCCAATTTCTTATATTCTGTCCCCACTTGAATCCGCTGTTTGCACCGGCAACATCGGCGGCACACCCAATAGGTGCATGATTAACTATTGCCGCATCAAGTATTGTGGACAAATGCCCCTGAGCACAACCCGAGCTGCAATTTATAGCCTGGCTGAATCCTCTCTGGGCATTTTTCAAACAGCCCGATTGTGCTTTACTAGCCAGGTCTTTTACAGTTCCCTGGTATCCAACGACTGACCTCAATCTTTTTTCTCGTATTACTGCTTCCGAACGTCTTAAATTAATAGCCATTTTATTTTCCTCCTTTTAGCATCCATCAATCATTCACCTTATATATCCAGTATTCCATGTTCCATCAGAATCTCTTCAAGTCTTTCCTGCTTCATTGGTTTTGGAATAACAAACATTTCATTTTCATCAACCGCAGTTGCCAACCCTCTGTAAGCATCTGCCTGAGTATGGGAAGGATCAAAATCAATAACGGTTTTTTTGTTTATTTCAGCTCTTTGAACTACATTATCCCTCGGAACAAAATATATTAACTGACTTCCAAGCTCCTTTGCAAATGCCTCCAAAAGTTCCTTCTCTCCGTCTACCTTCCTGCTGTTGCATATTATGCCCCCCAGTCTTGTTCCCCCGGAAGTGGCATATTTTTGAATGCCTTTGCAAATGTTATTTGCCGCATACAATGCCATCATTTCACCACTTGCAACTATATAGATTTCCTGGGCCTTGCCTTCCCTTATGGGCATTGCAAAACCACCGCAAACAACATCACCCAATACATCATAGAAAACATAATCCAGATCTTCCGTATATGCTCCCAGTTCCTCCAACATATTTATGGAAGTAATAATTCCCCTTCCGGCACATCCAACACCAGGCTCAGGTCCACCGGATTCTACACACCTTATTCCAAAGACACCCGTCTTTAATATGTTTTCAAGATCAACTTCCTCACCTTCTTCTCTTATGGTGTCCAGAACACTTCTTTGTGCCAGCCCCCCCAATATAAGCCTTGTTGAATCTGCTTTCGGATCGCATCCAACTATCATTACCTTTTTGCCTTTTTCTCCCAATCCTACTGTTAAATTTTGTGTCGTTGTGGATTTTCCAATTCCACCTTTTCCGTAAATAGCTATCTGTCTCATTTTCATACAACCTCAATTCTTGATAAAATTAAAGGAGACAAAATTTTTCATCATTCAATGAAAAACTCTGTCTCCACATATTGGTCAACATAATTTTGCAATTCGAAAACCAGCATAAATATTATACTTAGTATTCCTATCATTTTAAATTGTTTTATAATAATTATACCATTAATTGTTATAAAGTCAATAGGAATTATAGATTTTATTTTTTTATAATCTAATGCATTTTCCCACTCCCACTCACACACATAACTAGTTACCATATTTCTCAAAATCATGGGTTATTATATCCGACGCCTTGAATTTCCCTGCCGGTATGGCCTTATTCTTTTCAAGCTGATTAAGCCATGGTTCAATTTCGCTTTCAATAATAGTAGCATCTTCAGCATAATAATGATTTCCCGTTACAGGTACCCCAATGGCTTCCGATGTCCATTCTGCGGTTTCCTCAGGATGCTCGTTGCACCATCTTTGTCCCTTTTTGATAGCTCTTATAAAACGTGCCACAGTGTCGGGATTTTTTTCTATATAATCTTTAGTAAAGTAATAATAACCTACACCTGCCGATGCCCCCAAGCCTGTCTCTCTAGTGTCGGATATCTTTCTCATTCCCGCATCTTCCATCCCTTTGTAAAAAGGAGGATGAACCGGACCAATATCCGTCAGGCCTTGCTTCAATGCCTGTATGGCTTGTATATCAGGCATTGTAACCCATTCTAACTTGTCTATAGGTATTCCATACTTTTCAAATAAAGTGTTTGTCAAAAAATCTGTACAAATATTTGTTGTTATTGTTGAAATTTTTAATTTCCCGGGAATATTTTTGAGGTCTTCAATAGATTTTACATTCGGATACTTCTTTGGATTTATATACCACCACATATGCAAGAATTTCTCATCCGCTTCGGGTCCGGGATCTATTCCGCCCCTTACAACTCCCACTAAATTTGCTCCCCCGTTGTTTGCAACCAACATGGTATTAGGATGTGCAGATGCTACATCATTATCTCCATTAATTATGGAAGGTATCTGCTGGTTTGCCTGTATTTCGCCTGTAAATACAAGCTTTATTCCCTCCTGCCTAAAGTATCCCAACTTGTCGGTTATTAACCATGGTGCCAATGAGCAATCCTTCCTGGTCCAAGTTCTAACCTCTATCAATTTTTCGTCATCTTCTCTGTCAGAAGCGGCTTGTACTCCTGCTCCCGGCTTTACCTGTGATGGTGTCGAGTCCTGCGTCCTGCCTCTATATGCACCATAAGAAATCCCTGCAATTATAAGTAGCCCTATTATGCCCAAAATAATCGGTTTACGCTTTTTTTGATTACCTTCCATTTTTATTTCTCCTTTCATAATTATATTTCTATTTGTTGGTTTTTATTTTTCTTTTCATTTAAGTCAAAGATCTTATCTCCCATTCAACTCCGGGATCAGAGATTCAAATACCTTTTTTAGAAATTCCTTTTCAGACATTCCTGATTTAAGAATATTTTGACTTCTTTGTACATCAGCATATATTTCAATATGATCCCTTGCATATTTTACTCCCGGCATCCACATAAAAAATGCCGTTTTATTTGCAATTGATTCATAATTACCATTTACATAACCTTTGTCAATCAAAATCCTATAAGCTTCATTCTGGTTTTCATTCACCCATTGAGCTGCCTTCAGCCATGCTATGGAGGCATTAAATGCAACTTTTCGGTTTTTATCTATAAAATTCCCCTCAAAGCCTATAAAGCTTTCATAAAAATGTTTATAGGATTTGCCCTTTTTGTTCTTATCGGAACTGCTGTATAGTATTTTCTCACCTGAGCTCAAAGTCCTTTTTGAAGGATCGGGATGTTCAAGTATGCTTATGGCATAAATCTCATTCTTCTGTAAAAGCTTTTTTAAGCTTTCTTCATCACCTTCTTTCCATTTTACGCTTTGATCTATTTTTTGAGCTCTTAACAAGTCGGCAGCCACCACCATCGATCCATTCCCAATATTTGTAACTCCGATTGTTTTACCCTTTAATTCAATTATAGAGTTTATACCTGAATTCTCTTTTACAATTATCTGTGTGCACCCGCTGTGAAGCCCCGCGACAAGCTTTATATTATTTCCGCTGTCAACAGCCTCAAATACTCTATAATCAAAAGTTGCACCCTGAATGCCGCCACTGTCAATTCCTGCTTTTATGCCTTCAAAATCCTGCTTTACAAGCTCTACATCAACCCCTTCCTTTCTAAAAAATCCCTTTTCATAAGCTATTAACAATGGTGCCTCTTCCACCTCCCCCTGATATGCCATTCTTACCACAATATTGCTCTGTTCACGGTTGCATCCCCAAAGCAAAATCATCGCCAAAGCTGTCAAAATCAGAGATGTAAGCTTCTTTTTATAAAAGAACATATTATAAAAGAACATATTTTCCACCTCATATTTCGCTGTTTAAGTAATCTGCCTTTATTCTGCCCGTAAATCTTTTTTCCAAAAGTTGCATAAGCCCATCTATAAAAACCCCCAGTAAAGCAATCACCAATGCCGCTCCATAAATATTTAAAATCTGAAAATTCTCTTCACTGCTTTTAATAAGCCAGCCGAGACCTGAGCTTGCACCCATCATTTCTGCTGCTACAAGCATAAATACAGAGTATCCTGCACTTAAACGAAGTCCGGTAAAAATCGACGGCAGTGATGCAGGAAAAACAACTTTTATAAATATGGCGACTCTGCCTAATCCAAAACCTCTAGCAGCTTTTAAAATGTTTTCATTTACATTACGAATTCCCAGAATTGTATTTGTAACAATAGGCCACAAGCAAGCCCACATTATAATAATAACTTTTGGTTTTTCATCGATGCCTAGAACTAAAATGATTATATGGAACATTACAAAGGGATTTACCTGTGAGAATATTTTCATAAGCCACTCCAACGACTTTTGTATCGTTTTGAACCAACCACCCAGCAAAAGTCCTAGAGGAATACCTGCAATAACTGCTAATGCAAATCCAATACCGGCTCTTCTTAAACTAATGACAAGATGCTTTGTTAAACTGCCGTCTAAAAACATATTCCATATATTTTTAACCAGATCGGTAAATGCAGGAACCAATACAGGATTGATTCCACTGCATAAACTCTTTTTTTACAATAGATGTACCTTGACAACTTCACGCAATAACCATTATTAGGAAAATATCAAGGGTGTTTTGCTAATATTTACTAATTTGGGGTCAGAAATT
>Ga0255341_1002633_pt1 | contig 21887 bp, 21 predicted proteins | sample wastewater_treat_8_FD_192418 | JGI IMG/M metagenome (GOLD analysis project Ga0255341, IMG submission 192418) | Wastewater microbial communities from Lulu Island WWTP, Vancouver, Canada - plant12 | ecosystem: Engineered > WWTP > Wastewater > Unclassified | place: Canada: Vancouver, British...
GCGGAACGCTTGTAGCAATATGCATGGTTCTTTCGATAGTAGGCGGCATCTTAGCATATATCGGAAGTAAGCAAGAGCTGCAAACAAAATAACGTGATAGTCCGAAGTCTAGGTATCGTAAGGTAGCACGGTTAGGAAGAGCTGAACTGTCAATGCCGAAAGGTTATAAGGGGCGCTCCTTCCTTGCACGACTATCTTTGCTCCGATTGCCGGGAGCATTGGGAGACCTTGAGGAGGCAAAGGGTATAGGAGTTAAGGAATATGGCTTAACGGTGAAAGAATTGGAGAAGATAATAAGAAATTAGCGTTTGGAATTTTGGAAGGCGCTTCAGAAATAGAAGAATAAAACGAAGACGCGACTGAGAAAAATTGCGCAACCTGAAGGGTTTCCCAACGCAGTATAAAAGGGGAGGGACATTATGCGTAAACGAATATCATTTATGTTGATTGTTACGATTGTTTTGAGTATGGCGGTTTGTATTGGTGGGTTGTAAGGCGGAGGAAGAGGAGAAAAAACAACTGGCGAGACGGAAAAAAGTGTACCCAAGGAGTATCAGTCTGCACTTAAAAAGCTCATGTATATGCCAATGAAATGCATGTGTCGAAAGCCGGGTTATATGATCAGCTCGTATCAGAATATGGAGAGAATTTTTCTGAGGAAGCAGCTCAATACGCTGTAGATAATGTAGTGGCGGACCGGAAAGAAAATGCCCTGCAAAAAGCAATTTTCTATCAAGACAACATGGCTATGTCGCCAAAGGCCATATATGAGCACTTAATTTCTGAATACGGTGAACAGTTTACAGAAGAGGAAGCACGGTATGCTATTGATAATTTGCCAGAATAGAGACTTAGGGCAAAAACCTTAAAGACACCTCCTAATAAAACTTATTTAAATAACTCTTGAGCTTTATTAATAGCACTTTGATTCTCTAATCTATCTTTAGCAATTAAATCGTTGACATATCTGGTCATACTAACACCTTTAAATCTGCTGATTAATTTAAGGTACTCGTGATTATCCGGATAAAAAGCCATATTGATTCGTGGAAGAGCCTTTCCTTTACGACCTTGTGTTTTTGGGATAGTTGACTTCACTTTTTCTTGTACTTCTTGTGTATTGTCAGTTTTACTAAGATAAGATAATGCAGGGTTTTCTCGTGTAAAGTTTTTCTTTTTACTCATTTGTCTCGCTACCTCCTAACAGCTCTTCCAAAAAGGAAATATAATCTTTTGCAGGATTGCTAGATGGATCATAGCTAAAGATACTTTCTTTCATAGCTTGAGCTTCTTTCATAGCCACTGCTTCCCTAATAAAAGTCTTAAAAACCTTAGTGTTTAATGCTTTGGCAGTGTCCTCCATTAGTTCTTGCATATCTTGGCCGATTATAGTTCTCGGGTTATGCCTGGTTAAAAGTATCCCCTCTATCTTAAGGGTTGGATTGCAATACTTCCTAACCGCCTCTATGGTCTCGGTAAGCTGCCCTATGCCTTGTAGACTGTATATATCAGCTTGAGCAGGAATAAGGACACTGTCACTAGCTGTAAGAGCATTAATAGTTAATATTCCCAAAGAAGGTGGAGTATCTATAATAATAAAGTCATAATCTTTCTTAACCTCAGATAGTGCTTCTTTCAACTTAAACTCTTTTCCGGTAGAGGTGAGTTCTATTCCTAAGCTTGCTAAAGCACTATCGGCAGGTATAATGTCTCCTTGATAGGTTTTTTGGATTGCTTCCTTTGCACTTGCTTCTTTTTTCAGAACTTCATACATGGTTATGTAAGAAGTTGATGCTTTTGTGGTATAGCTAATGTTGCTTTGAGGATCTAAATCTATAAGTAGGACTTTGAACCCTTTCATATGTAGTGCTGCTCCTAAAGATTGAGCTGTTGTGCTTTTACCAACACCGCCTTTTTGATTTGCTATTGCTATTGTTTTAGCCATATTCCTTTCCTCCTATCCCAATATTGAACCAACTTTTCTCTCAGAAGCATGCTTAAGCCTATTAATATTATGAGCATAAATCATAAATGTTTCTTGACTCTTGTACATGTTATACATCATATACCTAATATACTTCATATACTTCTTGTGCATCAAACACAATAGTTCTTTAAATCCAAGACATACTGTAGAGAAGAGGAACTACTTAACTTAGTAGGATTAAGTCCTGTTTTTCTGTGAGGTGTCCTCATGAGTTCTCTGGAGGGCAAAGACAAAGAATTGTAATTGCTAAATTCATGGCAGTAAATCCACAATTGTTTGTTTGTGATGAGGTTACTTCAGCACTTGATGTTTCTATTCAAGCACAAATAATTAACTTGCTTGAAGACCTATGTCATATCCTCTAACAGAAGCTATCTGTGGCGCGGATTTGAATTAATAGCCGATGACAATTCATGGTGACAAGGCTTATATCTGGAAAATACTGAACTTACTGAAGTACACTGACGTTATTTTCGGTATTGCAGCTTGTTTTTTCTCTTACGAGGCGCTATACGGGATTTTAGTTCAGTAAGGTTCAGTTACTTCAGTGTTTTCTTGGATCTGGGAACGCTTAAGTTTATTGGGTATGTGGTACATGGACGGTAAGGACGCAAAAATTCATCTTTATTCTAAGTGAGGAGGTGATGAACATGGGCCAAAAGAATTACAAAAGGGAACATTGGCTTACAATTGAACAGCTAAACGCCATTGACTTACTCGTCACTGGTAAGACTGACCAGGCGGTGGCCGACGCTGCTAGGAACTGTTTCGGCAGTTTATATAGGTAAAATCTTATTAAGCAGAGGGGGGGATTTATTTGAAGAAAAATTCTAAAGAAAAAGAAATGGCTTTTTTGCACCTAGAAGAATTAAAACTGGGACTTGATGGTAGAGCATATGTAAGTTTAAATCAAGAAAAAAAAGTATACGAAATCATACCAACCCACCCTAATTTTTTAGTACTTATAGATGCAGTTACGATGGGTGACCCTCAGGCAATTGAGATTTGGGAAAGCTTTGTAGAAGCGTTTGTAGGTACATCTAATGCAATGAAAGATACATTACCTGATTATTATATAGTACTGTTTAATCCATATAATACCAAGAATTGGTTATTGCTGATTTTGAATGGAGTAATACTATATGATTTTGCATCAAAAGGACAAACTCAATAAGGCGTAGAGCCTTTTTATGGGGCTAGGATGTTCCGATAATCCCGGAAATCGTGTGTAGCCAGGGTAGTGCTGGCTTCTTTTTTAACCAAAATTAGCCGGTTCATTTGCCTTGTGTAGGTATAATTTCTATTCACGGCGACAAAAACGCCTTAGAAAGGCTCTCATCGCCGTTTATGCCTCCTCTATCTTAGCGGCAAGCTGGAAAACCTTTTCGGGCGCAGTTTTAGCATATTTCCTAGTGGTGTTTATGTTGCTATGTCCCAAAACTTCTTGTACCACGTCTATGGGCACGCCCTGGGCAAGTAAGCGCGTAGCAAAGGTATGGCGCAGGCGGTGGGAGTAAAAGTCCACACCGGCAGCATCCCTAACTTCTTGGGCGTACCATTTCAGCGTGCCTGAGGAGGGGGACCTGGACGTATGCCAAACGTATCCAAGCTAAAGGGACCTTATAATCTTCACGACTTCTACTATCCAAGACCGGGCGGCTATCGTCTGTGTGAAAATATCCCCGGCGAAGGTGTAATTGGTTTTTAACCTTTCGTCAAAATGGAATTTACGCCACGGGGCCATCTTCTACTTCGCCTCTCTGAATTGTAAATTCTACATTCCGAAGTGGCGTTGGATTCCCTTCGAACAGTAACGGGGTATGCACTTTTTTGTCTATACGTATGGACATTATAGGCCTTGCACTATTTCCTCAGTTTCCTTAGGCCCTAAAAAGGGCACCCCCCCTACCATGCAAAAAAGAAGGACGCCCTGGATACCGGTGGGTGGACCTCCAAAAAACCGGGAATAGGCCTACGCGTGAGGGTGTAGCTATAAAAAAGCACGAAACTTCCTGCTACTGGGCACATATTCATCGAATTTACCAAAAACCTATGTAAAAACTACATAAAACATGTAAAAAAGTAGCGTCAAAAGAGATGGTTTACTTGTAATTCCTCAGTGGTGGCGGCTCAAAATCATTACAAATTTTGTCCATTCGGACGTTTTTTGTAATGATATTACCTACGGCTTGCTGTGTTAGTGCAAATGCACTCTTTGCGACCAGGGCGCCACGCCCCAAACCTTGGTCAAACCTTGTACAAATTATTTAGCCACAATTATGTCACTTTCCTATGGCGTCAATTAGACATATAAGGCCATAAATGACGGTTATTTTGGCTAAAGATGGCGGAACGTCTCCTAGGGGCTTTAGGGAGGCGTTTTGCTTTTGATAGGTAGTTTTATACCTACAGGCAGGGAAAAAGGCCTTAGGAAAGCTCTGAGGGTGTTATCTTGTCAAGGAAGTGTAGCACTGTCACGCCGAATGACAAGATAACGGTCGCCCTGGCGTGAGGCCGTGCTTCTCTTAGGATATTTGAAGATGGGTTCCGCCGGGAAAACCGCATCGAGAATTAAAGGAATCTGTCTTCAAAACGGCGAAATGGATTCACATGCGGGAGGCTGTGAGCATAAGTTTATGGGGAAACTAATAAAAAAGGGACTTGGCCATAGAATCAGATAGGGATAGTTATCGTCCCTTTTTTGTATTCGTTTCGAGCAGCATGGATGGTACAAACAACCCCGAAGAGATGGGGGAGCCGAATTAGCGAAAGAAGGAAGGAACCACGGTGGCAATGCACAATATCGCAGAGGAGTTCGCCGAGCGTCCTAAGGCGTTTACGGTAGCGCGACAGGAGCGTCTTCCGGTGGTAACAGCGCGTTTATATGTTGGCTCTTGTGAGACAATGGACGACGTCCTGGACGAAAGCGTTACGCTCACCGTCACATCGCCGCCCTACTGGAACGCTATAGATTATGATCGCTATTCCGAGGACCCCAATGAGTCCTACAGAACCAGAGAATACTCAAATGGTTTTGATGACTACAGGTCGTACCTGGATTGGCTTTCAGGAATTTTCAGCCAAACATTGAACAAGACCCGCCCCGGGGGATACCTCGCCGTAGTGATCGGGACGGTGCTGCTTAATGGGACGGCCTATCCGGTGCCGTTCGATCTTGTTGCGCGGCTGAGCAATGCCGGATGGCTGTTCCACCAAGACATCATCTGGCACAAGGTAACGGCAGGGGTGAAACGCGCGGGTGTTTTTATCCAGCATCCATATCCAGGGTACTATCACCCCAACATCATGACAGAGTATATCATGGTATTTCGTAAGCCTGGAGAACCGATATACCGCGAGCAGTCCAAAGATTCCCGGGACAGGGCCAAATACGAACTCGGGGCGCTGTTTACCAAAGAGGTAGCAAACAACGTGTGGCACATTGCGCCGGTGCCACCAAGGACAATTGACCATCCTTGCCCCTTTCCTGAAGAGATCCCTTACAGACTAATACAGCTCTACTCATATCCTGGCGACACGGTGCTGGATCCGTTTCTTGGCTCCGGTCAGACTACTAAGGTCGCGTTTGCCTTGGGCCGCAACGCCATTGGTTACGACACCATAGAAAAATACGTGGCGTACGCTTTCAAACGTCTTGAAGAGCCATTGGCAGTGCGCCCATACCAACTTGTCCCTGAGTTTCTTCACGTCCCGCTTCATGCGCCATTAGGATATGGCGGTCGTACTCGTATCCAAAAAACCAGGCACGGCTCGGGCTTGGCAAATCACGATCAAAAAAGGCGAGAGGAGGAAGGTGAGTTGAGGAATGTTTGAACGTGAGCGCCATGAGTTCCTTGTTTTTCGGGACGGGCTGGCTCAACAGCCAGTTGTCCGGGAGCAGATGGAACGGGCTATAGAGGACGTGTTTTGGACCTATGACACGTCGATTCCGGAGAACCGCTTTATCGTGGGTGGCGTTATAGAGTATGTTTTGGGCGCGGCTATGCGGGCCTGCTCTGTTCTCGTAAGGCATAGGGGAGTGCTCAAAATGGATGAAGACCTTCTTTTCGACGACAGCGAGAATGGGTATTCGGTCAAGGCGATCCTGAAGGGCACAGGGACGCGCCTTGTTAATGTCATGGGGGCCGCGCCTACTCGGGCTAGGTGGCACAGTGCCACCATCTTTCTGATCCCGGACCTAGGCCTTGTGTATGCGGATCCTGCGCTGGAATGGTGGACATCGCATCTTGAAGAGTGCATTCGGCCCTCATCCGACGCGCTTACCGTTAGCGTTAGGTGCATCAGAGCCTTTGTGGCCGAGTGTCCGGAATGGCAAGCGCCATGCAAACTGCCACAGGAAAGTAATCGTCCGGCTAGGACACACCCGGCCAGGACCGCTTCTGGCGATATCGCGGCTCAGGTGCTGATGCACTATGAAACACTGTTCGCTGCGTTCGCTGGACTCAAGCCCTGGGAGGAATCGAGGAACTATCTGACGCCGTTCCATGATTAGGTAAAACAAAACTACCTATAAGCAAATAAAAACGTCTTAGGAAGGCTCTCATCGCTAGTAATTTTATTCGGAGTCTACCGGTCCAGACATGGTCACTACCGCAGGGAAATTGCCACTTTGGCTGGCAGTGATGGTTGATTCCGGAGCCGCGGTCCTCGTCACATTCAACGGTCTGAGAATACTCAGGCGGAGTTCGTAGCTCATACGGGCTTTTGGTCCGAAGCGTTGAAAAAGGCCAGGCAAATTGCCTGGCCTAATAACGGACATAAATTCACATTACTTTGAGGTTCTTCTTAGCATCCTAAGATGGAAAAATGCGGCCCAGGGTTTTCCGGAATCGTCGAAGTAAAACTTTATGACCTGCTCCATTTTATTCCTTTGGAAGACAAGCGTGTCTTTGGAACTAGCTCTAAGCTCATAGTCATGACCTCCAACCGTTATTTTGACCCAATTATCTGTTGGAGAAATGGTGAACTTACTACCTTCGTCGCACTCATAGGTTCCGCAGAATTTCAACATATCTTCAAGAGCGGTTTCGTACTGTGGCTCATAACTTCGCTCTTTGTCTATGGGTAATCCGAGATACGAGTTCACAGCAGCGAGCCAGATTCGTGAGGCTGGAACATCTGATACATTGGTAAGCACAGCCACTGAGATCTTTTCTTCGGGCACAAAACCGAAGTTGGAAGATACTCCAGGCTGTCCGCCACCGTGTTCAACCAAAGTTACTCCTTCATAATCAGGGGTAACTTCCAAAGCATAGCAATAATACGTGTTTCTGCCTATTTGATGAACTCTTTGTTGCATTTCCTGTATCGCCTTAGCGGATACTATGGTCTTTCCCTCATAGACACCTGAGTTTAGATACACTTGAGAGTACTTCATGAGATCGAGCACGTTTGAGCGAACGCCGCCTCCTACTTCATAGTTCCCCAGCTGCGGCCACGGCACACTTTCAAGGCGCCCTTCTTTTTCGTTGTAGATATAAGGAACGGTTACGTTATCAAACTTGCGGAGATCATCGAGACCGTATGCAGAACGGTTCATATCGAGTTTGTCAAGAATTTCTACGGTCATATGTCTGGTAAAAAGTTTCCTGGTGAGTCTTTGAATGATTGCACCCAATAGAAGGAAGGTATCATTGCAGTAACTCAAGTACTCACCTGGTTTGCCTAGAGGAACAATCGTTTCATTGGCGAAAAACTCTAGATGTTCATCAAACTTAAAAAGATCCTCCCGCCTTCTCAGAGGCGGGACGCCTGTCGTGTGTGAAAGAAGATGCTTAATTTTTATCGCGGACATATCCGAAATACCCGAAATCGTCCACTCCGGTATGTACTTTATGACAGGATCGTCCAAAGATAAAAGTCCCTTGTCTTGGAGCCCCATGATAGCTAGGGCTGTAAAAGATTTGCTCACTGACGCAATGCCAAATATTGTATCGGGATCGACAGGTTTTTTGGTCGCCAAGTCACTTATGCCGAACCCCTTTGCATATATAGGTTTGCCCTCATGGGAGACGGCAACGGCGGCTCCGGGTATGTGGGTTTCTTCCATTAACGCCCTAGTGTATTCTTCAAACTCGATCCAACTACGTGGCAGCGCACTTAAATTCGACAATTTGTATCCCTCCAGCTTGTGAGTTGATGCGCAATCCATATTCCTTATGCTATCATGGTTTTGCCTGTATAGTTAGTGTAGTTCACGCGTTGGGGGTGAGTTTGTTGCACATAACACTACCACCGTTACCATAACGCTTCTGGCAAGTCTTTTTCCTGCTTTAGGCTTACAAAAAGCCTTCTCTAACCAATTAATTTTACTCATAGACTTTCTCCTTTCTTTCTTTATTTTTTCCGTTTGCGACGCAAATCAGTTTTTCCCTGCTTATAATAGGTATCACCTCAGTAAGAATTTTTGACATATGACATGATTTCTTCTAAGAAGATACAGAAAATTCCTGCCAAAACCCGGAACAGGCAAAGAGTTACCGAATCTCAAGAAGTACTACGTTACTTTTGCAGAGCATCAGCCTTTTATCTATGCATAGCACTTCACTTTGCCTGTCCCCGTCTTCTGTCCCTGTGGTAGCGTTGCATTAAAGTTACTTAATAGGAAAACCGCCCCCTGGTGGCTTGTGGCGGGCGTTTAGTTTTGCAGGTATAAAAAACTACTTGTGTGGGGCAAAAAAGGCCTTAGAAAGGCTCTCATCGCCGTTTATTCCTCATCTAACTTAGCGGCAAGCTGGAAAATCTTTTCGGGCGCAGTCTTAGCATATTTTCGCGTAGTATTTATGTTGCTATGGCCTAAAACTTCTTGTACTACGTCTATGGGCACGCCTTGGGCAAGCAATCGCGTTGCAAAAGTATGGCGTAGGCGGTGGCTGTGAAAGTCCACACCTGTAGCATCCCTAACTTCTTGGGCGTACCATTTGAGCGTGCCTGAGGTGACGCCGAACAGATTCTCACCTTGTTCTTTTTCCTTCGCAAAGGCCAAAAGTTCACGTGCCACATCGGCATCGATGACAGGTACCAGGCGCCCTTTGTCTCCTTTCCCGTGCTTCACCCTTAAGAACACGCCGCCCTGCCGGGCCAAGACTTCTTCCGGCTTTAGGTTAGCCGCTTCACTCACACGAAGGCCTGTTGCTAGCATGGTTCTAAAGGCTAGGCTTACATGATATGGCAAGCTTTCCATGTAGGCTAACACCTTTTCTTCTTCCGCTTCGGTTAGAAAGCTAGGCAAGCCCTTTTCTTCGGCCACACGAAGCCTTCGCGAGATGATGGGGTTGCCCTTGACGTGCTCTTCTTCTACTAAGAAGTCATAAAAACTTTTGGTAGCAGCGGTGATGGCGTTAACGCTTGCTGGCTTTAGGCCGAGTTCCACAAGCCAGTTTCGGAACGCGCGACTTTCCTTTCCATTCATCTGCCTGTAATCATATTCATTTTCTTTGCAAAAGCGTGCAAACTTGGCCAGGTGATACCGGTATGCTTCCACAGTCTTGGCAGACTTGCCAGTTATTTGTAGTTCTTGTAAATACTCATCAATTAGTTCTTCCAGCATTTGGTGTTTCTCCTCTTATTAGCCCTACTTAAGTATATATTAAGTAGGGAAGCAACACAAGGCTTGCTTTGGTTAGGAGAAAAGATGGCGCGCTTTTTCGCTCTATGCTATTGACCAAAACATGAACGGATAATATACTGGCAGTAATGACAAGGAGGTGAGCATCACGACCTTTGAGGAGTTGTGCACAGCTATTGCCGAAAGAACCGGTGAGCAACCCGAACGCGTTGGCTACATAGTACGCACTTGGATACGCGACGGCTTATTGCCACGACCTAAAATAGTGCCAGTACCAGGCTCACGCGGCACGCGGGGGGATTATAGCGAAGCTGTGCTTATAGGATATCTTGCTGTTAAACTCCTGCGCCCAAGAGGAAAGCCGTTATCCATAAGCTTTGAAGTATTAGACATGGAAGAAGTGTCAGAAAGCTTGCAGTGGGCAGCGAAATACATGGAATGGCTACATGAAGAGTATGGCCTAAGTCTAAGCGAGATGAGAGCGCTTGAGAACAGTGGGCAGTTACCACCGCCGCCGCCGGCCCTTGCAGAAGAAAGAGCATTGAGGGCCGCCCAACCAAAAAGAAAGCCGAATATACACCGGGTAAAGTTGAACACTAAAACGCTGGCCAGGTTAATGCCTGTGGCGCGAGGAGAAGTTAGCTTGGAAATTTGGTTGAATGCTGATGACCTAACGGTAGTGCAGGCCTGGGAGGATTATAAGGTGTTATTGAAAATTTGGGAGGCTGTAGCACAGGCTGAAACCGGGATTAAACCGAGTGATATTACTATTACTACGGATAATGACGTTATCGCCTATCAAGGTGAGGAGGAAATTTGGCGGTTAACGAAGTCTAAATGGGCGAATATCAAAAATAACCTTGGAACGGATAAGGGGTTAGAAGGGAGTGTGCTGGTAGAGGAAACAGAGGTGTTGGCAAAGGGAATCCCAGACAAAACTTCAGATAGAAAGGGGATTTGGTAGATGAGCATAAAAAAGGAAAACGCCCCGCTAGCGAACAGGGCGTTTAGAAAGGAGAAAGGATTAATTGTTTCTCGATATAAATATATCACATGGGGCCGATGATAACCAGACCTTGCTGCACAGACAGGTAATCGCGCAAGAACTGTTCAAAGGTGCAACGGGCTATATGGAGATTCGAGAGCTTGCGAATTCTCCAAATGGCAATAGAACGCACTTCATAAAGCCGGACCAGATAGCCGAGTATAAGCCGCCGATAGAAAAGAACGTCTATTTTGGCGTGTACGACAGGCAAGAAAACAACGGAACGGCCACAGGCTGCATATCCACAGGCGCACTATGGGCTGACTATGACGGTTTACCATTGCATGATGTGAAGGCCAGAATAGCAAGCATAGGCCTACTTGGGCCGTCCATCATAGTTAATAGTGGGCATGGCTACCATTGCTATTGGCTACTAACTGAACGCACTACAAATGATGTTACGAGCATTTTACGAGCCATCGCAGGCAAGACAGGGGCAGATGGAAAGGCTACAGATAGAGCTAGGATTATGCGTCTGCCTGGCACCATGAACGTAAAAGGTGAGCCTGTTCCTTGCCAAGTGATAGAGGCAACACATGAGAGATACCCTCTAAATTTATTTGAGGCCATTCTAGGCGTGCAAGCTACGGGACGAATGGAATCCATCGTTAGCACCACAGAAAAGCCCACACCGTTGGACATAGAGGCAGACAGGCCATGTATAGATGCAATCCTTAAGGGCGTGCCAGAAGGTGAACGTAACTTTGCATTAGGCAGGCTGACAAAGTGGCTACAGCTTAAAGGTTACACGAGGAAGCAATCAGCACAAACAATCTTAAAGTGGAACAGGCTAAACAGTCCGCCAGAGAATGAGGACAAGCTTTTAAAAGACTTTAATATGTATTGGCATGGGGAATATAAGTTGCTGGGTTGTGCCATAGACAAACCAGAGTTACAACAGGCCTTATATAAGTATTGCAACAGGCCTGAATGTAGGTTTAGCATGGCAATAGGAGAGATAAAGGCTGAAAATAGCGTGGAGGTTAACAATAGATTGCTGAATAACCTGCACGAGCTAACGGGCAACGACATAATTATCTACGGCGTGCTATTGAGGCATAGAGAAGGCCTGACAACAAGCCTATTGATGGACAAGCTGACAGCTAAAGCAACAAAAACACCTTGTATGAGCAGGCCAACGATGTTTAAGAGTATAGACACATTGCGAAAAAAAGGCTTTATCACAGTAACACCGGGGAATAGGCGAGCAGGCAAAGAGAATCTATATAAGGCAAAGCCACAAGGGACATATGGCCTGGGATATACTCTTGTGTCTAATGGGGCCATTAATGGGGCAATAGATGGCAGAGTAACGGCAGGAGAATTAAGGTTGTATGTATTGCTGATAAAGTATGCTTACCGGAAAGGTAATTGCTACCCTTCACTAAGTACCTTAGCTAAAGAGTTAAGGGTTAAACCACAAAGCGTCAGCATTCAGTTAAAGGCCCTAGAGCAAGCGGATTATATAAAGCGTAGTTATAGACTATTTAACGGCACGGAAAAACTCTTTCTAAGGCTGCTAGTTTAAGCGGAGGTTTTGGAGCAAAAAAGAGGGCCATTTATCAGCTTGCCGACGTTATTAAGTAAAAAATATTTAATAGTGGTTTAAAGGCAAAAAATGGCCCTTTACCTGGTCTAATCAAGTTATTAAGTAAAAAATATTTAACCTAATAATACGAAGTATTATGTACGAAAAACTCTTTGGTATGAGGAGAGCAGAGAGGGAGAATCTTACTTCAAGGTGATGTGAGCAAAGCTAAAAAAAACGCAAGGTGAAAGTTGCACGTGGCGTGACGATGAGGACGCAAAATTTGCGCCTATTCTAAGTGAGGAGGTGATGAACATGGGTCAAAAGAATTACAAAAGGGAACAAGGGCTTACAATTGAACAGCGAAACGCCATTGATTTACTCGTCACTGGTAAGACTGACCAGGCGGTGGCCGATGCTGTAGGCGTAGCTAGGCCGACGGTTACGAAGTGGCGGCTTGACGACCCACATTTCGAGGCCGCATTAAACCGACGCCGCAAGGAAGTATGGGGCGCTAGTGCAGACCGAATACGTGCACTATTGCCAAAGGCGTTTGACGTGCTAGAAAAAGCGATTGATGAGGGTTCATACCAAGCCGCCTTGGCGTTAATCAAGCTCGCTGGCTTAGATGGAGTAGCCAGCAAGATGGGCCCTGATGACGCAGAAGAAATTATCAAAAAGAAGAAGCATGACGAGGAATGGGCGAAGATGTTCGGCCTATAAATTGGCCAGGTACACCGACACGAAAAGCGACATGGTTATTAGCATATCTGCTGTTAGCACTCAAGGAACACTGACATCACACCGACATTCCCGACGCTATAAAAAAGGCGAAGCAGGTTTAGAGACCTTATAATCTTCACGACTTCTACTATCCAAGACCGGGCGGCTATCGTCTGTGTGAAAATATCCCCGGCGAAGGTGTAATTGGTTTTTAACCTTTCGTCAAAATGGAATTTACGCCACGGGGCCATCTTCTACTTCGCCTCTCTGAATTGTAAATTCTACATTCCGAAGTGGCGTTGGATTCCCTTCGAACAGTAACGGGGTATGCACTTTTTTGTCTATACGTATGGACATTATAGGCCTTGCACTATTTCCTCAGTTTCCTTAGGCCCTAAAAAGGGCACCCCCCCTACCATGCAAAAAAGAAGGACGCCCTGGATACCGGTGGGTGGAGGTTCAAAAACCCGAGAACAGGTTTATATATGGGGTGTAGCTACACTACACAAAACTTTCCGTTAAAATAGTGGTAGATAGGGGGATAGACTTTGACACAATTGAAAAATTATGCCGCTTGTTTGATTGTGAAGTAGGAGAGTTTTTGTATTTGGAGCAGGAGGAGAATAAGCAAGATGACTTTTTTAGATATTTTGGAAAGCACATTATTGAAAGATGAGCGCTTTGTTGCAGAAGACGGCAAGGTATTAAAAGCGAAAGTTTATGATGCCGCGATGGCAATGGACGAATCCCTGCTAAGACTTCTTCTCTCAGAACCAAAGATTAAGAGTCATTTCTTCAAAGATATCAATGGAACTCTGGTTTTCGATAAGGTGCAGTTTGCCTGGGTCTTGAACTCCCGAGAATTCCTGCCTGACAGCTATACGATGTATAAGAACAAAATTGGGCTTGCAGATCGTAGAGGCGATATCATCAGTTCCAAAAACGATGTAACGTTGGTTTGGCCGTACAAGGACTGTGTGCTGGAGGGCGGACAGACCAAAGAGGATGAAATACGTGACGAAGTTTTCTACAATGAAACACTTGCTCCCGATCAGGTCACCCGTCTTCTGTATCCGAAAGTTTTCTGCAATGCGAAGCGTTATTCCTATGCCGGTGATTATGACCTCATAGGTCAGGCTACAGGTGATGGCAATGCAGACGTCAAATGCGAACCCATCACGGAATTTAGAGATGACGACAATCTCATCGTCAAAGGGAATAATCTGCTGGCTTTGTCTTCACTGCTTAGGCGGTATGAGGGGCAAGTCAAGTTGATTTATATCGACCCGCCTTTCAATACCGAGAGAGACAGCTTTAATTATAACGATTCGTTCAATCATTCAACATGGTTAACTTTTATACAAAACAGATTGCAATTAGCTAAACGTCTGTTATCTCCAGATGGATCAATATATGTGCACATTGATCGCAATGAATCTGGTTATTTGAGAGTGTTGTTGGATGATATCTTTGGGCGTGAAAACCTTCAGGCAGAGATTATTTGGGTATTAGAGGGAGCGTCTGGATATAAATCGCTGGTAAACAATTATGTAAGAGGTCATGACACCATTTTTTTCTATTCAAAATCAAAAAACATGACCTACAACAAGACGTATTTGCCATATGACGAAAACCAACTAAAGAGATTTTCTAGTATAGATGAAGACGGGAGGCAATATAAAGTAATAACTAGAACAAGACGCTTTTATCTAGATGAGGCTAAAGGAGTGCCTCTGACCGATGTATGGTCTGACATAGCAAGTTTTCAAACTATAGTAAATTCTCCTGAAATAACAGGATTTGATACACAAAAACCTGAGAAGCTACTGCAACGGATTATTGCATGTTCTAGTAATGAAGGTGATCTTGTACTCGATTTTCATTTAGGGTCGGGTACTACAGCAGCTACTGCTCATAAGATGAATAGACGTTATATTGGAGTTGAACAAATTCAGAGCCAGGTTGAAATATTAGTTAACAGGTTGAAAAAGACTGTTTCAGGAGACCAGGCCGGTATCTCCAAGGATGTTAATTGGCACGGCGGCGGTTCTTTCGTATATTATGAACTTGCTGAGCGCAGTGAAACTTTAGCTACTCAACTACAATCTGCCACTGGCAGTGATGCCGTTCTTGTTATTCTTGATGAAGCCACCGACCAAGGGCTTCTTCGTCCCTCTGTCATGCCTGAGGATTTAAAGAAATCACGTGAAGAGTTTTTACAACTCTCTCTTAACGAACAAAGGCAGCTCGTCATGGAACTTATCGACAAGAATAAGCTCTACGTCAATCTTTGTGATATGAATGATGAAAACATGGGCGTCAGTGAAGAGGACAAAGCCTTCACCCGCAGCTTCTATCGCCTGAGTGAAGAATCGGAGGGTTAAGATGGCAGATAAATATCTTTATGAAACGCTTGAGGCGATTGATTCAGCCGGTCTGCTGACCGAAATGCCTGATTATATAGCACAAAATCTATCTTCCCACATCGTCCTCCGTGATTATCAGGAACAGGCTTTTTGCTACTTCATATCGTACGCAGAGAATGATGAGCTTCGTAAAAACAAGCAACTCCACACTCTGTTTCACATGGCGACCGGCAGTGGCAAAACAGTCATCATGGCAGGACTGATTTTTTATCTTTTCGCTCACGGTTACCGGAACTTTCTTTTCTTCGTCAATCAGACGAACATTCTGGAAAAGACGAAAGAAAATTTTTTAAATGCTGCATCGGGTAAATACCTTTTTGCCGACCGCCCTGCCTTGTATGGAGAGCAGATTCCGATCCGAGAAGTCGATAATTTTTCGTACAGTGATCCGCAGGCGATTAATCTCTGCTTTACGACAACACAGCAGCTTCATCATGATTTGAATTTCTCCAAAGAAAACAGCCTGACGATCGAGGACTTTGAAGATAATAAAGTCGTCCTTATATCGGATGAATCGCACCATATTAACACTCGCACAAAGAGACTGAACAAGACTGAAGAAGAGGAGGAGAGATCCTGGGAATACAGTGTTGAACGTATTTTCAGGGCGAATCGTGATAACGTTTTGCTTGAATTTACGGCAACGGCTGATCTTCAGGATAATAATGTGCGCCGTAAGTATCTGGATAAAATCATCTTTGATTATCCCTTAGCAAAATTTCGCGCCAGTGGGTACACAAAAGATTTCCAGAACCTGCAAACCGATAGCGATCTTTGGCAACGCACACTGATTGCGTTAGTGTTAAGTGAATATCGTCTCAATCTCTTTGCTGACTGCGATCAAAATGTGAAGCCGGTTATTTTGCTTAAATCGCAGCGTATTGCGGATTCTCAGGATTTTTACGACGCTTTCTTTCCAAGATTGGAAGCGCTATGTGCGGCCGATATCTTAGCATTAAGTGGGATCGGCGACGATTTTTTCCAAACAGCTCTTACATATTTTCTTGAAAAAGACGACAGATTATATTCTTTGGTCACATCACTAAAGCAGTCTTTTGCCAAGGATAATGCCATTATTATGAATGGCGCAACTGATAACACGACGGAAAAACAACTAGCTGTTAACTCATTAGAAGACGAAGATAATCCTTACCGCATTATCTTCACGGTTGATATGCTCAATGAAGGCTGGGATGTCTTGAACCTCTTTGATATCGTTCGGCTTTATGAGACACGTCAAACTGGTAAAGCGGGCAAACCCGGTGCATACACAATTAAAGAGGCACAGTTGATTGGACGTGGAGCTCGCTATTGTCCATTTATTGCTGAAGAAGATCAGGAGCGTTTTAAACGAAAATACGATTATGACTTAACCAATCCTTGTCGCATACTCGAAACGATGCTCTACCATAGTAAACAAGATTCCCGGTATATCACGGAACTAAGACAAGCGCTTAAAGCAACCGGTCTCTTGCCAGATAACCCTCTGGAGATTGAGTATCGTTTGAAAGATAAATTCAGAGAGAGTGATTTCTTTCGCAACGGGCTCGTCTTTTCCAATCGGAAACAAGCTAAATCTCGAAGCGAAGTCAAACAAATTGACGACCGTATCAGGCACGAGTCCTTCAGCTTTAGGTTTGTTAAGGAGGCAGCAAAACGCTATGGCTTATTCGAAGAATCCGCTACTGTTCAACTTAATACTCAGAAGCATAAATCCGGACTCTATAGAACAACACTGCGTCTGAAGGAGCTTCCACTCAACATTCTATACGGAGCCGCGGATTCTTTTGAGGGAATAAAATTCAATGTTCTTAAGAGTCACTATCCCCATCTAAGATCACTACATGAGTTTTTAACTTCGGACGCTTATATTGGCAATATTCGCTTGGACATCGAAAGCACACATGATGACTTAAGTGCTGTGGATCTGTTTACAGCGGCTAAGCATGTACTTGACGAAGTCAGTCGCTATGTTCTCGCGATCAAACAAGAATACTCCGGCAGTCGAGAATTTTATGATAAGCCGATTCGAGAAGTAATTCGTAATAAAAAGATTTACCTTGCTGGCGCGTCATCTGCGGGCGGTCTAGGCTTCCTTGGGATCATATGTCTCACAGCATTGGGTATATTGATCCTAATTGACCTATTTACACTGCCAAAGCAGGTCCGGACTGCTAATGAAGAGGCAGAGGGCAAGATCCTGAGCCAGTTGTTAGATTGTAGAGACGATTACCTTGACAGGCAGGCAAAGTTTGGCTCAAAGGTCCTTGCAGTTTAGATAGGGTGACAGTATGAAGGATACATCAAATGGGGGGTGCCTAGCATGAAAAAGTTCCTTTTGGTTCTGCTGGTCGTAATGACCGCGATTTGTTTGGCAGCATGTGGAGGATCGTCTAATACGAGCAATCCTACGGGCTCAAGTGCACAATCGGAGCCTAGTGCCGGCGGGAGTTCGTCGGCAAGCAAGCGAGTATCGATACAAGAGGAAGTGATATTTGACCAGAACGATATCAAAGTCACTGCGAAGTCCCTGGATCCGACTGGTTCCATTTTTGGAGCCACTGTGGCCGTTCTGATAGAGAACAACTCTTCAAAGAACATCACAGTGCAAGCTCGGAATTCTGCTGTCAATGGAGTAATGGTTGACACCTTGTTTTCGTGTGACGTTACTGCTGGGAAAAAGGCTAATGACACAATCACGTTTTCCGCCTCTGACCTAAAACGTGCAGGTATTGAAGTAATCAAGGAGATACAGTTTCAATTGCACTTTTTCAATACCGAGTCGTGGGATACCATTGTGGATTCTGACCCCATCATCATAACAACTGACGCTGATCCGTCATTTGTTCAACAATATGACGATAGTGGCGTAGTTCTGCTAGATACAAAAGGGTTTAGAATTGTTGCTCAGGGACTCGATGAGACAAGCAGTATATTGGGAACCGAACTCCTTCTTTATATAGAAAACAACACTGACAATAACGTCACGATACAGGTTAGGGATGTTTCCGTTAATGGTTTCATGGTCGGGACGATTTTTTCTTGTGACGTTTTGGCGGGCAATAAAGCGTTCGATGACATTACCTTCATGAAAAGCGATCTAGAGAAGAATAGCATTAAAGACATCAACGAGATCGATCTCTCTTTCCATATTTTTGATGCCAACTCGTGGAACACGATTCTTGATTCGGAACCCATCACAATAACTTTTGAGTGAAGGAATAGGGAAGAATGAAGAGTTTTTTACCTGGCATTTGTGGTAAACGGAGGTTGCATGACCCTGAAACATGAGGAGGTGCAAGAATTGAGAAAAGCAGGTGGCATAGTCAGTCTTATAGGATCTATCTTAGCTATACTCGCTGCGGTAAGCACTTTGTTCATCGGAGGGTGCGGGGGCGCTCTAGAACTGGAAGGCGCCAGCACTGTCGTAGGGTTAGGATGGATGGGTCTGATCCTTTCCATTGTATTGGTAGTGTTTTCCGTTATGATGATTTCGAGTCCGTCCACATCTAAGGCAATTTGGATAGTCGTTTTATCTATCGTGGCAGCGATTTTTGGCGGAACGCTTGTAGCAATATGCATGGTTCTTTCGATAGTAGGCGGCATCTTAGCATATATCGGAAGTAAGCAAGAGCTGCAAACAAAATAACGTGATAGTCCGAAGTCTAGGTATCGTAAGGTAGAATGGTTAGGAAGAGCTGAACTGTCAATGTCGAAAGGTTATAGGGAGCGCTTCTTCCTTGCACGACTATCTTTGCTCCGATTGCCGGAAGCATTGGGAGACCTTGAGGAGGCAAAGGGTATAGGAGTTAAGGAATATGGCCTAACGGTGAAAGAATTGGAGAAGATAATAAGAGATTACCGTTTGGAATTTTGGAAGGCGCTTCAGAAATAGAAGCATAAAACGAAGACGCGACCGAGGAAAATTGCGCAACCTGAAGGGTTTCCCAACGCAGTATAAAAGGGGAGGATTAACACAGTGTTATAGACAAACTGCTGGAAGAACTAAATGGCGATTCCGAAGATACAACCAAGAAAACAAGCTGTTGGTATGAACAAAGCTTTAGGGTACAACGTCACGGCATTAGTGCCGTGACGTTCAGGAATTCTCGGACGCAGTATAAAAGCCTTGTGTAGCGCTTATTAGACGAGAAATTTTAACCCCTGATGATTATTTAGGAAATAATAGACTTGAGACTAGACATTATTCTGAAAAAGTTAGTGGAGTTGATTTGTATCAGGGGCTTCTAACAGCTTTTGAGCAAATATCTTCTCATATAATGAACCTAAAGCAAGAGTTTCAGGGAACAAAAGAGTTCTTCCTTAGACAATATCTGAAACTATCAAGGATAAATCTATCTATGTTTCTAAAGTTGATACAAACGGCGGTCAAGGTGAATCACAGAATCAAAATCCGAACCATTTAGCTCAACTTGATTTATCGCAAGAGGAGTGGTATAAGGATGAGGAACATTTTGAACCTGATGTTTTAATATGTGTAGAAAAAAAGAACATAGACAATTCAACTAAATACTAGGCCTATTATGAACCTAAGGGTGATCCTTATCTGTATGATGATGAATGGAAGGAGTTGTTTATGGTTAAAATTGGAGAGAACTCTAACATTGGCACGACTATTATAACGGCTAATAATGAGTACATTGTACTAGGCTTACCATTTTTCAATGTCAATAATCGTATGGGGGAATTGAGTGAACCAATACGCGAATGGATTGGAGGCGTTTAGTGGTTAATGGAGAGATTTCGAAAGATCACCTTATAAAACAACTTTATAAAGCGATTACAACTGAGGAGTTGGCTGCTTTTATTGGTGCGGGTTTATCTATGCCAGCAGGATTTAGAAGCTGGAAAGAAATGTTAAGAGAACCTGCCGAAGAGATATCACTAGATGTCGATAGAGAAGAGTATGATCTTGTTAGTTTAGCACAATTTTACTGTAATTCTAAAGGTAGAACAAATGTAGACAATCTAATTACTGAGAACTTTGCTTCGTTGAAAAATCCGACCGAAAATCATAATTTACTAGCTCAATTACCAATAACTACTTTTTGGACTACAAATTATGATAAATTGATGGAAAAAGCTCTGGAAAATAATAACAAGTTGCCCAACATTAAAACAGTAGATGAACAATTACGTGGAACAAATCATCCTTTTGATGCAATTGTCTATAAGATGCATGGTGATGTTACTCACCCAAACAGTGCTGTTATAACCAGAAGTGACTATGAAAATTACGGGTTTGATGATGATAGAAGATTATTTAGAGAAGTCTTGGAAGGTGACTTATTGACTAAGACTTTTCTTTTTCTAGGCTTTAGTTTTTCTGACCCAAGTTTTAATTATGTAATTGCACGATTAAGGGTATTACTTGAAGAAAAAGGGACCCGCTCGCATTACTGTATTATGAAAAGAGAAGAGTCATCAGGGGATGAAAAGAGTTATGCTCAAATCAAACAAGAACTACAGATTCAAGACTTAAAAAGATACGGTATATGTACTTGTTTAATAGAGGATTATTCAGAAATTACAAAAATCTTAAATAGTTTGGTCAACAAGTATAGACGAAAAACAATTTTTATTTCGGGAAGTGCTTTCGATTATGACACTTTTTCGCCTGCCGAAGGTAAGAAAATCATTACAGACCTATCATATTCTTTGGCAGAAGAAGGATATCATGTTGTAAATGGATATGGTTTAGGAGTTGGGACCTATGTTATTAACGGAGTTGCAAAATATTGTTATTCTGATAATACAAAAGAAATAAACGATATCTTGACATTAATGCCATTCCCTTTAGATTTTGAACCAGGAGAATCGATACGTGATTTTTACTCTAAATATAGAGAGATTATGATACGTAGATGTGGAATATCAATCTATTTATTTGGTAATAAAGAAAACGACGATGTTGCTGAAGGTGTGATTGAAGAATATGAAATATCAGAAAAATTAGGATTAGTATCACTACCTGTCAAGGCAACTGGAGGTGCTAGTTCTGAAATTTACAATATTATTACAAAAAGGGGTCTTCCAACAAAACACCCAGAGGCAGAGGCAATAGAATTAGTTGGACGAGATTTCGATAACATTGAAGATATAGTAAAATCAACGATAAAAGCAGTAAATTTATTAAATGAGGAGGAGTAAAATGACAAAGAGACAAGTCTTTTTTAGTTTTCATTTTGATAACGATAGCTGGAGAGCGGCCCAGGTAAAAAACATGGGAAAGGTCTCAGACAGTTCAACTTTTTCTGCAAATGAGTGGGAAGAAGTTAGGGAGAAAAGTGATTCCAAAATAGAACAATGGATTGATGAGCAAATGGCCAAAAGATCATGTTTAGTAGTTCTTATAGGAGAAAAAACTGCCAATAGAAAATGGATAAACTATGAAATAAAAAAAGCTCGTGAATTAGACAAAGGCATTGTTGGTATTTACATTAATAAACTGAAAAATGCTTCTGGCGAGCAAGATTCAGAAGGTAATAATCCTTTTGATTACCTCACACTTTCAGGGGTTCCGTTATCAAAATATGTTAAATGTTTTAAATCAACCTATTCAACGAGTC
>Ga0255341_1002645_pt1 | contig 21835 bp, 17 predicted proteins | sample wastewater_treat_8_FD_192418 | JGI IMG/M metagenome (GOLD analysis project Ga0255341, IMG submission 192418) | Wastewater microbial communities from Lulu Island WWTP, Vancouver, Canada - plant12 | ecosystem: Engineered > WWTP > Wastewater > Unclassified | place: Canada: Vancouver, British...
ATGAAAATATTGTCGTTTACTATGATCGCTCAAGCGGCGTAAGTTTTTGTACCTTGGAAATGGAAAAAGAATATCTTGCAACAATGAAGCATTTTTTTCCAAAACTCAGCGATACTGAACTTTTATCAAAAGATCCACGTCTGGCTTTTGAATACCTCGAAAAATATTTTTTAATCAATATACCACGCAATAAGCGCATTGTTTTTCTCATCGATTACGCAGAAACCATTATTCCCTACGAAAACATAGGTCTATTGGACGATACCGATCGCTTTTGTTTTGTAACACTCAACCGATGGTCGCATGAACCCTTTTTCACACAGGGTGATGTTTCCATCATTGTGCTCACCGAAAACGTCAGCGATATAAACCTCCGTATTTCTTCTTCTCCCTCGGTAGTAAAGGTGCACATTCCCCTCCCCGATGCTTTTTTGCGAAAGCATTTTTTGGACTATCTTTTAGCGCAAGATTTACTCCTCCTCGATCGTGGTATGACAAGCGAAAAAATGAGCGCCTTGTCAGCAGGGTTGAATCTTTGGCACTTGCACCAAATCGCAACGGAATCTTTTCAAGAGGATGTTCCCATCGATTTAAGCTATCTGAGGCAAAAAAAACGAGAGATTCTTGAAAAAGAGGGAGCGGGACTTATCGAGTTTATCGATGCAAACCATGACTTATCGACTGTAAGCGGACATGACTTTGTCATTGGGCGTTTAAAAAATGCCGCACGAGCAATAAAACAAAACCAGCTCGATGTACTTCCCATGGGCTATCTCATATCCGGTCCCATAGGCACGGGCAAAAGTTTTCTCGTACAAGCCTTTGCTGGGGAGATTGGCATCCCCATGGTACGTCTTTGCAATTTTTCCTCACAAGCAAATGGTATTGTTGAAACAAACCTCGAGCGCGTCTTTAATATTCTCAAAGCGCTTTCTCCCGTTGCTGTTATGATCGACGAAGCGGATACCCTACTCGGTCGCCGAGACGATAATCGCGGAGATGGTTCAAATAGTCGGATTTTTGGACAAATCGCTTCGTTTATGGGAAACACAGCCTATCGTGGGAAAATATTATGGTTTTTGATCACGAGTCGACCTGATCTCATTCCTATTGACCTTAAACGCCAAGGGCGGGCAGAAGAACATCTCGCTTTGTTTTATCCTGATTCTGTAGAAGAAAAAATCGCTCTTTTTGAAGCCTTGAAAAAAAAGCTTAGTATAAAGGTTGAACAAGATTCCTTCCATGATGTTTTCAAAAAAATCAACTTTGAAATCTCTGGTGCTGACATAGAAGCTATTCTCGTGAGAAGCAAGATGCATGCGGCGATGGACAAGCGTATTATTGTAACAAAGGCAGATTTGGAACATACTATACGTGATTTTATCCCACCGAGCTATCCGCATGAAATTGCCTTACAAAATCTCGTTGCGGTCTTAGAATGTACAAGCAAACAAATGGTTCCAAAGCGTTTTCAAAACCTCGATAGGGGGAAACTGGCACAAGAAATACGCGACTTAAAACAATTGTTGCAAATATAGTTTTCCTTTAAACACAAAAAAAGCCCCGGAAATACAGGGCTTTTTTTTATTTTTTCTTTACTATTGTTTTTGCGGTTGCCTTGGGCTTTGGTCCGGGTTTAGCCTTTTCTGCAGCTTTTGTTGCTGCCTTTGGTTTAGGACCGGGTTTTGCCTTTTCTGCAGGCTTTGCTGCTACCTTTGGTTTAGGACCGGGTTTTGCCTTTTCAGCTGGCTTTGCGGCTGCCTTGGGCTTTGGACCGGGTTTTGCTTTTTCAGCTGGCTTTGCTGCTGCCTTTGGTTTAGGTCCGGGCTTTGCCTTTTCAGCTGGCTTTGCGGCTGCCTTTGGCTTAGGACCGGGTTTTGCTTTTTCAGCTGGCTTTGTTGCTGCCTTTGGCTTAGGACCGGGTTTTGCTTTTTCAGCTGGCTTTGTTGCTGCCTTTGGCTTTGGACCGGGCTTTGCTTTTTCAGCAGGCTTTGCTGCTACCTTTGGTTTAGGACCGGGTTTTGCTTTTTCAGCTGGCTTTGCTGCTGCCTTTGGTTTAGGACCGGGTTTTGCCTTTTCTGTAGCTTTTTTCTTTGCTGCATTTTTTTCTTTATTTGGCCAGCTTAGCTCCTTCATTATTTTTTGAGCGAGACTTGTTGCAACCTTTTTTGCATCTGAAAGCGGCACATTTGACTGACCATTAAAAGCTTTTTGAAAAAGCAGTGTTATTGTTTGTTCTATATCGTCTTTCGGAAATATAATAAAAGAAAAGTTTGAACCCGTAGGCTTCATAACTGTAAAGGAAGTCATAACCATTTGTGCTTCCTTGCTGTACATAAGCTTGTATTGATTTCGACAGGTATATATTTCCAATTCATTAAATCGCATTGGAATCTGATAGGACTGCGGCCGTACATAGGGTTCTTGCGCTTTTAGGGTATAACTGGTCGGCTCTACTAAAATATAAATTTTTTTACCATCTGACTGGAAGGTAATAGAGTCGCCAGATGCATAAAAATTTTTAACACCAGCATATGAGATAATCTCATAAATAGAATATGGCGAACCGTTTACAAAATACGCTGAAACAACATATCCTTCTTCTTTTGGCAGCATATTTTTATTATATGCGTCATATAAATCCATGGCTTTGAAACCCATTATTCCTCCTATCGTCATAAATGGCGATTATAATGCTATACACAGCAATTTTTCCCAAAATTGTAAGACATCGTATTATCTTTAAAAGACTACGATGATATCAGTATAATGGGAGAAGTAAAAAATTGCAAATCATTTTTTTATTGTATTTTAGTATAGCTAATGCTTGGATCAAATTGACGGGCCATATCGATATTTCCCTGATTCTGATAAATAGAAGCAAGTTTTTTGGGAATCCTCTTGTCGTTTTTAAACTTTTCCATAGAACTACGCAATAGCTGAATCGCTTTTTCGCTGTCTTCATTGTGCATGTGTAAAATAGCTTCAATAAGAATGCCGTCAACATCTACGGAATAGCTTTTATGCCAAAGTTGCAAAAAACGTATTGCTTGTGGAATCATATCGAGCTTGTATAAACAAAAAACATAACGCTGCATATCATTTCTATCATCTGGTTTTTCTTGTAAAAGACCGCGGTATAAAATAGCTGCATGATGAAATTGTCCTGCCTTAAAGCGAAAGACAGCGAGGTTTTTTGTCAGTGTTTCCTGATGTTTTGAATACGCGAGTAAGGTTTCGATATGATTTGCAGCTTGTTTCCATTTTTCTTGGCGCGAATAAAAACGAATGAGTTTTTTTCGTATATCGATATTTGCCTGCCAAGCTTCTAGATAACGAAGACAGGCGCTTTCAAAGTCTTTTTTATTTTTTAGTTGTTCGGCGCATTCGATTAAAAGCAGATACTGTGATTCATTTGCAATGCCCAAGTCAAGAAGTTTTTGCAACCAGGGCTGTGATAATTCAGGTAATCCAACGCGTAGATATTGTTCAGCCAAAACTCCCATCATATAGGTATCGGCTGGATTTTTTCGAAAAACCTTTTGCACAGCATCTAGAACTGTCTTTGGCTCTTTTTTAAGTTTTGCATCGCAAATAACCGAATAATAAGCAATAGTTTCCTCATCCAAGGGACTTTGGCTATTATTTTTTGCAAGCTCAGCATCTAATGCTTCCCAGTTTTCCATAGAAAGATAGGTAATCAATAAACCATAGCGATAGGCGCGATATTGTGGGTCAAGTCTCTTTGCCTTTTGAAAATGATTTTCTGCCTCTTCTAGCCGTAAAAGATTTCGAGATGCTTCCCCCATAAAACTATGGATAATCGCATCGCTTCCAAAGGTTTGTATGTACAGGCGTCCTGCTTCAATAACCTCTTTCCAGTTTTCTTCAGCAAGTGCTTTTTGGATAATTTCAAGTGATTGTGCTTTTTGGTCCTTTCCCTTTTCTAGGGAAAAATCAAAGTCGTCAAATTCTACAGAGAGGCTCTCAACCAATCGCCGAGCTTCCTCTGTTTTTCCCATCATGCTCAGAATCGAAAGTTCATACCAACGAAGCGAGGGATCATCTGGTGCAAGAGCGATGGCTTCTTTGTAAGCATCGAGCGCCGCTTCTAAATACTTCTGTTCTCGTAAGCAATGCGCATAATACAAGCGAGGTAGTACAGAATCCATGCCATTATTGATACAAAAGGCAAACATCCGCTTCGCAAGTTCTATATCGCCCCTTTTGTATATTTTTATCGCTTCAACAAATAAGCTGTTTTGATAGGCTTGATTTATTTGTACATCGTCGGGGTTGATGTAGAGCGCTTCTTTAAAGCTTTCTACAGCGAGATTCGTTTTTCCGCTTTTAAAATAGGCTGTGCCCAAGAGCGCAAGCGTTGTATCCGATTCAGGACGAAATTCTAGGCTTTTTTTTAGGCACTGTATTGCAACAGAATAGGACGAAAGGGCGAGGTATGAACGCCCTAGAAAAAACCAGCCGTCAGGGTCTTTTTTTGCAAGATTCACATAGGAATTGAGGTTGGAAATCGCCATGGCATAATCGCCCATGGCGTGATAGGAACGAGAGAGATACAAGAGAACCTTGCACTTAAAGTCTTTTTCATAGCCCTGCGACTGTTTTTGTGGATATTGTAGAAGAATCGATTCCAAAAGTGCTGTCGCCTTTTTATAGTTTCTTTTTTGTCCTTCGCGTACTGCTTGTTTAAAAAGCGAGTCTAGCACCTTTGTTTTCTCTTCCATACTAACTAAGCTTCTTTTTTTCCTGCCTGGACGAGGGTTACTGCGCTTACTGCAATAATATCTTCAACAGAACAACCTCGTGAAAGATCGCTTATGGGTTGTGCAAAGCCTTGTAAAAAAGGACCGAAGGCTTCGGCTCCAGCGAGGCGTTGTACCAGTTTATAGCTTATATTTCCAGAACCCAAGTCGGGGAAAACAAGGGTATTTACCTTTCCAGTGATGGGACTGTCGGGGGCTTTTTTCTGTGTAATCGAAGGTACGAGGGCTGCATCTGCTTGTAGCTCTCCGTCGATTAAAAGGCTTGGATCTTTTTCTTTCGCAAGTTTTACCGCTTCTTGGACTCGCAAAACATCTTCGTCCTTGCCTCCTGAGCCTTTGGTTGAAAAAGAAAGCATCGCAACGACGGGATCTGAGCCAATAAGGCTTCTACATGACTGGCCGGCAGAAATTGCAATGTCTGAAAGTTGCTGAGCTGTTGGTTTTGGGATAACAGCGCAATCTGAAAAAATCATAAGTCCTTCAGCACCCCAAAAAGAGTCCTTCATCTGCATTACAAAGCAAGAAGAGGCGGTTTTTGTTCCTTCTGCTGTGCCTATAATCGTTAAACCTGCACGAAGTACATCTGCTGTTGTCGAAATAGCTCCTGCAACCATGGAATCAGCCTTGCCCTTTCGCACCATCATGGCAGCAAAGCGATTATTTTCTTTCATATCCATTCTTGCTTGTTCAAGAGTCATTCCCTTATGCTTACGCAATTCTACATACGTCGTACAAAAATCATCAAAAAACTTTGATTTATTTGGGTCAAGGATAGTGATACCATCGAGAGAAATGCTTTTTTCCTTGGCAAAGTCTTTAATTTTCTTTTCCTCGCCAATTAAAAAAACCTCTTTCGCTAGTTTTTCTCTCATGATTTTTTCTGCTGCAAAAATAACGCGCTCTTCACTACCTTCTGGTAATACAAGTCGATTTTGAAGCATTTGTGCCTGTGTTTTCATCTTTTGAACAAAATCCATTCTTCTTCATCCTTAATCTATATTTTTTTACACATATAGAATACCCCTATCTATTAAAAATCACAAGTACCTAGCAATTGTTCTTCCTATTGACGATTTAAAAAAATAGCTATACAGTGTATCTATGCTTAAAGGAAAAGATTCAGAATTATTAGAGCTCGAAGAAGAAGATTTTGATACAATATTGGCAAGCGATATTTCGTTTGCAGGAACGATACGATTCTCCAAACCGTTTATGATTCGCGGGACAGTTACCGGACTTATCGAAGCGACGAGCGATCTCGTTATAGATAGCGACGCTTCCACCTTTGCCGACATTGTTGCCGAGCGTGTCCTCGTGCGCGGTAAGGTTGAAGGAAATATAAAAGCAAAGCGACTTGTCTTTGTTGCATCTACCGGTGTTGTTACCGGCGATATTTTTGCAGAGCAAGTTGTCTTAGAGCCGGGAAGTACTTTTACCGGTCGTTGCGTTATGACTACAAAAAAATAAGGTCCATAATGAAAAAAAGCTTTTGTCTTGTTTTATTATTGCTCTCTAGTGTCTCTTTTGTAATAACACAAACAAAACCCGACGCCTTAAAAGAATATAATGCCGGAAATTATACGCGAGCGATAGAAATTTGCGAGGATGAAATTCATGTAAATGATAAAAACATGGATTCCTATACAGTCCTCTGCTGGAGCCTCATCGCAAACAAGCAATACAATGAAGCAGAGTTTTGGGCAAATCACGCAAGAAAAATTGCCCAGTACGACCAAAGAATTATAGAAGCGCTCGCTGAAGCAAAATTCTACCTCGGAAAAAATCAAGAAGCCTTAAGCTTATTTCAAGAATATCTTTCACTTGTTAGCCTGTCTGCATCGAGAGCGGGACTTGCGTATTACTTTATGGGTGAAATTTTTATTCGACAAGCAAAGTATCAACATGCAGATATAGCGCTCAGCCAAGCCGTAAAAATAGAGCCGCTGAAAGATTTTTGGTGGATAAGGCTTGGATACACCAGGGAGCTTGCAAGAAGCTATGGCTCTGCCCTTCTTGCCTACGACCAAGCGCTTTCCTTAAGTCCCTTTTTAGAAGATGCTATCAATGGCAGAGAGAGAGTAAAAAAACTCATTCGCTAAAAAGGTTTTCAATACCTTTTTTCGATGCTTTTTATTTCTAAGGAAAGATAATGACAATACATTTTGAAACACTCGGTTGTAAGCTCAATCAAATAGAAAGCGAAAGTGCTGCAAAGGCTTTTTACGACCAAGGATATATAATTTCAAGCAAAAATCTCACTCGGGCAAGCGGCACACAAAAAGATATAGGACTTGCTATTATTAACACGTGCACAGTAACAGGAAAAGCTGAGCAAAAAGCACGTCGCCTTATAAATATGCTCTTGGACCTCTGCCCCGATGCACCAATTATCGTAACTGGTTGCTATGCGGAGCTTGACGGAGCCTACCTCGAAGAAATAGATAATCGCGTCATTATCCTCCCTGGTTCAAAAAAAGGCTATCTAACAGACCTTGCCGAAGCTTTTCCACCTTCTTCCTTGCAAAAAAAATTTCACCTAGAAAACCTCAAAGAATGGATACATACAAAAACACAGCATGAAGAAAACCTTGCCTTTCGACTATCTACCGATGTCTTTTTTTCGCATTCACGAGCTTCTCTCAAAATTCAAGATGGTTGCAATAGCGCTTGTAGTTATTGCCGTGTGCGACTCGCCCGCGGTAAGGCAATTTCCCTCGATGCCGAAACAATTTGCGATCGTATCCGAGAATTGGCAGAAAAAGGGCATAAAGAAGTGGTACTCACTGGCATAAATCTAAGCCAGTATCTCTGCCCAAAAACAAAGATGGGCTTTACGGCGCTTTTAGACTATCTTATAAAAAACACCGATGGCATTGCCTTCCGTATTTCAAGCCTTTATCCGCAATCTGTCGATGAAGCCTTTTGCGAACTCATACAATCTGAACGCATCAGGCCGCATTTTCATCTTTCTGTACAATCAGGTAGCGATAAGATTCTCAAAGCAATGAAACGCCCCTACAATGCAAAAAAGGTGAGCGAAGCTGTTCATTTGATTCGTAAGGCAAAGGAAGATGTTTTTATCGCAACAGATATTATTGTAGGTTTTCCCGGCGAGAGCGAAGAAGACTTTTTGGAAACACTCTCGCTTTGCAAAGAACTCAATTTTGCATGGATACATGTCTTCCCCTTTTCTGCGCGCCCTGGAACTGAAGCTTTTTTATTAAAAAATACAATAAGTGCAGAAATCCTTCAAAAGCGTGTTATACTAATGACAGAGCTTGCAAAGGAACAAAAAAAAGCCTTTGTTTTAAGCCAAATCGGTAAAACACGGCTAGCAATAGTGGAAAAAAGAAGGAGTCTTCCTGCTCGTGCTGTTTGCGACAACTTTTTACATGTGGAACTCAGTAATCTGAACACAAAAGAAGCGCAAATGCTTGCAGGGCAAGAAATTAGAATCCTAGTAGAACGCTATGAAAGCTCAAATAAAATCGATGCGAGAGCTTGTGTTTTTTCGAAAAGCGACGTACAATTAAGCCGACTTAAAGAGATAACATAGATTGCTATGTTTTATTTTATAATTTACTACCGTAACTAAGGGGTACATATGAAAAAAATAATTTTAGGCGTATTTAGCGTATTTTTATTATTTAGCTTTATATCTTGTGATTTTTTTGTCACATCTTTGGGCTCAGGAATGCAGCGCGACTTAAATGCTGCTCTTAAAAAAGAGAGTGCAGGAGATTTAGCAAAACTTGCAAAAGATCCACAATTCCAGGACCCTAGCTCAGGTGTTGCTGTGCTTAATGCACTCAGCGGTAAATCAGAGGCGGACATACAAGCGCTCTCGGTATCTGAGCAAGAAAGCATCATGGACCTTGCCTTAGCGGTTTCTGTTCCCACATCAGCTTTGAACGATTTGGCAGATATTGCACAAAATGACGATCCTGAGGCACTTTTTAACAGCATTTTGGAAAGTATCAATAGTTTTGATACCACAGTTCTACAAGCTATTTTAAATGACGAAGATGCCCAAGAATCTGCAAGTGCAGAAAGTCTTATCTCCGCATCTGTTGCCCTTGTTGCACAAGTGATGAAACGAGAAGGAAGCGATTTGGAGTTTGAAGACTTACAGGACCTAATAGATGGAGGGAATATCTCTGAAAGTAGCATTACTGAAGAAAGCAAAGCTGATCTTCAAGCAGTCCAAGCTATTTTTGACCTTTTTATCACGGGAGATAGAAAAGACGAAGCAATAGATTTTTTTGGTCTGAGCTTAGAAGATTTATTTGGAGGTAACTAATGAAAAAATATAGAATACTCGCAATCCTTTTGGTCATAACGAGCTTTGCACTTATAGCCCAAGAATTTACCTACGAACTTGCTATGCCAGAAATTCGACATGCAAGGATAGACGCTCTTGGTGGTAAGCATATAAGCGACACAAGCTGGTATTATAGTTTTTTAACAAACCCTGGAAATATTGGTCTTATGGGCAAAAAAAACTTATATCCAGGCTTAACTCTTGGTCTCGGTGGACCGATCAAATATACTCAGGATATCATAGCTATTGCAAAAGACATGGAAAACGATGATTCTATCAGCTCGCTTGCAAAAATCCTAAGCGAAAATAAAGGACTCGATTTAAATCTAGTGCTTTCTGGACCTATTCAATTTGGATCTGTAAAAAACAACTTTGGATGGGGATTTTTTAATCAAACCTACCTTATAGCAAATGCTCCAAGCATTAGCTATCTTGAAGGTCTTGTAGGAAACGAAAGCTTACTACGCTTTGGCTATGCCCTCCCTATTCCACTCGGCATTGGAAAACTTTCCGTTGGAACTGCAGTTGACTTAGTAAATAGAGTAGAAGGAAAAATCTTAACCTCTGTTACAAACCTTATGAGTGGCAATTCTGAAGAAATGCCTCTCCCCCTCTACACAAGCTTTGGTTTTGGTTTAGATGTTGGGGCAACGCTCAGCCTCCTAAATTTCATCACCGTAGGACTCGTTTGGGATGATGCTGTATACGGCTATTTTACAAGTAAATCTTCCGATATTAGTAGCGGTGAAATTGAACCTGACGCAAGTTACCAGGCATTTAACTTCGATTGGAAGTTTAACCTCGGTGCAAGTGTTTCGGTACCTGGTGTAAATATTTTTACCCTAGGTGTTATTTCATCACTAGATGTAATGCTCGACTTACACGATGTTATCGGTATGATGGTAAATGACCCCAAAAAACGAAATCCAATCCTCGATGTATCACTTGGAACTGAAGCAGTTTTATTCAAAACAATCAGTCTCCGCTTTGGTTTACATGAGATGTATCCATCAGCCGGCGTTGGTGCTCGATTCGGAGCATTCAATCTTGATGCAGCGATTTTTGGTCGCGAACTTGGACTTGAACCAGGCAGTCGACCACAGCTCAACCTTGCATTTTCTCTCGAATTCTTTAAATAATTCTCAATAATCGTATTGACATTATTTAAGGAATACAGTAAAGTAGTCAAACATTCAAACAATGAATGTTGGGCTACTAGCTCAGTAGGTAGAGCAACGCCCTTTTAAGGCGTGGGTCGATGGTTCGAATCCATCGTAGCTCAAAGAAGGAATCCGGAAGGGTTCCTTTTTTATTTTAAAAGATGGATTCGAAACGAAGTCGTCGCCGAGCAAGGCGAGGAAAAGCGCACTATTCATGCCTTTTATCCTGTTTTTTTTTATTTTTTGTAGTATACTAATAGTGATGTTAGATCTTTTCCCTAGCTTACATAATTCTGGAGGATTTATAATTCGATGATCACAGAAATTCTATTACAACAAAAAACAATGCTTATTGTTGACGATTTTGAAATGAATCGCGATATTCTCCAAAATATATTTAAAGACGAGTTTTATATTCTGCAAGCAGAAAATGGCATAGAAGCTATGAAACTGCTTCATGAAAAAAAAACTGATATCGATATTGTTTTACTTGACTTAGTTATGCCTGAAAAAGATGGCTTTTCTGTGCTCAAAGAAGTGCGCGCTCACGAAGAGCTTTCAAATATACCTATAGTTGTTGTAAGTGCTTCTGGGGAAATTGATGGCGAGTTATTATCGCTCGAACTTGGAGCAACTGACTTTATTGTAAAACCTATAAAACCCCATATAGCACGGCTGCGTGTGCAAAACATTTTAGCACGAAAAGAAGTTGATAAACTGCGTATCCAACATACAATGATGATCGAGCAACACCAAAAGGAACGAGTTTTATTAAATCTTATTACGCAATCAAAAAATGAGTATCAAAAACTTGCTGAATATGACCAATTAACCGGTATTTATAATAAAACAATGTTTGTTCAAGAAACAAAAAAAATGCTTCAAGAAAATCCAAATACTACCTATGTACTCGTTCGCTTCGACATAGAAAAATTCAAAGTTATAAATGAATTTCTCGGGCACCAAGAGGGAGATGCGCTACTAAAACATATTGCAAGTATATTAAAAAAATATGTTTCAAAGATTGGTACCTACGGACGGCTCTCATCAGACATCTTTGTAGCGTGTTATCCACATTCAAATGAAAATGTAGAAAAGATGATACAAACCTATGCCGATAGCATAAAACTATACAATCTCAATTTAGAAATTATTCTCTGTTTTGGTCTTTATGTAATTACAGATCCAGAAGTTCCAATCGACAGCATGATAGATAGAGCAAATCTTGCCTTACAAACCATAAAAGGAAACTATATTACCCGTTTTGCCTATTATGATGAAGCCTTGCGCCAAATCCTTATCGAAGAACAAGAAATTGTAAATGAAATGGAAGATGCCTTACAAAATGGTCAATTTAAAATGTACCTACAGCCAAAATGTGACTTAAAAGATGGTACTATCTTGGGGGCAGAAGCCTTGGTTCGCTGGGCACACCCCAAAAAAGGCATTATTCCTCCAGGGAAATTTATACCTATTTTTGAAAAAAACGGTTTTGTTATGGAACTCGATCAATTTATTTGGGAGGAGGCTTGCAAACTCTTAAAAAAATGGATAGATGAAGGAAGCCCTGTCTTGCCTATCTCGGTAAATATTTCTCGGGTAAACCTTTTTAATCCGCAACTCGCGAGTATAATAAAAAATCTTGCTGAAAAATACGGTATACCACCGCGCTTATTAGAACTTGAGATAACAGAATCTGCCTATACAAATAACGCCTATCTTTTAGTTGATCTCATTCATGAATTACACGAAAACGGCTTTACTGTTTTAATGGACGATTTTGGCTCAGGCTATTCTTCGCTCAATATGCTCAAAGAAATACCCGTCGATGCTCTAAAAATTGACCTTCATTTTCTGTCGGGAAGCGATATTCTTGGTCGAGGAGAGCAAATCCTTGAATCCATAGTCAATATGTCTCACGCTATAAATTTACAAACCATTGTCGAAGGAGTAGAAACAAAGGACCAGGTTGATTTTTTACAATCTATCCGTTGTAATCGGGCGCAAGGCTATTATTTCTATCGCCCAATGCCTGTTGAAGAATTTGAAGAAACCTTGCACCAAAAAACAACTAAAAAATCTGACTCGCTAGAAAATTAAATACCTGTAAACGCTTTTTCAAGAAGCTCTTGAGAAGGCTTTTGTGTAAACGCGCTTACAATCGGCACAACGAAAAAGGGAACAATCATCGCTATAGATGAAGCAAGCGGAGAGTTTTGCGCACCGAGAACAAGGTTGAGAATAATAGCTGTCCCTGCCCCAGAATACAAACCTGCATAGCTTCCTGCCTTTGTAATTTTTTTTGAAAAAATACCCAAAATATAGGGAGCCATAAAAGCACCCGATAAAACACCCCAGGAAAGAGACATAAGCGTTACGATAAAGCCTAGCTGCATTTTGGAAATAATATACGAAAATAAAATAAAAACTGCAGAAAGGACTCGCATGAGTAAAACAGAATGGGAGTCGCTCAATTCCTTGTGCAAATACCCCTTGTACAAGTCAATTACAATGGCAGAGGAAGAAACAAGAATAATAGAAGCGAGCGTTGACATAGAGGCAGAGAGAACCAAGAGCATAATGATTGCCAACAAAAGTTCAGGCAAATGTGTTGACAGTAGAATGGGAACAATCATGTCAAAATTTATTGCACCTGACTCAAGACGAGGGAGGCTTTCTGGGCTAAAAAATACATGGGAAAGAGCTCCCGTCATGTAGGCTGAAACACCAATAACGAGGGCAAAAACAGTCGTAATTAGTGCAGCTTTTTTTATAATCCCTTCGTTTTTTAGCGCATAAAATTTTTGAACCATTTGTGGTAAACCCCAAGTCCCAAAGCTTGTCATAAAAATAAGAGAAGCAATCGTAAGCCAAGAAGGTCTCTCCCCTACAGGAACATGCTGCACATAATTTTCTTGAATACTTTGAATCGCAGGCAAAAGACCGCCGGCATTTTTAACGAGCACGAAAACCATACCAAGCGCACCAATGAGCATAATAAAGCCTTGAATAAAATCAGTAATAGTTACCGCAAAATAACCACCGAGAACAAGGTAAATTCCTGTTATAGCAATGAGAATAATGAGGGCAAAATCAAAGGATATATGAAAGGTCATTTCAAAAAGATGTCCTAAACCCTTAAACACAGAGGCAGAATAGGGAAGCAAAAAGACAAAAATAAGCAAGGCAGCAAACATTTTCATATGGTCGCTTTCATAGCGTGCTTCAAGAAATTCAGGCATGGTCATTGTGTTGAGATTTTGTGTCATCCTCCTCGTCCGGCGTGCAAACAAAATCCAAGCAAGAAAAGCTCCAAGAATAGCATTGCCTATACCTATCCAAAGCGCATTGAGTCCAAAACTCCAACCTTGCTTCCCAGCAAAACCGATAAAGATAACCGCTGAAAAATAAGTAGTTCCATAGGCAAAGGCAGAAACCCAAGGACCAAGATTTCTCCCTCCTAGAAAAAAATCATTGAGCGTCGTTGTTTTTCTGATACTCCAAATACCAACCGCTATCATCACAAATAAAAACAGCAATAATAATACAAAACTTGCCATATTCCTTCCTCTTTATATTTATATTGTCTTGCAAAAGACAGATTTTTTATGTACTATAAAAACAGATGATCCATTAGCTCAGTAGGATAGAGCGAGTGCCTCCTAAGCACTAGGTCGGACGTTCGATTCGTCTATGGATCGCTTCAATTAACTAAACACAAAAAAGCCTTGCCCGCAAGCAAGGCTTTTTTTATTGAACGCTTTTTTAGTTTCAGTTTTTTTATTCATTTTTGAACGCAAGCAATATAGCACCAATCACCAAAAGGTGTTGTGAAAGTTGCTTACAAAATGCAACAAAGGTATTGTAGTTTTTAAAAGCGCCATTGATTAAGCCACCCGTACCTATTATATCTAAAAATATAATAATAAGCGCCCACACAACGAGCATAATTATGAGTAAAATATCGGTAATTTGCTTTGTCTCAATAAAAAAGTTTAAAAGCAAAATAGCACCGCAAGCAATTTGTACAATCGCTAAAATAATAATAATTGCGGTTGCAAGCGATTTATTTTTAGATAATAATTGATCAACAATGGTAACAACCTCATTATCTCCAAAATTTCTGCTAATAGTTGCACTGAATCCAAAAGAATCCGACTTCACCACTGCAGATGTTGCATTGAGCCCCGAAAATAAAAGAAATAATGCAAGTGCAAGTTGTAAAAAAAACACTCCTAATGAAACTTTTCTAGCCATACTCATTTTTCCTCCAAAACAATTTTTTTATATGCTATGTAATCTAGCACTATTCTATAGCATAATAGTAAAAAACACAAGAAAATATATTCAAATGTCAAATAAGTCCCTGCCAGGAAATAGCATTCTGTTCTAAAAAGCTACGAAGTAGTATTTCTTCAGAAGCGCTGTACTGCTTTGTTGCATAAAACAAGGCTTTGCTTTCTAAACGAGGAACTATCCCCTTTTCGTTTGCTAGGTATATAGCACGATTGATAACGCCTGCTCTTGAGTCAAGAACCTGCCAATGCAGCGGGGCGGAGTTTTTTATTTCGTTTATAAGGTGAATAAAATGCGTACAGCCAAGAATGAGCACGTCAATATTGTTTTTTTCAAAAAATGCGAGAGCAGGTTTCAGTGCTTTTTTTCGTTTTTTTTCATCTGCCTTGTGAAGGGATTTTTCTACAAAACGGACAAGTTTTGCATCGCCTCTTTTAATAAGCCTAAATTCTGAAGCATATTCTAAAAAAAGAGCATCAGTATAGGGGGAGGCAACTGTGTTTTCTGTTGCCAAAAGTCCTATAATCTTATTTTTACTTAACTGTACCGCTTGTTTTATAGCAGGAACGGTACCAACAAAGGGGAGCGGAAAACGAGAGCGCAGAATATCGAGCGCAGTTACAGAGATAGTATTGCAAGCGATGATTATAATCTTCGGTTCAAAGTGTTCGAGAAGCCCTTCGATTAAAGCGGTAATTGCCTCAACGATTTTTTCCTTCGATTTTTTTCCATAAGGAAAGTTTTCGGTATCTGCAACATAGACGGAGCTGTAACCAGGAAATCTTTCTAAAAGATATAAAAGATAGGGAAGCCCACCTGAGCCTGAATCGATACATAAAAAATCAGTGCAAGTCTTATTCTTCTGCATTTTTACATGATAATACATTTGACTTATTTTTAGCAATGCCTTACCATATAAAAATGTTTAGTTATGTAATTTGCCAGCATACATCTTGCCAAAAAACAGCGGTGTCAAACTACTCAAAAGAGATGAAAATGCTTAGCACTCATGAGTATTGTTATGAACATTCTCCTATAGCCTCACAAATCGAAGAATATATATATGACTATATAAAAACGAACGATAAGATAGTAGGACTCAACGCCTCAGGTATTTCTTTTCAAGATTTGGATTTTACAAACAAACGATTTTACGGTTGCAACTTTTACGGTTGTACCTTTCGCAATATTCATTCCGAAAACTTACGTAGCCGCATGTCTATGTTCGATTTTTCTATTTTTTCCGACTGCAATCTACTTGGCTCAAACTTGCAATTTACCTCATTTGCTGGCGCAACTTTTTCACATATTTTGTTTACAAACTCTGACCTTGTCCACAACAATTTTTGTGGCAGCCATATTTTACAATCTTCTTTTGACGATTCAGACTTATATAATTCACGTTTTATCCGTGCCAGATTACAAAACACTTCTTTTAGAAACTGCAATATTAAAAAAACAATGTTTTTTGAAATGAGTCAAGAAAATGTCTCTTTTAAACTTTCAAATACAAGGGAAGCGCTTTTTTCAAAGGAAATAGATTATGAAAGTTTATTTTAATTTGTCACTCGAAGGTTTTTCAAATTGCTATGTTGTAACAAACCCTGCAGAAAAAGCTGCTATCATCATAGACCCTGGAACCGTTACAAAAGAAATTCTACTGCAGATAGAGCGAGAACAATTAAACCTTGAAGCAGTTTTAATAACGCATAATCACGAAAGCCACTTAAAAGGCTTGGAAACACTACGAAAAATCTACACTCCCAAAATTTATGCGGCGGATTATGAAGTTGCAGATCGAGAAACACAGATTCTAAAGGACGATGGTATTTTACGCATTGGAGGCTTGCAAGTCGGTTATATGTCTGTTCCAGGACATACCCCTGACTCCATGGTTTTCAAAATAGGAAAGGTTTTATTCACAGGGGATGCACTGACAGCAAGCACCCTCGGTTCAACTACAAATACCTATGCCGAAAGAATGTTGCTTGCAGCTGTTCATAATAAAATATTGAGTCAGCACGATGACACTGTAATTATGCCTGGGCATGGACCACCCTCGTCTGTTGCAGCTGAAAAAAAATTTAACACTTCTGTTGTAGTAAGAACAGTGAGTGGCCTTGATGACAAGGGCTAAGAGCAAATCTTTCTATGAGCTTCTAAAAAGAGCTCCGTGTTCTGCCAACTAGACGAACTCGCCCAGCTGCCAAGCCATAAGATTTATAGATAAAAGCATCAAGCTCGCGGCAGGCTTCAGTAAAACCGCTCCCTCTGCTATTTCTCACGTAAAGACTCAGCTCGGGCAAATTTTTTATAACAGAGGGTCGAGAAGCAATATTCACAAAATACTGGCCGGTGTTTGCAATTGACTGTTGTAAAAGGTAGGCCATAAACTCATTTTTTAATAAGTAATCGTTTTCTATGTCATAGTTTAAAGTTTCTGAAGTTGTAAAATATCCCATGAGAAAATCGCGTGAGCTTGGATCACTTGCATTGAACACTTCGAGGGTATGGTCTCGAAAAGATTTTTCTGTAAAATAAATTCCATGATAGGCTTCGTGTCCCATGAGTGTGTAGCGAAGCGCAAGAGTCGATTCTTGCGAAATGCTTAAAAGCGCACCCGCACCTTCTACCAGTTTTCCATTTTCAAATCGTATCACCCCGTTTTCTAAAAGAATAGAACGTAGATGCAACTCACTTTGATTTAATGGAAAATTCTCTTTCTCAGCTAAGGCAAAAAAGCTTGCAAGTGTTTCTGCGCTATAATCATGCGCATTGAAACCGTGCATGGATTTTATTTCATCATCGTAACTCAAGCGACCAGTATAGCCCTTTTTTTCTGCAAAAAAAGCAAGCCGTTTTAAGTAGTCATCTTGGATTGCATAATTTTTAAAATCCATAATGAGGACAGAGGGAAAAAGTTCCCAAGAAAAAAGCTCATAGCTTTCTTGCCGCCAACTGTCTTTATCCCAAATAATTATCAAACCTGGATCAGTGTGAAGCGGTTCGAGGCTTTTCCCCATATATGTTTTTTTTCTTATATCTTCATTTGACATAAAAAGTAATTCGATAAGCATTTCTTTATTTTGACTACAAAAAACCTGCGCTGTTGGAGAAAGCATTTGCGAAGCGTATATATGTGCCTTTGTTTGCAAGGGAGATCTTTGTATAGTAAAGCTTTCTTTGTCCAAGTCGAGAACGACCGAGGGATAGCGAGTAGGATGACTCTCTTGTTCTTGCGGGGAAAAAGCAAGAGAAAGATAGGCCTCCTTTGTATCGAGCCCCAAGGAAGAACTCAAGGCAAGAGAGAGTCCCTCGTCTTGCGCCTGTGCTAAAGTTGGCGGAATCACCCCGCCCATTGCAGAAAAGGCAAAAAAAGCTCGCTCCTCTGCAAAGGACCAACCGAGAGAAGGCTTTTGTATCCTTGCTTTTTTAAGATACAGGTCTTCTGTTGCATACAAGAAAAAACCCTTTATCTTTGTATCCTGAGGGAGACTAAAAGAAAGCGACATTCCCTCTTGAAAATCTGCACTGTCGATAAAACCAGTTACCATAGAACGGCTGACGAGTGTGCCTGTTTTTAGCTGAGCATCGCTTGTAAAATCATCTTTTGTCAAAAAACCAAAAGCGATTTTGTTTTCCTTTCCCCTGTTTTTTAAGTCTGCCCTATCTTCTGCAAAATCTATGTCAATGCAGAGTGCAAGACTTGTATCCTTGTACTCATCTAAAAAAAGACGAAAGGAATCATCAAATGAAAAAAACATATAGGGACTTTTTCCCTGAGATGGGATGAATGCTTTTTTTGCATTTGCATTGTGTGCAAACAAAGAAAAGGAAAGGTCTTCCAGCTCTAAGGCAATAGAAGACTTTGAAACAGAATTGCAAGAAGCAAGACTCATTATACTTAAAAGTACAGTAATTATAAAAACAAAGACTTTCTTCATGTAAATATACTACACTTTCAAGAATAAAAAGTCTATAATTACAGGAGCTGTAAAAAGGAAGGCACTATGGAAGATAATAAAATAAATTTGCTTGCACTCATACCCCACGGCAATGAAATTGCAGTTTTAAAAAAAATACAGGCGAGACTTGTAAATGAAAAAGTCTATCCCATACATCCCTTATTTTGTCCCCTTGTTTTATTCAATACAAAACAAACAATAAAAGAACAAAAAGAAATATTAGAATCTATGAAAAACGATTTTCAAAAAAAGAAAAATCCAGTACAGCTAAGAGAAATAGAAAGGCATGGACAATGGCTCAGCCTCGCCTTTAACATAAGCTTTGAAATAAAAAAACATAGGACTGAGATTCAAATAGCAGATTTCCCCCCTCTTCCAAAAACTATTTCTATGCCGCTTGTTTTTGTAAAAAAAAGTGAAGACAGCAAGGCTGCAGATAAAGCCTTTTTAAAAGATGCACCTATAAATAAAGAAGAGAGTGATGCGATTGAAGATTTGCAAAAAAATCTTCCCTCAGAAATTCGCGTTTTTAAACTTGCCCTTCTAGAGTTTTCCTGGGATAGAAAATGGGAATATGCCTTTCATTGGGAAGAGCTCGATGCGAAATGGGTAAAAATAAAACAAGGATAAAGTGATGTTAGATAAAAAAATAACCAAATGGCTAAGGCAAGGACTCGGTGTTTTTCTTTTTTTAGCTTTTTCTTTTTACTTTCCCCTATATGCTGAAGAAAAATCTTTTGAAAAACAGCATCCCTTTTTCGAAATTTCTTTTTTAGAAATTCCACTTTGCCCCGCAATAGCTGAAGAAAAAACAGAGGATGAAGATAGCACGATAGAATTTTTTGAAAAAAAACAAGACCATGAACTACGTGTTTTTGAATACTACCAATTATGTTATAGAGAATCTTTTGAACAATGCGAATGGGCAGCCTATACTATCACTACAGAAAAACTTGAAAAAAACACAAGTCGTAAAGACAATTTTCGGGTAGATCCAAAAATAAGTACAGGAAGCGCAAGCCTTGAAGACTATCGCGGCAGCGGTTATGACAGAGGGCATATTGCACCTGCAGCAGATTTTGCTTTTGATTCTCTGGCTATGAGCGAAACTTTTTACATGAGCAATATGTCTCCGCAAGTTCCAGCCATGAATAGAGGTATTTGGGCAAATCTTGAAGCAGAAGGGAGAAAATGGGCTGAGCGTTACGGTATCGTCTATGTTGTTACGGGACCTCTTCTTGAAAACAAAGCATACAAGACAATAGGCATAAACAAGGTTGCTGTACCAGATGCCTATTATAAAATTTTTTTATCACCCATCGTAAAAAGAAATAGAGAAACAGATGACTTGTTTTTTGCAGCTATTGCTGCAGCCTATATAATCCCCAATGCAAAGGGTGAAAAACATTTTTCAGAATACCTTTGCACCATACGCGAAGTAGAAAAAATAACGGGGATAGATTTTTTTTACAAGCTGGAAGACGATTTTGAAAATAAAATTGAAACAGAGTCGCTTCAAAAAATTTTTATTGAAACTGAGTAGACTTAGAGAGCTTCTACCCTGTTGAAACTCTATTTCTTTTCCTATATTATATAAAAGAATTTTCTATAAATGAAAAAAATATTTACCAAGAAATAGGAGAATTTTCTATGGCTAAGATTTCTGCATTGCAAAATGCACGGTATGCGTACAAACCAAAACTACCCGCAGTTCTAAAATTGCGCCTTAACACTATTCAGGTAGCATTCGGTAAACCAACAAAGGCAATTAGCGACGAAGCGGCTTTAAAAGAATTATTTAAAAACACTTATGGCAAACCAATTGCCCATTTTGTGAAGGGAAAAAACCCCGCGGTAAAAGAACTCATTCGAGTTGGTGTTATTCTTTCAGGTGGGCAAGCACCCGGAGGACATAATGTTATCGCTGGTCTCTATGACGGTATTAAAGCGGGAAATCCTGATAGCAAATTATATGGATTCCTTAACGGTCCTGCAGGTTTGATCGATGCAAAGTATGTCGAAATAAAAGACAAATTTATGGACGAGTACCGAAACACAGGCGGTTTTGATATTATCGGTTCTGGTCGAACAAAGATCGAAACGCCTGAGCAAATTGCGTCTTCTATGGAAACCGCAAAAAAACTCAAACTCGATGCAATCGTTATTATCGGTGGAGACGACTCAAACACAAACGCAGCACTCCTTGCCGAGCACTTCATACAAACCGGCATGAGCACACGCGTTATTGGTGTTCCAAAAACAATCGATGGCGACTTAAAAAACAAGCAAATTGAAACAAGCTTTGGTTTTGACACCGCAACAAAAACCTACTCAGAACTTATCGGAAACATCGGCCGCGATGCAAACTCTGCAAAAAAATACTGGCACTTTATAAAACTCATGGGACGCTCTGCTAGTCATATCGCACTGGAATGCGCATTGCAAACACAGCCAAATATTTGTCTTATCTCTGAAGAAATAGAAGAGAAAAAAATGACCTTAAAACAAATCAGTGATGATATTTGTAAGGTAATTGCAAAACGAGCTGAAAACGATGAAAACTTTGGTATTGTGCTTATCCCAGAAGGCTTAGTTGAATTTATCCCCGAAATGAAAAAACTCATTGCGGAGTTAAACGATAAAATGGCAACAGAAGCAAGCTCTTTTGAAAAACTTAAAAGCTTTGCCGATAAAAAAGATTGGCTCAAGTCACATCTTACCGCAAGCTCTTTCAAAACCTTTGACTCTCTTCCTGAAGCAATTGCAGACCAGTTTTTGGCTGACCGTGACCCACACGGAAATGTGCAAGTATCCAGAATCGAAACTGAAAAACTTTTAGTGAGTATGGTTGAAACACAACTTGCAGAAATGAAGAAAAAAGGCTCTTACACAGGAAGCTTTAGCTCATACACACACTTCTTTGGCTACGAAGGTCGTTGCGCCTTCCCAAGCAATTTTGATTCAGATTATTGCTATGCACTCGGCTATACCGCCTTTGTGCTCATTGCAAGTGGTTTAACGGGTTATCTCTCATCTGTGCAAAATCTCACCGCAGATGCAAAAGACTGGACAGCAGGTGGTATTCCACTCACTATGATGATGAATATGGAGCAAAGACATGGAAGCAAAAAGCCAGTTATAAAAAAAGCCCTCGTTGAACTCGATGGCAAGCCATTTAAAACATTTGCAAAAAATCGTGACAAATGGGCACTTAAAACAAGTTACCTCTTCCCCGGTGCTATCCAGTACTATGGTCCAAGTGAAGTTTGCGATACCACAACACAAACACTTTTACTCGAACGTGGAAAA
>Ga0255341_1002657_pt1 | contig 21759 bp, 15 predicted proteins | sample wastewater_treat_8_FD_192418 | JGI IMG/M metagenome (GOLD analysis project Ga0255341, IMG submission 192418) | Wastewater microbial communities from Lulu Island WWTP, Vancouver, Canada - plant12 | ecosystem: Engineered > WWTP > Wastewater > Unclassified | place: Canada: Vancouver, British...
TCATTAACGCCTTACTGGCGATTGGTATCGTCTCCATCCCGCGCTTCGCGCGCCTGGTGCGTTCCACCGTGCTCACCGTCCGCGACCTGGAGTATGTGCAGGCGTCGCGCGCCATGGGGGCTTCGGGTCTGCATATTTTATTCAAGCGCATTCTACCTAACGCGCTCACGCCGCTCATCGTGCAGGGCACGCTGGGCATCGCCACCGCCATCCTTGATGCCGCCGCGCTCTCATTCCTCGGTTTGGGGGCAGAGCCGCCGCGCCCCGAGTGGGGTCTGATGCTGGGTGAAGAGAAGAACAGTATCTTCAGCGCGCCGCACCTGGTGATCTTCCCGGGCATCGCCATCATGTTCACCGTGCTGGGTTTCAACCTGTTGGGCGACGGCCTGCGCGATACGCTTGACCCGCGCCTGACGCACACAGCCAAATGAACACGGAAAATCCGGAGAAACCCTCCGGATTTTTTGATGCAAACGCTTGACGCTGACGGAAGTTCGGCGCGTGGGCGGGATTGATTTATAATCAAACCACGGAGGTGAAAAATGAAAGGGAAACCGAAAGTGATTGAGATGTTGAACTACCTGTTGGCCGATGAACTGACCGCCATCAGCCAATACATGGTGCACGCGGAGATGTGCGACAACTGGGGGTACGAAAAACTGGCACAGGCCACCGAAAAGCGCGCCATTGAAGAGATGAAGCACGCCGAAAAGCACATCGCGCGCATTCTGTTTTTAGAAGGCAAGCCGATCGTCAGCAACCTGAACAAGATCACCATTGGCCCTGATGTGCAGACCATGCTCAAGAATGACCACGCGGCAGAAGAAGGCGCGATCAAGGCCTATAACGAAGCCATCAAGCTGTGCAGCAGCGAGGGGGATAACGGCACGCGTGAAATGCTGGAAGATATTTTGGAGGACGAAGAACGCCACATCGACTGGATCGAAGCGCAGCAGGACCAGATCGGGCAGATGGGCATTCAGAACTACCTGGTGGAGCAGTTAGGCTGACCAGACGTTCTCTAGTGTAGACAACCAAAGGCTCCCCGGCGGTCAGGCGGGGAGCCTTTGGTTTGCCCGTTAATTGCGCGTAGGCATTATTATATATGAACCCACACCGGGCAGGGCAGTGGAAGGGTTGGGAAAGAAAAATAAACCGGTGAGATAATATTACGCTGGTTGAGCCAGAAGTCAGCTTGGCATTGTTTATTTAGATTGGTTCACATGCTGCCTTATCAAGATGAAAGAGTTTTTTAATACCCTTTTTTTTGTATGTAAATAACTCTTGATGTACAATAGTACCAATATTTCCACATATCACTCATTTGATGAGAAGATTCGGGGTATCGTAATATACGCATTCACAATGAGGAGTATCCATGATGAATAAAACACTTATCAAAATAACAGTCATTGCGCTATTATTCTCTATGGTCATGTTCTCTGCGTGGCCAGTATTAGCTGATGCGACCAATGACCTTGTCATCAACTACATAGAAAGCCAACCCCTGGAAGAGAAGCTGGGTTATGATGTTTCGGTGCTCTTTTCTTTTATTGACGCCAGCGGTAACCCCATCAAAGATGTGGAGCTAGAAAACCTCACGCTCAGCGAAGATGGCAAAGGCGTTTCACCCGTATCGCTTGGTTTAACCACAGACCAACCGATCTACATTTCTCTGCTTCTCGATACCAGTGGGAGTATGCGCGGTTCGAAGAATACTGCCTTAATTACCGCGTCTACAGAATTTGTGAACCGGCTAAATGAAAAAGATCGCATTTCCATTACGACATTTAATAATGAGATTAAAAACTTGATCAATTTTTCAACTGACCATAAGGCCGCGACCAGTTTGGTCTCTTCTATCGAAGCCGTTCCTGGAACAGGCACCTGCCTGTATGATGCCGCGTATGAAGCAGTGCAGAACATCGCTGCGCTACCGATGGGCAGACGGGCCGTTATCATCCTGACTGATGGAAAAGACGAATCACCTCAAGGAGGCGCATGCAGTAAGTTAACCATCGATGATGTGATACGCCTTGCATCTCAGGGCAATACCCGGGTTCCTATCTTTTCCATTGGGATTGGTGATAGTGTAGATGAGGCTGGGCTGGCTCGAATTGCCAAGTTGACGGGAGGAATTTATTCAAAAACCCCCACTGCTGATCAGTTGACGACCTCCTTCACCCGGCTTCTTGATTTACTCCAATCACAATACATCCTTCACTATACCTCTGTGGCGGCGCCTGGAAACCACACCCTTGTGGTGAATGTGGATTACCTGAAGACGCTCCACACTGACAGCCGCGAGTTCATGTTGTTCGAATTACCCATCCGCTTGTCTATCATTTCGCCCGTAGCGGGACAGAAGATAGACGATAAAATTTTAATAGCCACTTCCATTACAGGTAAAGCAGAACCCATTAAGCAAGTCAACTTTTTAGCCAACGACACGGTTTTAGGCATTGACGAAACCACTCCTTATGAACTGGAATGGCAGCCGGACGCGAAATTGAATGGCAACGTTACGATTTCCGTTGTAGCAATTGGAAAAAATAATAATGAACTGGCGAAGGATGAGGTTCAGGTTATCGTGGCGGCGACAAACGCATTGACTGGCTCTGCTGAGAACAACTTGATTCCCACTGACGGCTTATGGGCCAATTATTATCTCTATGGCGGTATCCTTGCCGCGTTGCTGGCGGTAGCGGTAATTGTATTAATCACCTTGAAAAGCCGCAAAGGGAAAAAAGAGAAGCAACGTGATAAGTTATGGCATGATATGGTCGTTTCGCCGCCGTCAACCAAGAACCAGATGAATGAGATGACCATGGATGGGTTTGTGCTCAGCGCCAACGCTCTGGGGGCGCTTACAGTTCTGCAGAGCGATGATCCCGCCATGATAGGTCAGCGCTTTGAGATAACCGAGGATGCCACCCGGTTAGGCCGTGCCGCGGATAATGAAATTCTTTTCCCAAAAGATAGCCCGGTCTCCCGGCATCATGCCATCATCGAAAACCGCAATGGTCAATTGACCTTGAGCGAGATGGTCAGTGCTGGGGGTGATGGATCGGTGAAATCTCCTACGTTTGGAACCTACATCAATGATGTGCGCCTTACTCGCCCCACCGTTTTGCAGAATGGCGACCAGATCAAGTTAGGAAAGCGGGTGCTATTGCGTTTCGAGAGTTCTCGCCCAGGAATGGAGGGAGACGACGCCAAAACGCAAGACCAGATAACCTTCAAAGATACAGATAAAACAATGGATTCTATGTGACGAGGTTTGCATGTTTTTCAAACGAAAACAACTATACGAGATCGGGTGCGCGCTTGATCGTGGCATCAAACGAAAAAACAACCCCAACCAAGACGCCTTAATCGTTCTCACCAGCAGAGGTAGGAGGAAATTACCCACGGTACTGGTGCTGGCAGATGGTATGGGGGGTTACACTGGTGGAGAGGCTGCCAGCCAGGCGGTGAGAGACGCCTTCCGGGAGCTTTATAGAAAAACGAAGCGGATTGATAATTTTCTGGCGTTCTCTACTCAGGCCATCCAGGCGGCGCTAGAAAAAATGAAAAAATACGCTGCTCGAGACGCTAATTACCAGAGCATGGGTTCAACCCTGGTAGCGGTATGCTTCACGCCAGGCAGTTTATCAGTGGTCAATGTGGGTGACAGCCGGGCTTACCTCTTTCATCAGGGGGCTGTGCGGCAGGTCAGTTTTGACCATAGTTTTGTGGCTGAGGCGGTCCGCGCTGGACTGTTGAGCGCTGAAGAAGCTGCGGTGCACCCTAAAAAGAACCAGCTTACCCAGTCCATCACCCCACGCCGGACGGAGATCAAGCCTTTTTATGCCCAGCTTCCTTTTGAAAAAAATGATGTGGTGCTGCTTTGCTCCGATGGTCTGTGGGGAGTCGTTTCTGAGTCGATGATCCAATCCATTGTCATTGAGCTGCCGGTCCAACACGCCGCAGAGAAACTAGTGAAGGTGGCGAACTCGCGCGGTGGCCCTGATAATATTTCAGTGATCATTGCCAGGCATGCAGGGGCTGTGCCGCCGGCGCCATCCCCATCAACAACAGAAACATTACCCGGGTAAATTCGGCACCTGAGAGGGATAATAACGAAAATCATCCCAGGGAAACCGGGAATAAACTGCCCTGGCGAAAACAATAAGGGTTCAATACGCAAGAATGGAAGATAACCTGCTCATCTTTTTAAACCAAGTTCAAGAGATACCCCGTGAGGGTAAATCTCGTTTTCCGTTCAAAGCAGAGACAAAAGTCCTTCAGGCCAGTATTATTTCTACCCCCAGCGCTGAGGATCTACTGTCAGCGCAGGTCTTAAGCACAATTAGAAAGTCATCCTATTATTGAGGAGAGCCATATGCGCGATCTCAGCGGACAATCCCTTGGGCGTTACCACATCCTCGAGAAGCTGGGCGAGGGGGGCATGGCGGTGGTGTACAAAGCCTACGACACCCGCCTGGAGCGCGAGGTGGCACTCAAGATCATCCGCCGCAACGCCTTCAGCCCGGATGTACTGGATCGTGTGCTCAAACGCTTTGACCGCGAAGCCAAGAGTCTGGCAAAACTCACCCATCCCAATATTGTGCCCATCATTGATTATGGTGAATATGAAAGCAATCCCTACCTGGTGATGCCCTACCTGCCCGGCGGCACGCTCAAGCAGCGCCTGAAGGAACAAGGTCGCATGGAATGGCGCGAAGCAGCCCGGCTGTTGGCTCCAGTAGCCGACGCGCTGGCTTACGCCCACGAGATGAAGCTCATCCACCGTGACGTCAAGCCCTCCAACATCCTGCTGACCGCTCAGGGCAAGGCCATGCTGACCGACTTTGGCGTGGCCAAAGTGCTGGACGAAGAAATCACCCAGGATCTCACCGGCACCTCCGCCACGGTGGGCACGCCGGAGTACATGGCGCCGGAGCAGGTGATGAGTAAAACGGTGGACCACCGCGCGGATATCTACTCCCTGGGAGTGGTGTTCTACGAGATGCTCACAGGGCGGAGGCCGTACGAGGCGGATACGCCCATGGCGGTGCTGTTCAAACACGCCAGCGCGCCGCTGCCTCGGCCGAAGGAGTGGGTGGGGGACCTGCCAGACGAGGTGGAGCGCGTGTTGTTGAAAGCTCTGGCCAAGCGCCCTGAAGACCGCTACGCGGATATGGCGGCCTTTGCTGCGGCGTTGGAGGGGCTGGGGCACGGCCCCCAGGTGGTGGAGATCCCGGCAATTGCGAAGGTGGAACCGCTCATCGAACCCACCACGGAACCGAACGCCACTATAGACCAACCAGACGAGGAATCGGTGTCTGAACAAACCTGGAATCAACTGGTTGTCCAAGGTGACACGGGTTACTTTTACTCGAACGATAAGTTCATCAACCATCTGGACCTTTCCAACCGAAAAGATGAGGGGGACCTGATGATAGGAACTGATTTTTATGATGGAAATGAAATAAATTAAGAGATCACCAGGTATGAAGACGTGTGGGTATTCTCCAACGACGGTTAGGGTTTTCGCTCAGGAGCCTTGGCCTGCAAGCGCCTGCCCTAATGATGAACAGTTGGATTCCTGGGCTCTGCCTTGCTGACCACTGAGAAGGGGAAAGGCCCGAGGGTAAAATTGAAAACCTGTGTACAATTAAGGACTTCATTCTATTATTGAGGAGAGCCATATGCGCGATCTCAGCGGACAATCCCTTGGGCGTTACCACATCCTTGAGGAACTGGGCGAGGGGGGCATGGCGGTGGTGTACAAAGCCTACGACACCCGCCTGGAAACTGAGGTGGCGGTCAAGGTCATCCGCTTGGACAACCTGCCCCGAAACGCCGAAGAGCGCGCGCTCAAGCGCTTTGAACGCGAGGCGAAAGAGGTCGCCAGGTTGAACCACCCGAACATCGTCAAAGTGACGGATTACGGCGAGCACGAGGGCAGCCCCTACCTGGTGATGCCCTACCTGCCCGGCGGTACTTTAAGCGGCAAGCTTTCAGCGGGAGGTCGCCTGGACTGGAAAACAGCTGCCAACCTGCTCATTCCAATTGCCGACGCGCTTGAGTACGCCCACGAACAGCGCATCATCCACCGCGATGTTAAACCCTCCAACATTCTTTTTACCTCCACTGGTGTGCCCATGCTGGCGGATTTTGGAGTGGCTAAAGTGATTGATGAAGAAGTCACGCAAGATCTGACGGGTACTTCTGCCACTGTAGGCACACCAGAGTACATGGCACCGGAACAGATTCGCAGCAAGTCAGTTGACCAGCGCGTGGATGTATACTCGTTAGGAGTTGTCTACTACGAAATGGTCACCGGCAGCCGCCCGTTTCGCGGGGATACCCCAATTGAAACGCTCTTCAAACACGCTAGCGAGCCGCTCACCCGCCCGTCCAGGCTGGTTCCAGATCTTCCGCCGGATGTAGAGGATTTCCTTATCAAAGCCTTAATGAAGAATCCGGCTGAACGCTTCGCGTCCATGGCTGCCATGTCTGCAGCTTGGCGTTTAATGGTCAGCGGAACAGCGCCGTGGCAGGTAGCTCAACCACCCACGACGCCTGCGCCCACCCTGCCACAGCTCAATCAGGCCTATGGCACGTTCGATCAACCTGGCACAACGGATCAGCGCAGCACCCCCAACCAGCCTGGCTCAAGGGATAGCTACGGCACTGTCGACCAACCCGGTTCAATCGATGTGTATGGCACGCAAGATCAATCGTTTTCAACAGACCAGGGTTTTCAAGCGGCTCCTTTTGACCGACCGATTCCCGCGCCGCCGCAGATTGCCATCGCGCCGCCGCAGGTTGCCATCGCACCGCCTTGGATCCCACCTGTTGAGAAAAAATCCAACCCTTTGGGTTTTATTCTTGGTGGGATTATCGCATTGGGTATCGTGGTTACCCTCATCGTTGTTGTCTTTGGCGGAGCTGGCAACCGCCGCTCAACATATTCATCTTATTCTTACGAGCCAGCAGCACAAAGCGACGTATCGGCAAGTAACCCATCCGTCAGCAAACAGGGACTGCAAACTCCTCATCCTTCAACCGTCCAGCAGTCAGGGGGCAATTCGCAGAACTCTTACCCTGTTGCCACTCAACCCTCGAAACCCAGCGTTACCCCCACGGTTTTCAGATGCCCGGGTTTACTTCCCTCGCGTATCAAAGTGGGAGACAAAGTAACCGTTTGTACGAAAGGCAATCTGAGAATGCGCGAAACACCTGCTCCAAAAACCAGCACTGATTTTATCAGGCAGTTTCCAAGCGGCACTAAACTGAAGGTTATTGACGGTCCGGTATGTGATTATGATAGTACCTGGTGGTTGATGCTTTATGATGATTCAAAAAAACCTGATGCCCTGGAGGACCAGGGTTGGATGAAAGAAACTGAAAAGGAAAGAGAAATCGATTATTACCTCTGCCCGGACAATGCTAATTAAACGCAGAAACCTGGAACACTTCGCAATCAAATTTCTCATTGGTTTTATCTCTGTTTTGACGATGGGGCTGGTGGGATTATTGTTTTTTATATTGCTCGCAGTTTGGCGTGGCCAACCTGGGGTGTTTAAGCAGCCACCGGTTCAAAAGTTAACAGTTGTGGTTGAAACGCCGCATATTTTACCTTCGCCTGCGTTTGTACCCACAGCCACTGCCACCAGTACCCCGGAGCCTTCTCCCACCATTCAACCCACCCCCACTCGCCATTTTGGCGAGTCTTTTACCATTGGCTATTCGGTGGAAGGCAGACCCCTGGAGGTGTATCAATTTGGAAATGGGCCAAAGGAACGCCTGATTGTAGCAGGCATCCATGGCGGTTACGAGTGGAACACAGTGGCGCTGGCAGAAGAAATGATCGCCTACCTCCTGGAAAATCCTGATCTCATTTCACCGGAAGTGACACTCTACATATTGAAAAACATGAACCCAGATGGGTTCGCCAAAGCGCACGACGCCACAGGGCGGGCCAACGCCAATGGTGTGGACCTGAACCGAAATTTTGATGCGAACTGGGTCATAGACTGGAACCGTGATGTGTGCTTCAATGCAGTCTATGTGACAGGGGGACCTGAGCCGGGGTCTGAACCAGAGACACAGGCGGTGATGAACTTTATACTGGCACATCATTTCGAAGCCATGATCAGTTACCATTCCGCCGGGTTGGGAATCTTCCCTGGGGGGCTTCCGCAAGGACCAAAATCGCAAATGCTGGCCTATTACCTCAGCGGTATCACCCCTTACGCCTACCCGCCGAAAGATATTGGTTGTGTGTACAGCGGCGCCATGGCCAACTGGGCAGCCATGCAAGGAGTGCCATCCGTGGATGTGGAGCTCTCTACTCATGGGGATACTGATTTTTGGATAAATAAAAAAGTGCTGGAGTTTTTCATCAAACCGGACCTCGAGCTGGGTGGATAGGGTAGTTAGAACAGGATGCTTCAATTATTTCCGCAGCCTTGGCGACAAAGGGGAAATTGAGTAGACGCCAAAGATGCCACGCGGAGAGCCTTTTGCAGTATTCAGCTCTCTTCAGCCTGTGTCGTCCCCGCGGCACGGTGAGCAGACGTTAGCGCTGTAGTTGGGGTGGAACGATTACGTGTACCGCGTCCGTACCTCCTACCGCAATCCAATGGGTTTTTGGAGAGGTTACGAACTTAGTATTCGTTTTGCCCTATCGCAGCCATAATGATGAATGGCTGGATTCCTGGGCTCTGCCCTGCTGACTTTTGAGAGGGGGAAAGGTACGGGAGAAAAATAAAAACCTGTGTACAATTAAGGACATCATTCTATTATTGAGGAGAGCCATATGCGCGATCTGAGCGGACAATCCCTTGGGCGTTACCACATCCTTGAGGAACTAGGCGAGGGGGGCATGGCGGTGGTGTACAAAGCCTACGACACCCGTTTGGAAATTGAAGTGGGGGTAAAAGTCATTCGCTCCGACCAACTCGCACCGGCGGTGCTCGAGCGAACGCTCAAGCGCTTTGAGCGCGAGGCGAAATCGGTAGCTCGGCTCACTCACCCGAACATCGTCAAGGTGACGGATTACGGCGAGCACGAGGGCAGCCCCTACCTGGTGATGCCCTACCTGCCGGGCGGCACGCTCAAGCAGCGTCTGAAGGAACAGGGTCGCATGGAATGGCGCGAAGCAGCCCGACTGTTGGCTCCAGTAGCCGACGCGCTGGCTTACGCCCACGAGATGAAGCTCATCCACCGCGATGTCAAACCTTCCAACATCCTGCTGACCGCCCAGAGCAGGGCCATGCTGACCGACTTTGGCGTGGCCAAGGTGCTGGACGAAGAGATTACCCAGGATCTCACCGGCACCTCCGCCACGGTGGGCACGCCGGAGTACATGGCGCCGGAGCAGGTGATGAGTAAAACGGTGGATCACCGCGCGGATATCTACTCCCTGGGGGTGGTGTTCTACGAGATGCTCACAGGGCGGAGGCCGTACGAGGCGGATACGCCCATGGCGGTGCTGTTCAAGCACGCCAGCGCGCCGCTGCCTCGGCCGAAGGAGTGGGTGGGGGATCTGCCAGACGAGGTGGAGCGCGTGTTGTTGAAAGCCCTGGCCAAGCGCCCTGAAGACCGCTACGCGGACATGGCGGCCTTTGCTGCGGCGTTGGAGGGGCTGGAGCGCGGCGCCCAGGCGGTGGAGACCCCGGCAATTGCGAAGTTGGAACCGCTCATCGAACCCATCGCGGAACCGAACGCTACTATAAACCAACCAGACAAGGAATCAGCGTCTGAACAGGAACCGCTTAGCGAACCCATCGTGGAACCGAACGCTACTATGGACCAAGTGGACGAGGAATCGGCGCCTGAACAGGTGCCGCTGCACCTGGCGAGCGGTGCAGGTGCTGCGCCCGACTCACAACCCCTTTCTGAGGCTGAAAAACAAAAAAAGGACGGTTTGCGTGATGCGCTCGCCCTGGAGGGCGAGGAAACGACAATGGAACGCAAACCCCGGAAATGGGTGGTATTGACCCTGATCGTAATCGGGGCGATCATCGCAGTGGCACTGATCGCGAAAAACCAACACGAGCAGGCCATTTGGGAGGCTACAAAAACCGCCATGGCCCGGGCGACGAGAACGGCCGTGGCCCAAGCGACGGAGACAGCCATGGCTCGGGCGACAGCTATGGTCCACGCCACAGAAATGGCTCTATCCACTCGCGTTCAGGTGATTAAAAACCAGATGCACTACCTTGCCGGACCGCTCTCAGGAGAATTAGAGCATGTGGAGGAAGATGGATTTGTAAAAGAAACTTATCTTACTTCGAGCCCAGTGAAAGATTTTTGGATGGAAGCCACTTTTTACAACCCGTATTCTGCTTCAACACATGCGTGGGATTTTGGGGTGCTGTTTCGGGATTATGGCGATAACGATGCATACCGCCTGATCATTTCTTCCGGTAGTACTTGGGAACTGCGGGACCGGAAAGAAGATGATAGCGAAATCATCCATTACGGAGAGCTGACCAACCTGAGGTTTCAAAAAGGTGAGCCCAACCGGGTTGAACTGGTCGTCCAGGGCAGCACGGGTTATTTTTACCTGAACGGTGAGTTCATCAGCCAGCTGGACCTTTCCAGCCGAAAAGCCGCGGGGGAACTGAAGATAGGAACTGGTTTTTATAATGGTAGTGAACTGACTGGAGAGATCACCAGGTATGAAGACGTGTGGGTATTCGCCAGCGACGATTAGGGTTTTCGCTCAGAGGGCTCACCACGCATTACAGCAGCCCACCGTTCGCTGCGAACGCGCTTCTCTTATCCGCTCATGTGACTTCGCGCGCAACCCCTGTTGTCCGCCATAACGGCTGATGCTTCTCCTGAGCGTTGATGGATGTTTCTCATCCGCGGTGAAACACCAGCTTCACGCCCTGCTTGCCGAGAACGAGCTCATCTCCATCTGCGAGCGGTTCAGGGCTCTTCGCTTGCAGGCGCCTGCCATTAAGCCAGGTGCCATTATTGCTGCCCAGGTCGCTGACGGTGTAACTGGTCTGTTCAAATTCAATACAGGCGTGCTGCCGCGAAGTGATGCGTTGCGTATCCAACCCGCTCACGTCGATATCTGGCAGGATGTTGTGGCGCGGGTCGCTTCTGCCGATAAGAGTGTAGGCCCCTACCAGTTGAAAGACCTCCCCATGTTCCGTTCGCAGGCAGGCGCCACCCTGCGGCACAACGCGCGCTTCTTTGACCCGCTCGCTGGTTAACCGCAGTATCTGCCCATTTAAAATACCCGCCCCGCCCAGGGTGCTGTTGGCAGGCAGCCTCTGTTCTCCAGCAGCGCCTATCTCCGCGAGCGTGAAGGCCTGTTCCATAGCGTTTTCCAGTTTCAGCGCTTTGCCAAGGCTGGCAGCCAGCATTCGGCAGGGCACATCCAGGGGAACAGCCAGGTCAGCGCGCTCGTGAACTCCGTACTCGATTGTGACCACCACGTTTGTCATTTTTCACCTCTCATCCGCGGATAAAGCCGATACAGGTCGCGGAACAACGCCTGCCATAGCAAGTCGCTTTCTTCCCAGCGTTGACTGTGCTGCACCAGCTTGATCGCCAGCAGGTACAGCTCCTGGGTCAACCCATGCAGGTTTTTTTGGAAATACTGCAGCTCCTCCATGAAATCCTGGGCGCTGCCGCCGGTCCAGACCATTTCAAGGCGCGCCGCTGCGATTTTTAATTGATATTCTTCCTCCAGCATCTGATGCACCTGGTGATCTAACAGGCGGCTGAGGTTGCGCAGCGCTTCGGGGTCAACGTGTATGGTGCTCATAAACCTTTCTGAGGTCGTTACTCCCTGCCTTTGCCTGAACACTTGCCGAAGAATGGCGTTTGCACCAGCGTGGGTTTACCCTTGGAGACGTAAAAGCCCCGCCCGCTGTGGAGTTCAATACGGCGGTATTCAAGAGGAATTTGCGCGCCGAGCCAATCCACTTCACCGGAATCTTTCGAAAACACAATGCCGGTTCGGCTCTGCCTTAGCGCCTGCACGATAGGAGACGCGCTGCGCATGCGCAGTTCATCTACCAGCCCGGCTGCCATCAGGTGCACATCCTGGCGGGAGCTGATGAGGGGAGCAAGGGTGTTCATCAGGTTCACCAGCTCATCGTTTCCGGGTTCAAAAGCCGTGCCAAGGTCATCCAGCAGCAGCAGGTAACGCCTGTCCTCCCGCTCCTTTTCCTTTTCCAGTTTCCCGATCAACTCCTTTAACAAGTCCATCCCCTGAGAAGTGTTGCCAGCAAAATGATAGGCTTTGTTCCCTGCGCCAACCTCCGCCAGAGGAGAGCGCCGTAACGCGACAGCGCTGATATTCCATTTAGTTGCTCCAGATTGCAGCAGGGTAGACGCGTTGCAGGCCAAAAAATTGCTCTTACCGCTTTCCCGTGGACCGATGATCAACCAGCTGCGCTGCTCCCTGGTCAGGTCGGGGCAGACCATCTCCAGGTTTTCATAGGCGATGCCCACAACAATACGATTATTTAATTGACGTTTTGACTGCTCCAATCGAGCCTGGAGATCATCCACAGAGATGCAGGTGGGAATGGTGCCAATTGGTTGCGGGCGTGAACCAGTCCAGGTATTAGTCATTTCCTTGGCCAGGGTCTTGAGGTTGATTTCTGCTGTAGACCCCACCTGGCACTCATTGGGTGCCTCTGCCACCCAGTAACCACGCCCTTCAGACCGCACGAACAACGGGTGAACGATCTTGCCGATCACATCCAGGTATTCATCGCGGTTGGCGAGCTGCAATACCAACTTGCGCGCAATGTTGCTGGAAATATTGCGGGTCAATTCAGCCCCGCGGTTTGAGGTAATCACCAGGTGGATGCCGGCGGCTTTGCCATCCCGTACGTAGCGGGATAGCCTTTCACCTTCATCGGGGAAGTTGGCGCGCATCTCGGCATAATTATTGACAACCACAAATATCTGCGCGTAGTTGGAGAGGTTTTCGCCGCTCATCGTTTCGTGAGAGGAGCGCCGTTCCAGTTCCGCATCCAGGAAAGCCAGCAGGCGCTGCACTTTTTCTTTTTCTTGCAGCCGGATGACCGATCCTGTGTGCGGAAACCCATCCATGACGCGCAGTGTACCCGAGCCAAATTCAAGGATATAGAATTGAACCTCTTCCGGTGTGTGCGTGAGTGCCAAAGAGGTCAGCAGTGTGGTGAGAGCCATGGCTTTGCCACTGCCCGGCGCTCCCACAATCCACAGATGCCCATCCTGACGCAGAAAATCGATTTCCAATACCTGTTGCAGGCACTCATTGGGGATATCCTCGTATCCCAGGGGCGCGGTGAGAGCTAAAGACGGGGCATTCCCTGTCAGCCATGTGCCATCCCTGAATCGATAAGAGACCGATGAATTATCAATAACTTGAGACAATGGAATGCTTTCTGGAAGGGGATCGAGATAGATCCGGCTGGCGTCACCAATCCCCATCTGCTGGGTCGCCTGGCTGACAGCAGCAATCACTTTCTCCTCTTCACTCATCACGGGCTGATTTTTCACCTGCTCATTCTGGTCAGTGTAGGTTGCCCGGTGCCGGTATAACGTATTGAATGCGCCGTTACTATCCACAGCATAGATGGTGTATTCCTCGTTGTCCACCTGTTTTTGATCCAGCACCGGCAGCCCGGCGTAGCCCGCCTGGAATTTGGTGATGACCCCCTTTAAGGAGCGCAGGTAGCCCTGCCCGGCGCGGATGGGCATTGCACCTGGGGTATTGATTAAAGAGCGGTCAATCATGGCGATTTCCTCGTCCTTACCCACCTTGAGCGCGATGCGCCAGCCAACATTGTTCAACAGCCGGTCCACCTCTGAGTTGGTGTCTTGGTTGGCGAGGATGAGGTACATACCAAGCGAGCGCCCTTGCCGCACGAGCAGGTCAAGCGTTTCGCGCAGCGTATCGAAATCCGCCAGTCCTCTCGCAAACTCATCCAGCAGCAATACCAGGTGCGGCATGGGTTCCTTCGCGAAGAGCTGGTTATAGCCCCAGATATTTTGCACGCCCGCCTGGGCAACCTTCTCCTGGCGGCGGTCAATTTCACTGCGAATTGATTCCAGCCCCCTGATTACCAGTTCGGGCTTTAAATTCGTAACAATACCAACCACATGCGGCAACCCTTCAAAAACATTAAAAGCAGCGCCACCCTTAAAATCGAGGAAGAAGAAATTCAACAGGTTGGGTGGATAGCGCACTGCAGCGCCCATCACCAACGATTTCATAAATTCACTCTTGCCGCTGCCAGTAGTGCCAATGAGGATGGTGTGATAAGCGTCCACCCCTCCGCGTGATTCGGGCAGCAGGTTGAGGGTTACAGTGTCCAGTCGGTCGCGGCTGGCGCAGATACCGATGGGAAACTGCAGCATGTCCTCAGGTCTAAAGTCCTTTGACCAGGTCTGTTCGATCATTTCCGCTTCGAGATAAGCAGGGTTGATCACCTGTGATAGGCGCACGCTTTCCGGCAATTGAGCGCTGGCTTCGCCACCAACCACTTCAAGCGCGGCAAGTGAACGGGCAACCCGTTCGCATAATTCCTGCGGAGCCGATTCGAGCTTGCCTTCAAAATGAACCGCGTTGCTGCCCAAATTGAAAGTCTCAACGTAGTTAAACGCATGTTCACTAATCACATCCAGGCGGGCGCGGCATTCACGCGGCCAGTTCTTACCGCCGGCGAAGATAAGGTAGATGCCCACTTCATGACCTGATTCGGCGATCCGGGCCACCTCGGGTGATTGTCGTGGCGAGCCGCTGTCATCAAATAAAACCACAATGCTCGCGCGGTTGCCTTTGCGTTTACTACTGGAACTGAAACTACTGTCTTCTCTAGAACGGGTGGAATATTCGTCTGCGAGCCATTTAAGATACGTATCAATCTGGCTATCCGTGTAATTCAACCGGCGCGGCTTAACCTCTGAATTGAAAGCGCTGGTATGCGGAGCCCATTTAAGCCAACCCCAACGCTCTTCAGCATCCCGGCAATCCGCAATCAGCGCCACATTGAGGTCAAGCGGTGAATGGTGAACGATCAGATCCAGCAGCAGGCGGCGCGCCACATCGCCAGCGGCAGTAGCCGTCTTTGCTGCGATAGCCAGGCTGCCAGTGTTTGCCAGGGGAATAAGCAAAGGTAAGTCAGTGTTTTTTTGAGACTCTTCGGCTATCGGAAGGGCGATCTGTGGGAGAGGGTCATTCACGTCAGTGACGCGTGGCGGCGTGACAACGAATGAGGTGTCACTCGATCCAGTACCCACCCGCAGCGAAAGAAAGTCGCTATCCATTGGGCGCCGCCACCATAAGCGTTTTGAACGTCCGATAGCAATGCGTACACTTTCTTCCACAGGCGGGTATTCGCGTTGCATGATGCTGCGCTGTTCCTGCATCAATTTTTGGATACGAGCTCGTTCACCTTCTAGCGCTTTGCGGTAAGTTACTTCGCGTTCCTGTACCGCGCTGGTATATTTCTTTTTTTGCGAAAAATACGTGATGACCGATGATAACGGAAAACCAATTGCCATCACTGCCATGGGGAGGATCAGCGCGATCTGCAAGTTCCTACTGCCAAACAATGAAGAAAGCACCATTCCGCCCACCATGAGAAAGGGCATCATTAAAGTGCCCAGCAGGTTAAGGGCAGGCGGGGCACCCGGTGCCTGTGGAGGCGAGGGCAGTTCAATGGCGTCTTCAGGCAGGCTCCACGGTTCGCGCTGAGCGATAACATATCTTTTGGTTGGATTTAACGAGTAACTGGATGCCGCTTGTGAAGCTGGTCTGTTGGCGTTGGCTGGATTAGACATTCAACTTTCTTCTTCCCATAGCCAGCCCATCCCGATGGCCCACACCGGGATGGGCTGGCATTATGAAATTGTCGAAATAAATTATGCAAGCTTACTTGACATGGTTTCCCATTCTGTAATTTCAGATTGCAGGCGAGAACCCAGGGTGCTCAATTGCTCCAGCAAACTGGTCATCTGGCTGCGCCACTGATCATAAGTGGTAAAAAATTCTGTGGCAGAATTGCCCATCCACGACGGTTGCAGGTTATTCACCGCGCCAGTCATCGATTGGAGCATTCCAGTTAACTGACCATGTGTGTTCATTAAATTGGATTGCGTGCTGCGAGCAATATCGGTCTCCATGTGTAGAGTTGCCATGTTTTTTCCCTCCTTTAGGGATGATATGGGATTGATAAAGAGATTATATAATTATCCATATTCAATGTCAATTAGTATTTGTCAACCTAATTGTTAACCGTTTGAAGAGGAGAGACTTGTGCCAGACCTAAGCGGAATATCACTCGGCAGGTATCATCTCCTTGAACCGTTAGGGGAAGGCGGCATGGCCACCGTCTACCGCGGGTTTGATACCAAGCTGGAATGTAACGTGGCAGTTAAGACCATCCGCGTGGAGCGCCTTTCTCAGGAGGCACTTAGCCGTGCGCTCAAGCGCTTCGAACGTGAAGCCAAATCAGTAGCGCGCCTAACCCATGCCAACATTGTCAAGGTGACTGACTACGGCGAACACGAAGGCAGCCCCTACCTGGTGATGGAGTACATCCCAGGAGGAACACTTAAACACCTCATCAAGGAACGCGGTCAATTGTCCTGGCAAGAAGCTGTCAATTTACTAATCCCTATTGCTGAAGCCTTAGGGTATGCCCACTCTCACAACGTTATTCACCGCGATGTCAAACCCTCCAATGTGCTGCTTACAGATAACGGCACCCCCATGCTCATCGACTTCGGTGTGGCCAAAATCATCGAGGACGAGGTCACCCAGGACCTCACCGGCACATCCGCCACGGTGGGTACGCCAGAATACATGGCGCCAGAGCAAATCGTAAGTAAAACGGTTGACCACCGTGCTGACCTGTACGCGCTGGGAGTGGTATTCTACGAGCTGGTGACTGGCAGAAGACCCTACGAAGCGGATACCCCTTTAGCAGTGCTCTTTAAGCACGCAAGCGACCCTCTACCCAGGCCTTCCCAATTCGTCAAAGATCTCCCGCAGCAAGTGGAACATTTCCTCATCAAGATCCTGGCCAAGAAACCTGAGGAAAGGTATTCATCCGCAGAGGATGTGGTGAGGGCATTGAAAACACTCTCCACAAGCGCTGAGGTTACCGCCCCAGAACCGGTGAAGCAGGTAACCGCGCCTGCCGAACAGATTGGTGCGCCGTTGGAAGGGAGGAAGATTAAGAAGCATACATGGCTGCGCTGGGTATTGGCAGGGGTTGGGATGGCAACACTTGTAGGTGCGGGCTTCGGGCTGGCATATTTACGGAGTGATAGCACACCTACCGCGCTGTTAATGGAGATACCAACAGAGCCAGTGAAACTGACTTCAACACCAACCGAACTGCCTAGGGTAAAACCAACAAACACGCCGCTTTTTACTACTACTCCAACCAGAATTTACAATGAAATTCTTGTTGAAAATGACATGAAATGTAGGTCTGGACCCAATCTCAATCTATATGGTTTTGATGGTTACGTAAATAATGAATGGGTAAAGCTATTGGGTAAAAGTAACAACGATCAATGGCTCGTGGTTGAAAAGCAATCAGGTGAAATATGTTGGCTTAAAAAAAATGCGATAGAATCAAAAAGCCAGTTGGATGTGGATCAGATCATAGAAGATCCAAAGATTGATGAACCTATTTATTACGCAGCTGTTATCGCGGAGTGCTATATATGGCATAAAGACCCTAATGGTTATTGGTGTAAATGGAAACCTGAGTGTTTTGCGCGGTCATCACCTTATTACTACTTTGACAGCACCTTCTATGAAACCATTGATCGTAAGACATCCAGTGAATTTTCGTCCGAGTCTGAAGCCTGGAATTATTGTAGCAAAGACAGGAACGATTGTAAGCGAGATGAAATTGTATTTTCAGTTTTCCCTTTCACGCTAAGTGCTCATCCAGAGGGAATATATATTAATAATTATAGCTATTGCCCGTATACAGAAGTCAACGATGTTTATTACCTCAGTAAATAAGGATCGTTGAGTAGATACTAATGCAAGGTTTTTATGGTTAGGACTATTATCAAGAAAACGACCAAGAATTTTTCAATACCCAACCATACTCGAACCACAACAAGCTGCAATCTCTTTCTCGAGAAGACCGGTAAAGGCGTCAAACTATAAACAGTATTGAATCAAGCCATACAAACGGCCCAGTTTAACATAATTAATTTGAACACAATAGGAGGGACCCTAAATGAGCGGAACCATCTCAATGGAAACAGAACTGGCTTTGAGCGTAGCCAACCAACTCGAACAAAATGCAAGAACAATCGAACAATACGCCTATGAATACGCAAACCATGTAAGGCAGCTGGAAACCAGCTGGCAGGGCGGAGGAGCGCGTGAGGCGTTCTTCTTAGAATCTAATGAACTAAAACGCAGGCTGGATATGCTCACGCGAGAATTAGTCGAACTGCAATCACGCCTGGTGTAGGAAGTAAAAGAGTGGGAGTTGGCCGCCAGCCGGCTGGGTCAGGGCACTACGGGTATTCCCACAGGCGCTCCAGTGGAGACCGGGACGGTTGGAGCAGTAGCAGCGGGTGTTGCCGGCGGGGCTTGGGTCGCCACGGGGGTCACAGCTGGGAGAGAGGAGGTGTTGGGGGTATCAGCGTCAACCGCCGAGGAATATGCGCAAATCTATCAGCAGATGAGCTGGGGAGACAAAATTGCCGCAGAAGCCGAGATTAATGACAAAATCAGGGAACTTGAGCAACAATTGGCTAAACTTCCTGCTGAGGATCCAAGGAGGGCTGAAATTAATCGCCAAATCAGCGATCTAAAAGCGCAGCAAAAAGTCCTCGACCAGGTGATCAATAAAGGAATAAAATTAGATGGACCGACACGGAATTTCAGTAGTGCCGGATGTGTAAAATTTGTGGCTGAGAAAAGGAATATTACTAAGTTCATCGTTGGGGGAGACATGGGTGCGAAACGCTTTGATGACCATGCTCGCGCCAAAGGCTTCGAAGTAGGCAAGCGCCCGGTTAAAGGCTCCATTATGGTTATTGAACCGAAAAACTCTGTTTTTACTAAGATTGATAAAGTAAACGGGCATGTGGCTATTGTTGACAAGGTGACCCCGGTAAAGGGTGGGTATAAGGTTACATATAGCGATGCCGGCACACCGAAAGGCAAAAACGGGAAATGGACAGGAGAATATAAATATGTGAACCAAAAAAGCCGTACGACGATCATTCCCTACAATGCAACCGGGGTCAGCTTCATTTATGATAAAAAAAAGAAATGAGATGACTGTTCAGTTCTTCCTGAGAAAAATGATGAAAGGTTAAAACCTTCCTTTTGAAGTTCTCAGGGTTGGCAATCTTATTTTGCCAACCCGATCTTTTTTTGAAACCCCTTATACTTTTATGTATAGCACATAGAAAAAACTTTGACAGATAACCATTAGGGTTTTCCCTCAATCAAAAAGAGCGAAGAGCAGTTGAGGTATAAATCGGTGAATCGTGCATAAACATTTATATCTTCCGATTATGTTAAATAATCAGAAGGAAAAAAGAGCGTTATCGCGCGAGTTTCTAAAACATTTTTTGACCTGCGCCGTTTATAATAAATGCACAAACACCACCCATTTTGACACCCTGGATAAAAGCATGTTGAAAAAAGTTTTTACCAAAGCGCCTCTCTTTCCGTTTTTATTCGCTCTGTATCCTGTTGTGCATCTTGTTTCTGTGAATTTTAGCCAGATCGAGCCGCTTGCCGGATTACGAACGATCATCATCATGTTCATCATTTGTTTAATCCCTTTCTTATTCTTCTTAGCGTTTACTCATTCTCTGCAACACAGCGCTCTCTATACGTTCATTCTCCTTCTCTTTTTCTTTCTCATATTTTTTATCCTATACGCACCTGTATATCGCGCGTTGAGGGAAATCCCAGGGGTCGGTCACGCAATAGGTCGTCACCGTTATCTGATTTCATTCACCATTATTCTTATGCTAACAATAGCCGCGCTATTACTGGTTTTCGGCAAGAAAATTTCAACTGGGAAAATGAATGACATCACTCTCATAGCCAATCTAACGATTACATTTTTATTCCTTTTGCCGATTTTTAGCATCTTTTATACTTCGGTAAAAAATAGAATCACAGCCAACATTTCAATAAACGCGTTGCCCCAGGTTGACTCTTTACAAGTACCCTCACCTGATACGCTGCCTGACATCTATTTCATTGTTTTAGATATGAACACCAACGAAAACGTGCTGCGGAAACTGTTGGATTATGACGATTCAATTTTTTCAAAAGCACTTGAGGAGCGAGGGTTTTACGTTTCCCCTTGCAGTCAAAGTAATTATGATCAGACGAACAGGTCTTTGGCTTCAATTCTCAACATGGATTACCTGCAATCAATTGAAACCGCATCTGATCCGCAAGCCCTTGTTACCCTTATCCAGCACAGTAAAGTTCAGCGAATGCTTGAGAGTATAGGTTACACGACTTATGTGTTCGAGACAAATTATTGGGTTACTGAGTTGAAGTATTTAGATAATTACTTAAGCGGAAGTGATGAAATAGTTAATCTCTTAACTTACCCCGGCGTTACTTCCTTTGAAAGTCTCATATTAAATATTTCTGCCGGCGAGCTGCTCTATGAAAATCGTGATGGTCTCTCAAAAACCTTGCGGGTGATGATCGACGCTCCTTTTGTGAAAGCAAGAGAGGTTATTCTCTTCACGCTTGACAACCTGCCAAAAGTTGCGAAAAATCAACGACCTAAATTTGTGTTTGCCCACCTGTTGTCGCCGCATGACCCATTTGTTTTCAACCGAGATGGGGATCCGGCGTATCGCCGAACACCTTATACCAATATAAACGATCCTGAATTCGGTGTGGGGTACGGTTGGGATACTTACAAGAAAGGCTATGTGGATGAAGTAGTGTATTTACACAAACGGATAATCGGTGTGGTTGATGAAATCCTGGCGCAAAGCGAAAAACCACCGGTGATTATCATCCAGGGTGATCATGGCCTTCCTCGACTTAAATCTGAAAACGCAAAATTTCAAATACTCAATGCTTACTATTTTCCTGGCGTTACTGATCATGGTCTATACCCGACCATATCGCCGGTGAATAGCTTCAGGATCGTCTTCAACAACTACTTCAACTCTGATTATGAATTATTGCCCGATAAATCCTACGCGACTGAGGAGACTCTAATCCTTCAGACTGAGCCCTTCCCCTGCCCTTAGAGACAATCCATAACGCGTTGGTTACCAAGAAGAAAAATTAATTCCGCAATATTCAAACTCAGCCAAAAAAACCAGTTTTGTTCCTGTTCAACTACAGCTGTTGGGTATATACTTTTTTTCATTGGCTCCCCTTCAACGTTTTTCATTTCCTTAAATGGAGAAAAATGGCAAAAGTCATCACCCATAAATGTAATGCTTGCGGCGCTCCGCTGAGCGTATCCGGGCGCGGCGGTAAATACACCTGCCCTCACTGCGGGATGATCAATCTCTTCGAGGCTGAAGAGAGTTCCGCTGACTCTTTTATTTGCCCCCAATGCGGCACAGCCAACCCCAAAGAGGCCCTGCATTGCAATGAATGCGGCAAGAAGTTCACCCTCACCTGCCCAAAATGCGGCGCGGTCAACGCCGCCGACTCGCTCTTCTGCCTGAAATGCGGGGTCAATTTTCAAAGCGAGTTCGCTCAGCGAGAATCAGCGCAGGCCCGGGCTCTCCTGCAACAGCAGCAGGCGCAAG
>Ga0255341_1002658_pt1 | contig 21754 bp, 21 predicted proteins | sample wastewater_treat_8_FD_192418 | JGI IMG/M metagenome (GOLD analysis project Ga0255341, IMG submission 192418) | Wastewater microbial communities from Lulu Island WWTP, Vancouver, Canada - plant12 | ecosystem: Engineered > WWTP > Wastewater > Unclassified | place: Canada: Vancouver, British...
TCTTCTATATCTACACCAGCATCTTTATAATCAACCATATCTACCCACCTTTTCTATTTTCCTGCATCCACAATTTTTGTGTTATTCCTATCGTTTTTAGTTGCCATTTGTATTTAGTCCTGCCATGGGAACTGCAATCGGATATTTACCCGTAAAACAACCCTTGCAATAGCCATAGTTTTTTTCATCGATACCCTTCAAAGCTTCAAGCATTCCTTCAATCGAAATAAAAGCAAGAGAGTCGGCGCCTATTTGCTCCTTCGTTTTTTCAAGGCTAAAATTTGAAGAAATAAGGTCCTGGCGACTCGGCGTGTCGATGCCAAAATAACAGGGAAATTTTACCGGCGGCGATGAAATGCGAAAATGCACTTCCTTTGCCCCTGCGCGACGCAAAATCTCGATGAGCCGTCGACTCGTCGTGCCACGAACAATCGAATCATCGATAACGACAACGCGTTTTCCTTCAACATCGCTTTTTAAGACATTGAGTTTTACAAAGACAATATTTTCTCTTGAACTTTGTGCAGGTGCAATAAAGGAGCGCCCTATGTATTTATTCTTTACAATGCCCATCGCATAGGGAATGCCGCTCGCATTTGCATAGCCCATGGCAGCTCCCAAGCCGGAATCAGGAACCCCAACAACGACGTCAGCGTCGACATGGCTTTCCTTCGCAAGCACCGCCCCCATTCGAAGACGAGCTTCTTGCACAGCGATGCCGTCCATAATGGAATCTGGACGGGCAAAATAAATATATTCAAAAACGCAGGTGTGTTTTGCCGTTTGCTCACCAAAATCAAAGGAGAGCACCCCGTCCTTATTGATTATAATAATTTCACCGGGGCGAATATCGCGAACGAGTTCAGCACCAATGGCATCGAGGGCAGAGCTTTCACTTGCGAGAACCCAGCCATTTTCAAGTTGCCCCAAACAAAGCGGACGAATACCGTGAGTGTCGCGTGCGCCGATGAGAGAATTTTCTGTCATCACTACAAGGGAAAATGAACCCTTTATCATTTGAATCGTGTCGGTTAAAGCCCTGTCCAAGCCCTTTTTATAGCTTTTTGCTATAAGCTTTATAATAACTTCAGAATCGCTGGTAGAAACAAAGGTTGAACCCGTTTCTTCAAGAAATTCTTTTATTTGCTCATAGTTTACGAGACTCCCGTTATGAGAAACCGCAATAGTTCCCAGCTTTGAGCGATTCACAAAGGGTTGCACATTTTCTATGTGAACATTATTTGTTGTTTCATACAAAACATGACCGCAGGCTATATTTCCCGAGAGCTCTTGTAATTTATTTTCTTTGAAAACTTCTGCAACAAGCCCAAGCCCGCGAATTTGTTCTACTTCGCCATTATTAGAAACAGCAATTCCTGCAGATTCTTGCCCACGGTGTTGCAAGGCATGTAAACCGTAATAGGCAAGTTTTGCCGCATTTTGCCCGAGCAGCTCTTTTGATTGTATCTTTGTTTTGGTTTTGCTATCAGCCGCTATCTCAGTATTTTCAGAGCAGCCTTCAGTATTTAGAAAAATACCGATAACGCCACATTTATCCTTGAGCTTATCTTCTGCATTTTCATCGATTGCTTGCGAAAGCATATTTTTTTTAAAATCACCTTGATTTATATTCATTTTTACATCCTACTCATACATCACTTTCAACTAAAAAAAGCCCTACAAATCGACACCACAAGCACCATTTAGCAAAGCTTCATCCACCAGTTTTTTTCGAAATAAAATGAGTTTTTCTTTTAAGTCTGCATCAGAAAGTGCGAGTATTTGAAGCGCAAGATAGGCCGCATTTTCTGCATTGTTTATACCAACAGTCGCCACTGGAATTTGCTTTGGCATTTGTACTATGGAAAAAAGAGCATCCATGCCAGCTAAGCCATTCGATTGCGGACTCCTGCATTCAAGCGGAATACCTATGACAGGGAGAATCGTATGGGAGGCGATGACACCGGGAAGATGTGCGGCGAGACCAGCACCTGCAATAATTACTTGACAAGCTTCAGCCTCAACTTCACGAATGCGTTCTTTGAGGAGATCTCCACTTCTATGTGCTGACAAAATAAAGGCTTTGTAGGAAACATCGAATGCTTTTAAAACATCCCCAGCCTTTTTCATAATTTCTGTGTCGGATTTTGAACCGAAAAATAATGCGACTTTCATTTACAGATATTAACATAAAAAAAGCCTTTCTTCAAGACACAGGGAGACCATGATTTTTTTTCCATAGATTGACAGAGCAGGCCCCTCATGATAAAATAATAGAATATGCATCTTAAATAATAAGGAATCGTTCTATTATGGATAACAAAAAAACAATCAATACAAAAAAGACACAAAAATCTGGCACGAAGCTCTTTTACACCATTGGCTCTATCGTTATTTTAGTTTTAGCTGCCCTCGCCTTTGTTCTTATCCCCGCCCTTACCACTACAGGTAGCAGAGATGAAATTATCGTAGGAAGCTGGAATAAAAAACCTATAAAATACGTAGCAAACTCCGACTTCACTAGAAATGTCGAATACTATAGCAATTACTACAAGCAACAGGGCTATGAAGTAAATGATCAAAACTTTTATACCATTCTCGACCATGCTTTTACCGCAACTGTTTTAAACAGAGCAATTATCGATGAGGTTGATAAAGCAGGTTATATACCTTCGCAAAACACCATAAACAGAGAACTCCTCCCCTATTTTTACGATACTGAAGGAAACTATTCCGCAAAAATCTTTCGAGATACTCCTGATAGCAAAAAAATCGAATACAAAAAAAATATCATTGAAAACCTAAAATACAGAACCTATGTCATGGATCATTTTGCGCAAACAAAGGTTCCCTACTACGGCTTAAAATCTGCAAAAAATGAAAGTGTTGCTTTGGCAAAGATGAATGCCTACAAAAAAGGCTTTGACTATGTTGCATTTTCAACAGACGATTATCCACTATCACAAGCGCGCAATTTTGCAAACGAAAACCCTGATTTGTTTACCGAATACAATTTTTCAGTTATTTCTTTTGACACTGAAGCACAAGCAAAATCTGTACGAAAGCAACTCGAACAAAACGAAATAACCTTTTTTGATGCTGTGGAAAATTTTTCTACAAAAAACTATAGCGGGGATGATGGTGTTTTTACTTATACCTATCAGTATCAAATAAAACCGCTACTCGCAAGTGAGGAAGAGCTCAAATCTGTTTTGGCAACTGAAGTAGATAGCCTCAGTCCCATCGTTAAAACGTCAAATACCTACTCAATCTTTAAGGCAAACGCAAACCCAAAACAAGCTGATTTTACAACAGACGCAAGCCTCGGTATTGTTTCAAATTATTTAACACAGTATGAAATGGGTCGCGTACAGGATTATTTTATAAGCCTTGCAAATGATTTTTCTCTCAACGCAAGTCTCGGAAACTTTGCAGGAGCTGCAGAAAAGTTCAACAGAGAAGTTAAATCACTCGAGCCCTTTGCATTGAACTATGGCAATTCAGAATTACTCTATGCAGTACCTAGTTCTAGCGATGACCTACTCTACGGCGCAGAAAAAAACGAAAGTTTCTTAAAAACTGCTTTTTCCTTAGATGAAGGCGAGGTTTCTGCCCCTATTATTCTCGGTTCAAATGTTCTTGTTTTACAATGCACTGAAGAACAAAATGACTTAAGCGAAAGTGAGCTTGAAAATTATACATATATCTATGCATATTACGCTGGACAATATAACGAAAATTCTTTTTATAATTATTTTTTAAGTAGCGATAAAACAGTAAACAATGTTTTTGCTACCTATCTAAAGTATTTTTACCAATAAACAGAGGATACCTAGATGAGCCCTGATAAGCATAGCAACAAAAGGCTTTCCTCAGGGCAGCCCTCTTTAGAACGAGAGGATGCAGATATACAAAAGATTGAAACGAAAAACGGTTTTACTGTTTTGTATAAAAATCGCTACTTATATTCTCGCTTTGATGCAAAAAAAAATTCAGAGAGGCTCGTGCAATCTTTAGAAATAAAAGATGAGAGCCTCTTTTTTATTTTTTCACCACTTCTCGGTCATGGCTTAGACTTATTGTTTGAAAAAATATCGGGCGATTCTTTTGTCTTAGCTATTGAAACTGACCCCCTCCTCTATACTTTTTCACTGCAAAATATCAACAAAAAACTGCTAGAAAAAAAGAATTTTCTCTATCTCTGTCTCGAAGAAAAAATGACGGGAGTAAAAGAGCTACTAGAAAAAATAGACCATCTTGTACAGAGCGAGGAAGGCTACGCTTTTAGACGTCTTGTACCACTGGAACTCAGTAGCACTTTCATACAAAAAGAATTTCAAAATACCTGCACGCAATATATAGATTTGTACATAAATCAATTTTGGCGAAATAGAATAACGCTTGTTAAACTGGGGCGACTCTATGCAAAAAATATCTTTCAAAATCTTGCCCTCCTATCCCAGGCAGAGACAATAAAATCTGCGACAATAGAAAAACCCATCCTTGTTTTAGGAGCAGGTCCCTCGCTCGAAGAAAATATTGCAACAATACAAACATTTCAAAAGCACTTTTTTATAATCGCTGTCGACACCGCTTTGGCATATCTGCACAAACAAAAGATAGGCATAGACCTCTGCCTCGTCATGGAACCACAGTTGATAAACCAAAAAGCCTTTCTCGCTGTAAAAAACACAAAGATACCGCTTCTCGCCGATCTTTGTAGTTATCCTGCAACACAAAAAATCCTTAATGGACCGCTTTCGTTTTTCTTTTCAGAATATGCTTCACTGCAATTTTTACAAAACCTTGCAAAAAATTCGGGCATTCAAAAATACAGGGCGCTTGGTTCCGTAGGTTTAGTTGCAGTAGAAACAGCTTTAAAACTGCGTAAAAAAAACACTGCAATCTTTTTTACAGGCTTAGATTTTTCCTACCAGCTCGGGAAGACTCATACAAAAGAGACTCCTTCTCATCTCGCCCGATTGTTCGAGGCAACACGACTCAAGCCAGCAGAGAATATTGGGCTTGTTGAAAACAAGATAGGAGACGGACTCTATACAAATCCCGCTTTGGAAAATTATGCAAGACTTTTCGATGACCTCTATGCGGAAGAAAACGAATTATACATGCTTTCTGAAATAAGCATCATTCGAAAAATAAAAAAAATCTCTCTTGAGGATTTTAAAACATGGATAGAAAATAAAGCCGGCCAAACAGATTCTAGTCAAAGAGATTCTATAGAAAAAAACGAAAAAATAGAGTCGCGTTTTTTTGAAACAGATACTGAAACAAATACTATAGAAAAAACAAAAAGAAAGAATGCGCTTATTGATTTCTTGGAAAATGAAATAAAAAAACTCTCTGTTTTATCGAGGCTTCTAGAAAGCATAAAACCAGAGCTAATAAGTTCTCAGCTAGATGAAAACCTTCAAAAAGAAATAAGAAAAAAACTTCTCGGCTTAGAATACCTTTACATACATTTTCCAGAAGCATACAAAAAACCGGATATACATTTCTCCTTTATCTCAGGGCTAAAAGGAGAAATATCTTTTTTTCTAAAAATTATCGAAAAGTCTCTCGATAGGATTACGAGTGAGCATTTTTAAAAATGGTTTTTTGAAAAAGCGTTTATTTATTCTTCTTTTGTTTTAAGCACTGCAAGGAAGGCTGATTGTGGGAGCTCGACATCCCCTACCATCTTCATTCGCTTTTTTCCTTCCTTTTGTTTTTCAAGAAGTTTTTTCTTTCTCGTTATATCTCCACCATAACATTTTGCCAAAACGTCTTTACGCAAGGCAGAAACAGTTTCACGTGCGATAACTTGACTCCCGATTGCACCTTGCACCGCAATTTTAAACTGCTGGCGGGTAATTTCTTCTTTTAACTGCGCACAAGTATTTCGTGCCTTTGCAACGGCATTTCCCTTATAGGTCAATTGTGCCAAAGCGTCCACACTTTTCCCATTTATAAGAATATCGATTTTTACGAGTTCTGTTTCTCGATAACCGATGAGCTCATAATCAAAAGAAGCATAGCCCCTCGTATAACTTTTGAGTCGGTCGTAAAAGTCGAAGAGTACTTCGGCGAGCGGCATCTCATAAAATATTTCAACACGCTTTTCATCGAGGTATTGCATATTTGTTTGTACGCCGCGTTTTTCTGTGCAAAGCGCCATCACATTCCCCAAGTATGTTGCAGGGGTAATAATCGCCGCCTTTATGTAGGGCTCTTCAGATTTTGCTATTTTATTGAGTTCAGGAAAATCTGCAGGGTTGTCGATATATTTTTCTTCCCCATTTGAAAGAGTAATGAGATAGCGAACTGAGGGAGCGGTAAAAATAACAGATTGGTCAAAATCTCTCTCTAAGCGCTCTTGTACAATTTCCAAGTGTAAGAGTCCCAAGAAACCGCAGCGAAAGCCATGCCCAAGTGCCATCGAAGAGTCTTTTTCAAAAACTAAACTTGCGTCATTGAGCTTGAGTTTATCCATGCTTTCGCGAAGCTCTTCATAATCGCTCGTATCAACAGGATAGATGGATGAATAAACAACGGGCTTAACATCTTTAAATCCGTCAAGTGGTTTGTCAACAGGATTTTTTGTCAGTGTTACTGTGTCGCCAACCTTTACATCGGAAACTGTTTTTATACCAGCAATGATATAGCCAACGTCGCCACATTCAAGGGAATTTTTTTCAACTAAGCCAAGTCGAAAAATACCGCATTCTTCAACCTTGTAGTCAGACTCAGAAACCATAAAGCGAACAGTGTCGCCTTTTTTTATGGAGCCAGAAAAAATACGCAGATGCACAACGACACCACGATAGGGATCGTAGTGGCAGTCAAAAATAAGTGCTTTGGTAAAACCAGATTCGTCATCACTCGGTGGTGGAATTTGATTTACAATAGCTTCAAAAAGCTCATCAACTCCCTCGCCCGTTTTTGCAGAAATACAAACAGCCAAATCGGGATCAAGCCCTAAGTCATGGTCTATCTGTTTTTTTACGCGTGGGATATCTGCTGCAGGTAAATCAATCTTGTTTATAACAGGCACCATTTCTAAATTTTGCTCAAGTGCAAGATACATATTCGAGAGGGTTTGTGACTCAACTCCTTGAGCAGCATCAACAATGAGCAAGGCGCCCTCGCAAGAAGCAATAGCACGAGAAACTTCGTATGAAAAGTCAACGTGGCCAGGTGTATCAACAAAATTTAACTCATAGAGTAAACCATCTTTTGCTGTATAGGGTATTGTAACCGCATGACTTTTTATAGTGATGCCACGCTCTCGTTCAATATCCATATTGTCGAGCATTTGATTTTGAAAAACGCGATCATCTACAACTTTTGTTTTTTGAATAAGTCTGTCAGCAAGGGTTGATTTCCCGTGGTCAATGTGCGCAACGATGCAAAAATTTCTTTTTTGTACTAATGGTGTCATAGCCCTAGTATATTAAAAAAAATAAGGACTGTCCAGACTCGCCCCTATTGCAAGGTTTACTTCAAAATAGGCTTTATTTCTCTTGCGTGTAAAAAGCTCTGCATAGACAATAGTATTTTTTTCCAAAAGTTTTATTTTTTTTATTTCAACAGGGTCTTGTAGAGAAAATCCATTTTCATCGGCAGCACTACCCTTTATAATCGAGGCTATTTCGTATTGATTTTTATTGTATACCGAGGTGCGCTTTAACTTCATCCCAAAACTTGGTAGAAAAAAATCTTCGACAGGCTCTCTTTTATAGGCTTCGTAAATAGGCATTTCAGGGCGCTCTTCTGTGTAAAGATATTTTGTAAAAGCTTCTCCCTCTTGGTTTACTCCCCCAAGCTTTATAATTGTCCCTGGCATTATTTCGAGCATTGCATTTTGATAGTCTTCGACAGTTCGTATTTTCGTAGCGTTTAGAGATTGTACAATATCGCCCTTAGCCAATAAGCCCTTTTGAGCAGCACTTCCACGCATAACATAATGCACTTCGATACCCAGGGCTTCTTGTTGAGGAAGCTCTCTTTTTGTTTTTGCATAAAAGCCTGTGTACGAATGTTTCACTTCGCCGTGAAAAAGCAAAACTAAAATCTTTTCGAGCTGTTCAACTGGTATCGCAAAATTTAATCCTTCGTACTCAAGCACGCCAGCAAAGACAATTGCTTGCACAAGTCCATTTTGATCAACAATCGGACCACCAGAATTTCCCGGATTAATAGCTGCATCTATTTGCATAGCGGAAGCTACTGTAGAAAGCGAGCGACTCTTGCTAGAAACTATGCCGCTTGTAATGGTGTTCTCAAGACCGAGGGGACTTCCCATAGCAAAAATTCTATCGCCGACTTCAAGGTCCTCAGATGAGCCTAGGGAAAAAGAAAATGGAACAGGCACCTCTGTTTTCAAAAGCGCTAAGTCGAGCGCCTTATCGTAACCAATAACTTTCGCAGGATAGCGAGTTTCAACATCGTCATAGAGCTTTACATAAACCCGAGAATATCCCTTGTATGTCGTATCAACCTCGCTTTCTATAACATGATAATTGGTAATCATGTGCCCCATTGAATCAATAAAAAAACCAGAGCCTATAACTCTATCTGGCAGCCCGAGACCTCTTTGCACAGAAACTCCGCGGTCAACCCAAACGGTAACCAAGCCTTGCAAATACTGTGAAACCTTCGATGGAGGAAGAGAGGGAAACGATTCGCTATAGCCATTGTCAGAATTCTTGGAATCTTTCAAAGCGTGATTATTCTCGTCTAAGCCTAGGGCTGGAAAATATGTTTTTAGAAAATCATTTTCCAAGCGCTCCAGTTCATTTGTGTACAGATCAATTTCAGTAATAGAAAGATTTTGCAAGGATAGGACAAAGGTCTTTGCAAGTGGAATATTTTTTTCATCAAGTGCTGTCTGCGTTTCTCTCAAAACAAAACTTTTAGCCTCATCAAAAACAGCTTCGCAGGCATCTTTGTGCTCATTTGGAAATCCCTCTAGAGTCTCAAGCAATAAGGCTGAACGCCAAAGCGATTCAAGCGGCTTCTCTTCTATTTGCAAACGAATCTCGTCTATTTCTCCATTGCGTGCGTCGAGTTCTGTGTAAGCAAGCGGAATAAAATGATGCTCGGAATGTGTTTGACAAGCAAGAATAAAAAAAGAGAGTATAAGAAAAAAAGGATGAAAAAGCTTAGTAGATAGTTTCGTCTTCAATGAGTTCTCCAAAATAAAAAGTATCTATTTTAATAGCAAGCATTCTAAAGCCGTTCATATCATGATCATCGATGAGAATACGCATGCCCTGTATATCTGTTTTTGCAAGCTCAGTATAGGCCTTGAGCGCATGGCGAGTATAGGATGATTCCCCAAGCCAATAAAAAGGTAGGTCTTTTTCTTTTAGGATTTTTTTTGTGCGATCTGCATAACGAGCAATTGTCGGTATCCCATTTTCAAGAACAATTTCCACTTCTTCATTGTTAAGTGGATTTATAAAAAAGACCTTCTCTTCTAAGAAATCACCTGCTTGCATATTTTTTTCATAGGCTAGGTCCCAGGAGCCATTTTCGTTTTCATCCCAGGCTGTTATTTGTCTGCCATCAGGAAGGTAGCTTTCTCGAAAATCTGGAATGCCATTTTCATTTGTGTCAATACGCACCTCTGAAAGATAATAGCCTTCTGGCATTTCAAAACTTCCAAACAGTTCCGTGTAGAGATTTGCTTCTTTATTTTTCTCTGATTTAAGCTCGGGGTCAAAGGCATAAAATTCAGTTGTTTCATAGCTACCGTTCCCGTCTCTGTCAACATTTCGAAACTGCAGTAAGCCGTTTTCAAAAAAGCCGTAGGCATAGGGTTTATCTTTAAGCGTATATAAGGCTGTTTTTATACGATTGTTTTGCAAACTAAAGCGGATTTTCTTATGCTCGTTTTCTTTCGGATAGATAACTATTTCGTTTGCAAAGGCTTGCATCGTTCTTAAATCAAATGCTTGACTATCTCTATTTAATACCGGCAAATAAAAAACCTTATCCTCAAAAATCGGTACGAGTTCTAGCTCGTAGGCTTCCCAAGTAACAGAGGCATCGACAAAGCGCATTTCCATCCGCTCTTCATCCAAAGCAAAGCTAGAAAGAGAATCAACAAAGGGATAGCGACCAAAATACACTTCATAGGATTTTTCATAGTCTATACATTTTTCAGCAAGTCCATAATCACATTCTATTATCCAGTTCAACGCATCATCAGCATTTTTGTCATAGACAATCGTAGATGGTCTTCCGTACTTATAGTAGACAAAAAAATCATCTGCCCCATCCCTATTGCTATCAAAGTCTAAACGCCCGGAAAAATCCTCGAGATTTTCTGCAAAAAAAGCAAAAGACTGTGGCGCCTGGAGGACCGAGAGCAACTCAAAAAACACCGGAGCTGCTATGCCCCTATCTGCAATCTGAAACAAAGCTTGTATTGCCTGCTCCTCGGTATATAAACCATGCTCTAAAAAAGCAAGAATATAGAGAGGGTCTTTTTTTTCCGTCAGCCGATATTCTTTGAGATAACGTAGGGCGCTATCCTCATCCACAAAAAATGATGCGTAGACCAAGATATCGGGCTCCCTTGTTTTCCATTCTTCTAGCATGGCTAGAAGCGATGTACTAAGCGCTTGAAATGCTTCTTCGTTACTTTGCATCAATCGTTCATTTTGAAAAAACAAAAGCGGAAATCGAGCATCGTTTGGAAATAAACGCCGTGCATTGGAAATAATTTCATGCGCCTTTTCTCTGTCCTGCAAGCGATAAGAAGCAAGGCAACGAAGGTATTCGGCATCACTTTGAATTAAAACAGGTTTTTCATCGAGGATTTTTAGAGCAGCGTGCATATCTCCTGTTGCAAGCGCATATTTTGCATACAAAATACGTGCCGCTTCTGGGGTATAATATAACCAAGATTTTTTTTCCAAGGCTTTTTCAACTGAGTCAATAATTTTAAAAATTTCTTTATTTTGATATTCTAGCAACAAGGCATGAAGATACCAGAGGTCGGAAATACTCTCATCATAAAATAAACCAACTTCAATAAAGTCAAATGCGTCTATATAATTCCCTGCGACAAGTTGGTCACGAGCAAGTTCAACACAACGCGTCGCTGTTTGAAAATTTGCCTGATTTAAATAATCCGATTCTTGCGCTCCAAGAAAAAGAAAAGAGAATAGACTTAGTAAAAAAAGAGCCGCTCTATTTTTTTTCACAAACCACCTCATACTTTTTATTTTTATCGATACAGTATGTACCGAAATATTTATTTATAACCCCTCTTGTTTTCAATATGCAATTGTAGATATTTTTTATCTGCTTCAGCTTCTTGATGAAAAAAATCAAGCTTTGCATTTTCTCCATCATAAGACAAAGCAAAGGGGAGCTTTTTTTTATATGCTATGACTTGCCCCTTCGTATAGTCTTTTTTGTCATCAGCCCTATCTATAGAAATTGTAGCATAATTTGTTATAAATTTACATTCTTTTTCTACGATAGCATAAAAATTCTTTTTCCCCTTCTTTGCACGCTCTTTGTTGTCTTTTTTTTGCACAATAATATTTTGATTATCAAAAAAAACGATGATTTCATCCGTTTCAATACCTTGCTTTGCTAAAATCTGTTCTATCACTGCATAGGAAATACGCGAATGAACAGAAAGCTGTGAAAAACTTTTATACAGAAGTCGTGTTTGGATTGCTTTATGCAAGGAAAAAAAAGCTTCTTTTTCGTAGACAGCGGTTTTGGCGTCTCTCATAGAAAAAGCATAGGAGTCCAAAAGCTCTGTAAAAAAATCTTCATCTATCGCCTGTTTTTTTGCCCCCTGCAAGAGAGCTTTTTGCCAACCCCAAAAGTACGTATTCAAAAAAACAACTAAGCGATTTCGGATTTTATTTCGCAAAAAAACTGTTTCTGCATTTGTTTTATCGATGCAATACTCGATATTGTTTTTTTCTAGATAGTCTTCTATTTCATCGCGACTACAATCAAGAAGGGGTTTTACATAGTTTCCACGCATTATTTCCATGCCGCTTCTTGCAAGAGAGCCCTGAAGAAAGCGCTCTAGAATTGTTTCGAGCTTGTCGTTTTTGTTATGTGCGGTAAGTATGTATGAAGCGCCCTGCTCCTTTGCAGAGTCTTCCAAAAAAGCATAGCGATAAAAACGAGCTGCCTCTTCAAGCCCTTTTTTTCTTTTTCCGGCAAGCGTTTTTATAAAACCTGGTTCGGCTGTCTTTACAAGGCAAAGAATTCCAAGCTCTTTACAAAAGTCTTTTACGAAGTCAAGGTCTTTTTGGCTTTCTTTTTCCGATCGCAGATTATGATTGAGACTTGCAACGATGATTTTTTGATTTCGCAATTTTGCATATTGTGCACAGAGGGAAAGCATGCAGATAGAATCCGCGCCTCCTGAAACCGCTAACAAGAGGGTCGTATTTTTGTCTAAGGAAGCTAGAGATTGGATGAGTTTTTCTTCGATAGATGTTTTTTTTGTTTTTGACATTACATAAGATTGTAACATAAAAAAAGACTGATGATTAGACCATCAGTCTTTTGTATTCACTATAAAAAATTCTTATACAAGCGCTGCGACAGAAGCAACAAGATCTTCAGTATCGCTTACAACAGTAACGCCTTCACCAAGATTTAAGTCTTTTACATAGAGTGAATCACCCAGTTTCAACTTTGAAACATCAGCAACAATTCGCACTGGTAAATCTTTTGGTAAGCAGCTAATTACGATAGATTTTACACCCTTTTCTAATCGTCCACCTTCGCGAACGCCAACAGGGTTTCCCGCAACTTGCATTTTTATAGAGCGTTTTAAAACCGCTGACTCATCAATAATGTGAAAATCAACATGAAGGTTTTTATCGCTTATAATATCGTAGTCAGTAGCTTGAATAAAAGCCTTACTTACTGTCCCGTCAATATCTAAATTGATAAGCGTAGTCGGTGTAGCCTGCTTCCAAATTTTTGTAAATTCGTCTTCTTTAATGGTTAAAGCGGTTGCCTCACCCTTTGTGTTATATACAACAGCAGGTAGTTTGCCCTCTTTACGTATTTTAAGTGCAGCTTTTTTACCAAGTTCTGAGCGTTTGTTTGCTTTTAAGCCTAATTGTTCCATTTTTCTAGAACTCCTTATACTAGTACATTATAGCTTCATAGCTGAGCTAAATAGATTTTTTGGGACGAAAGGATTCGAACCTTTGAATACCGGTACCAAAAACCGGGGGCTTACCGCTTGCCGACGTCCCAATAAATGTGATTAATAAACAGTATATTAAAACTTTTAGACTTATGCAATAGGTATTTTTACAAAAGTTCGATAATTTGTAATATATTTAGACTTTAGCCTAGTCATCTGAAGGAGATGAGTCTTCTACATTTCCCGCTTGATACTCTGCAAGAATTTTTTCTTGCATTTCTGTTCTAAATTCTGGGCTAATAGGGTGTGCAACATCTTTGTAATCGCCCCCACTCGTTTTTCGGCTAGGCATAGCTATAAAAAGCCCCGTTTTGCCTTCAATTATTTTGACGTTGTGTACAACAAAGCAATCGTCAAACGTTACGGTTACATAGGCTTTTAACTTTCCTTCTGCTGCAACCTTTCTGATACGAATCTCGGTGATTTGCATATTCGTCCTCCATATACTAAGTACAAAATTTTAGTTAGGTACTCACAATCAGCAACAATCAACAGTGGAGGAAGTAAGGATATAAGACCTCTTCCATTTTTTACTTAGGTTTTTGTATGCATCGCGAGCAAAATCTTCACTCAAAAAAACACCAAAAACCGAAGAGCCAGCACCAGACATTTGAACATACAAGGGTTTTTGTTCTTGTAGATCAGCAAAGGCCTGTTTTACTAGACTCTGTTGACTCATAATTATATTAGAAAATGAGTTTATGAAGGTCCATGACTCAGGGCTTTCATAATACATTTTTTCTAAAGACTCCACTCCCGGTCCCTTTTCAGCGAGACCTCGTTCAATTTCCATGTCGACCTGTGCATAGGCTTTTTTTGTAGAGCTATGAACCTCGGGAAAAATAAGCACAAAAATCAAGTCATCTCTTGGTTTTATGGCTCTTATTTTTTCTCCCCGACCACTTACAATGGCTGCCCCAGCTTTTAAGAAAAAAGGCACATCACTGCCAACCTGCGCAGCTATATCTAAAAGGGCATCTTCTGTGAGCCCTGTTCCAAAAAGCCTATCCATGCTTCGAATAAGCGCAGCTGCATTTGAAGAACCACCGCCCAGACCCGCCCCCGCAGGTATTATCTTTTGCACAGAAACAGAAAGACCTTTTTCTATGCCTGTATACGCTCTAAAAGCCTCGTAGGCTTGTGTAAGCGTATTTTTTGAGTCTAGGGTCATACCCTCGACAAACACCTCACATCCAGGTTTTTCAAGCTCCCGTATCCTAAGTGTATCGTACAAAGAAACAGTTTGAAAAATGCTTTCAATCGAATGAAAATGGTCTGGTCGTTTCTCTTTTACCTGCAAGTGAATATTCACCTTTGCAGGGCTAAAGACTGTTAATTCACCTAGCATCGTATATAATTATAGCAAATAATAATGCTTTGTCAAACATTTTAAAACGCTTTTTTAAAAAAGTATTTTTTTCAAAAAGAGAAAACAATAGAAAACAGTAGAAAACAAAGCACTTTCATGCTTTTTTATACATATTAGTTCACTTATAAAAAAAACACAAAATATTTTACAAAAAAAGATAGAAAAACACTCATTTTTCACTATCAAGTAGTTGACATTTGGTTAGTGGTATTTTATGTTTTAAATATGAAAGACAAAGCAAGGAAGTATTTGTATGTTAACTGAAATGGAATTGTTGGAGGATTCATCAATGATGGAATATGGATTTGATTATGCATACAATGATGACTACGACGATGATTTTGATGAGGATGCCTCGTTGGATGATTTTGAAGACGATGAGTTTTTAGATGAAGACTTTGAGGACGATATCGAGGACTATGATGACGAAGAAGAAGACTTCGATTATGAAGACGATGACGACTTCGGTTATGATGTTTTTGACGAATAGGCTCTATACTACTTGAGCTATACGTTAAAGCATAGAAGATGAAAAAACTCTTGTAAAATTTTTACAAGAGTTTTTTACTTTTAGTGAGTTTTACCCAAAAGAGAAAAAGACCAAACTAAAAAATTTTTTCCCCAAGATGCCAAAGCTTCTCGAGGTTGTAAAACTCACGTGCATCTTCAGACATAAGGTGAATAACAATGGTCCCTAGATCAACAAGGGTCCAATCGTAGCCGTCGGGAATCTTTCTCTTCGGTACCATTAGTTCTAAATCATTTTCTTTGATATAGTCTTTTATCTGCTTAAATAAGCCCTTTGAATGTGTTGCACTATTTGTTGTAACAATGACAAAATAATCTGTCCAGCTATTCAGTTGTGAAACATCCATTGCAAGCACAGCTTCTCCCTTAAATTCTTGCATGATTTTTGCAATTTCTATCGCTTTTTCCTTTGTCGTTTTCATATGTCCCCCATATTTATTTTTATACTGCCAATAGCTAGCGTCTTACATAGCGCCCATCGAAGTCTGTTCCCAAAACGATGGTATAGTCTACGAGAGAAGCTTCAGCTAAATCCGAACTCTCCAAGTCTATTTCCTCGGTTATCACATTTGTGCAGCGAATAAAAGAGCCTATTTCCTCTGCCATTTCTGGATAACCAATATGGTCAATAATATATGTTTCTTCAATAGGTTTATAGGGCGCATTTGTGATACTCAAAACCTCATAGCCGACACTTTGAAGCAAGCTTGATGTATTTCTTGCCAAGCCATCGGTAGTAGTACCGTTTTGTATTTCCAAAACATAGACTCGACTTTGTACGATATTTGAGCTTGAAACAAGCGCATTGATTGTCTGTTTGCACACATCCTTTATAAGTTGCCCATCGTAAAAAGGCAAAAGCAATCGCTTACCATCAACCGTTTTAATCGAACCCGTTACCGTTTGCCCATTCAATCGCTCACTGTCAATTTCAGATAAATAAAGCAAAATCTTTTTTAAGTCCTTTGAACTAAGGTTTGTAGAAAACTCTTTTTCCAAAACCGCATAATTTTTTTTATTTTCCAGAATCTCTTTATTTTCATTTAAAGCAGATAAAAAGGCAATAAAAACATCCTGTCTTTTTTCTTGCAAACCTGAACTTTCATCTTCTTCCGGATTATATCGTAAAAAGGCTTGTATTTTATCGCCATCGAGTTTTACCGAGCCTGAGGGTAAAAGATAGCGCGTATCTCCGTCTTGGCTGTCGATAGGCCTTGGAATAAAAACGCGAAGCCCATTAAAATAATCGGTAAGTCGCGCAAACTGTTCTATATCGACTAGAATGGTAAAGGGTATTTTTAAGCCGGTAAGGGTTTGTACTTCTTTTGCGTAGGCTGCTAAACCCTTTTCGGCATAAATCGCATCGATACGATCAACACGTCCAATCGATGAAAAGATAGCCCCTGTGTTTCCAGGTATATCAAATAAAGCGGCTCGTTTATTGTCAGGATAATACAGAACAATCTGAGTGCTCAATATCTCATCAGCATCTGTGATAATAAACAAGGTATTTACAAGGGGATCATTTTTTAATGACTCGCTTATAAAATCTGTTTGCAAGGCAATAATTAAAAAAACGGAAGTTACAAAGATAACGAGAAAAATAAGTATGAGAAAAAGCAAGCCACTGCGGTGTTTAATTCTAGGCATAAACCATCCTTATCAGTATATATATTTTAGTTCCAATCATCGTAATCGGCAACTCGATTGCTCAACAATTCTTCGTAGAATCGCAAAGTAGAAAGCGCCACTTCCTTCTTTTTTCGCTCCAAGTAGGATATGGCGTCTTGGATAACTTTCAAAGCTAAATCATCTAGCTCCAAAACAGCTATCTCCTCAAGAAGCGATTTTGCCTCATAAAGGCGACCTGGTTCAATTTTATCGGCAATATAGACGATTTTTGCCAAAGCAGAAAGTTTTTCTTCTCCAAAGGTATGAAAACGAACCGCTTCAAGAATCGCATCTTTATAATCCAAAAGAACTGCGGCAGATTTTCTAAAAAGCTCGTTTGAAAAAAACTCTTTTTCCAACAAAACAGCTCCTGCCCTTCCGTGCAAAAGCGATGGCTTCTTTTTTTCAATATGTGAAATTGACAAACCGTCTTTTTTTGCCAAAGTTTTTATCTTTTCATCAGAAAATTGTTTGCAAAGGTCATGGACTAAACCAGCAAAATATCCCGCTTCTGGATTTTCGCCATACTGTATACAAAGGATTTTTGCAGTATCGGCAACGCGCAAGCTATGCTCATAGCGTTTATCGTCCATATTTTTCTGCATATAGAGCTGTATTTCTTCTAGAACTTCGGTTTTAAGCATAGAGCCCCTTTTTTTCGATGTATTTTACACTCGCCTTAGGTAAAAAACTCTGCCAGTCTTCTCCCTTTTGTATTTTTTCTCTAATATCGGTACTCGAAATATCCATAAAAGTATTTTCCAAAAGGCTGTAGGGAAAAGGAAAGCCTTCGATAGCTTTTTGAACCTCCGCATCTTTTTCCATTATCTTCGAGCCATGTCGCTTTGCAAGAATAAAATGTACCATCTCTGCAAGCTTTTCATACTTATGCCATTTATGAAAATCGGGAAGTAAATCTGCACCAAGTATTAAGCCAATTTTTTGAAAGATACCTTCTTCGCTTTGGAGCTTTTTTTTATATTTTTGGTTTAAATATAAAACTGTATCGTAGGTATAAGAAAGTCCTTTGCGTTTTATTTCAATATTTTCTATTTGAAAATGCCTATTGTATTGGAGGGCTTTTTTGAGCACCCGTATACGCTCACTATTGCTCACTTCCATCGGTTTTTCCTTAAAGGGTGAGATATAGGCTGGCACAAAAAGAATTTTTTCATAGCCAAGAAGGCTTTGTGTTTGTTCAGCTATATGCAAATGCCCGAGATGTACGGGATTAAAGCTACCACCGAGGATTGCGATTTTCATTTAAAAGCCCTCGCCCTCATTCATTCTCGCTTCCTGGAAACTGATGCGTTTCATCGGAACAAGAAGCGCGTGAATCTAAGAAACTGGATTTTTTTTGTGACTGAGTATAGTTTACGTATGTATAGCCCATAGAAGTCTCTGTTTGCAAGGCAGCATTTTCTTCCATTCGTTCAACCATAGCTTCCATTTCTTCTTGCACCCTCCCCATTCCTTCTTTCTTTTTTATAGAAATAGGCAGAATAATATCTAAGGGATGTTCTTTTTTTAAGATCTGCGCAAGTTCTGCTGCTCTTTCCGCAGCCCCAGGAAGATCTATTTTGTTTAATAATACAATACGTCGTTTTTGCACCAAATCTTTTGAATAGGTTTTAAGTTCATACAAAAGTGTGTTATAGGCTGTCAAATACTGCTCGTCAGAACAGTCGATTAAAAAAGCTAAACCTGCGGTACGAGAAATATGCTTTAAAAAAGTAAAACCCAGTCCCACGCCACTCGATGCACCCTCGATGATCCCTGGAATATCTGCGATGATAATGTCTTTTTCATCTGAAACACGCAAAACACCAAGGTTTGGAATCTTTGTCGTAAAGGGATAGGGAGCAATTTTTGGTCGGGCATTTGTAAAATATTCGAGAAGGGAAGACTTCCCCGCGTTTGGAAAGCCAACAAGCCCAATATCTGCCATAATGCTAAGCTCGATCTTGAGTTTTCGCGTTTCCCCCAAGCTCCCTTCGTAGGCGGTTCGCGGCGCCTGGTTTGTTGAAGACTTAAAATGCACATTACCCCAACCACCCTTACCACCTGTTAAAAAGGTAAAAACTTCAGCTTCGGTTTCTGTAGTAAACTCGTGAATAATTTCACCGCTTTCTGCATCTTTTATAATACTTCCCGGCGGTAGTGGAATGAGTACATCCTCGCCATCTCTGCCGTATTTTTGAGAACCTTGACCATCGGCGCCGTTTTTTGCCTTAAACACCCGTTTATAGCGTAAATGCGCCAGAGTGCGTAAGTTTCGTTTAATACAAAACAAAACATCCCCACCCTTGCCACCATCGCCCCCAGCAGGACCACCTCGAGGAACAAATTTTTCACGTCGAAAGGCAACGCAACCGTTACCACCATTACCGGCGCGAACTTCGATGAGCGCCTCATCTGCAAACTTTACCACACAAACCTCATTTTTTTAGTCGATACACAAAATAATAAAAAAAATACCCTTATGGAATGACTTTGAGCCTCCAAAGGGTATCTGCGTAGAAGATAAAAAAAGAGTTTCGGTTAAGCTTCTAAAGGACTTACCGATGCTAATTTTCTACCCTTTCTTTCATGATATACAACTGTGCCTGTTTCTGTTGCATAGAGCGTATCATCTTTACCCTTTCCAACATTTACACCAGGATGAATTTTAGTGCCGCGTTGACGAACTAAAATAGAACCTGCAGGAACAATTTGTCCACCATATACTTTTACACCCAAATACTTTGGATTGGAATCTCGACCGTTTTTTGAGCCACTTCCACCTTTTTTTCGTGCCATTATATGCCTCCGTCTTTTTTACTCAATAAAAAATGCAATGCTTAGATGCTTTGGATAGTCTTTTTCTATACTTTGCAAACCTTTTTCTAAAAAAGCATAGGCAAACTGTAAAAAATCCAAAGATGCTTCATCTTCAGCATTTATTATTTTAAAAAACAATTCACCGCGTTTTTGCAGTGAAACCTCAACTTCTAAATCTTTTTTTTCTTGCAAAAGTAAAAGCGTTGTGCGCAAAAGCGTTGATACCGCTGCACAGACAATGTCGCTTCCCTTTCTAGCAAAAAAAGCATGACCTGAAGACGAACAATACCGCAGGCTCCCTCTTTTTGTCTTTGCGAGCCGCACCTGTATCATGCTTATGCAACAACAATGTCAGAAACACGGATTTTTGTATACTGTTGTCTATGTCCCTGTGTTTTATAATAATCTTTTTTGCTTTTGTGCTTATACACAATCACTTTTTTGTCTTTAAAACTGTCTTCTACAACAGCTTTTACAAGTGCACCCTTAACATAAGGAGTGCCAACACTTACATTTTTCTCATCGCTTACGAGAAGAACAGTATCAATCTCGATGTTTTGTCCTTTTTCAATGTCAAGTTTATCTACGGTAATAAGGGCATCCTTTTCTGCCTTGTATTGCTTTCCCTTATATTCGATCAGTGCGTACATTTCATACCTCTATATAATGAATTCGTCTAAACAGTATACAATTTTTTATAAAATCTAGTCAATAGATGAAAAAAAATTTATAAACACTTTAAAAAGAGCCATCAATACACAAGAATATCGCTACTATCATGTAAGATAAGCTCGCCATTTTCCCAGGCTTTTCGCAAAAGCGTAAAAAAAGCAAGCGTTACCTCATCAACATCACGTTTTTTCATGGGTTTTCGCATGTTTTCTTCTTCTAAAACAAGCGCCTTTCTGCCCTTGGAAATATTTCCAAGAATCTTAAGCCGAAAAGTCTCGGACTTTCCTGCTATAAGATAGGCAATGCTTGCATCTTCCATCTCTTGCAGTTTTTTTTGTATAAACCTGTCATCAGCCTTTAAAATATCGGTCATGCTAAAAAGCTTTTCTTTTATCTCCCTGCTTAAATCTGGGTCACTATTTTCTATTGAAGATAAAATACGCAGGTCTCCTGAACCTGGCATTTTTTTTAGAATTTCTACGAGCGCAGCCTTTCCGTCGATAGAGTCCGCCTTTTCTATAGAAAGACGCTGTGTTTTTTCTCGCATTGCAGAATCAACACGAACAAGAACCTCGGTATCTATTTTATTGAGTGTTGCAAGTCGATGCACGAGAGAGGTTTTTTCAGCCTGAGGAAGTGCTTGAATATAATCGGCAGCACGTTTAGGAGGCAACTGGGAGAGTACGAGGGATCGAATAGCATCCGACTCGTCATGTAAAAGCTGCTGTATTTTTTCAGTATCCGCTTCTTGTAGATACTCAAAGGGTTTCCCCTTTGGAAAGGCAATTTTTTTTTGGATAAGCGCTTCTGCCCTCTCAGGACCAAAGGCTTTTTCCAAAATCTCATAGGCGGTTTCAACTCCACCACTTTCTCGAGATTTTTGCACTAAACTTTCAAACTCAGCTAGAATGAGCGCTGCCTCATCCTCATCAACACTACGAATAGAAGCTATTTCAAGGGCAATTTTATCAACTTGTTCGGGCAAAAGATGTGGCAAAATTTTTGCTGCCTCATCAATGCCGATTATAAGTAAAAACTTTGCAACCCGACGAAAAATACTCTCTTTTTCTTCGGTTTTGCTTGGAAGCGGAACCTTTACCAGCCCCTGCTTTGTAAGCTCGTCAAGAGTCTTTGTAAGAGAGTCTTTTGCCGATTGAGCTGTTTTAATCAAAGGCTGTTGAAGCTCCACCTTCGATGTTTGAGCAGCTTCTGCATAGCGCTTGAGACGATAATCATCTTTTTTCATAGATAAATTGTAGCACAAGAGCCCTTTTCCGTCCATGAAAAAGACTGTTCGAGTTAACAGGATTGACAAGATTCTTACGTTTCTTAGGGGAAGAGAACCATCTTACGTTCCTTTTTTCGTCCATGAAAAAAGGAACTATCTCGTTTTGGTGAAGTAATTTATTAAGCAAACCAAAACGAGTGAACTCAATCCCTGCGGCATCCATGCCGCATACGTTATTTCTAACATCCGTGTTAGAAAAAAC
>Ga0255341_1002660_pt1 | contig 21735 bp, 30 predicted proteins | sample wastewater_treat_8_FD_192418 | JGI IMG/M metagenome (GOLD analysis project Ga0255341, IMG submission 192418) | Wastewater microbial communities from Lulu Island WWTP, Vancouver, Canada - plant12 | ecosystem: Engineered > WWTP > Wastewater > Unclassified | place: Canada: Vancouver, British...
TGCTCAGCAAGTATGGGGCATCACCCACAATCTGAATACTACTTCCGTGAACGTTCAAGTGTTTGACGGTGCTGGCAAGGCGATTATTCCTGACGACATCGAGATCACAGGTCCATCATCGGCAACTATCACATTTACCGCGGCACAAGCAGGTAAAGCGGTACTTGTGTCTGGACACTTTGATGGTAATGTAAAACCAACATATTCGTACACTCACTACGAAGGTACTGCGTCCACCGTCTGGGTCATTCTTCACAATCTTGGATACAACCCAATCGTGCGTGTGTTCATTGGCAATCAAGAAGTTCAACCATCGGCAATCACCCACGATAGTCCAAATCAAACAACGATCTCGTTTACTACGGCGCAAGTCGGATACGCGCGTTTGATCTAAGGGGAATTCGAGATGGCAACAAACATGTCACTTGTTTCTCGAAGAATTGCTGATGTGTTTACTCACACACAAGCTGTCCCAGCGACAGTTTGGAGTATCACCCACAATCTTCAAAATTATCCAATCGTCGATGTGTACGTCGACGTTGGCGGCACTATTGAAAAAATTATCCCGATGTCCGTAACGTATGTTACGGCAAATGCCTGTGAAGTTGAATTCTCAGCACCAACCGCTGGATTTGCTACGATTGTTTAAGGACAAAAATGTTTAAGACTACAAATCATACAGACTCGATGGGTCAAAGTGTCTGGACGATCACTCACAATCTTGGCATCAAACCTGTGTCTGATTCGTGGGTTGATGTTAATGGCGTACTTACAAAAATTCTGCCAGTGTCTGTAATCCATTTAGATGACAACACTCTCCAATTGACCTTCTCAACGCCATCGGTTGGTGGCGTTCGTGTCGCTGGTATTAACGTTGCTGACACACTCGTTGGCGCTGGAACAATTGACGGTGAGATCAGTCCGCCGAATGTTGCTGAGGATGTTCCAATCGAATTCCACATCAATACTTTTAGCCCGTCGGCATACTGGAATGAATATCTTAATGAAACCGGCGCAGCCATTTTTACAGGTGGCGGTGGCAAAATAGATTTGTTAAATCTTCCTTCATCTGAGACATTCAGAAAAATTGGTCCTGATACTATTCACACCAATGATGTAGCATTTGCTTACCCAGATAGCACTAATCTAGAAAATGCCGCGGTTGCTATCGATACAGCATGGGATGGCGCACAATCTATCATGTGGGAGACTAAAGTCGAAACAACTACCCCAGTCGATGTGTCATTTTCGTATTATGTTCCAGTCATTGGAACATTTGACCCGAATGTTCTTCCAAAAGCAAATGATTCTGATTACATCGTGACTTATCATAGTAGAGGATATATTCAGCTAGCCGATAAGACCGAAGTCCTCGCAACAGGGTGGAATGGCGGTGACCAGCCAACTATCGGTATGACACTCACTCCTACAAACAGCGGTCAACTTAAATTTTATGTGAATGGCATCGTGGTTCAAACCATTGACAACGTGCCAAATAATGGCTTCCCTGTATTATCGGCAGAGCAATTTGTTGAATCAGAATATGATTTCAGGCTTACAGGACTGGTATATCAAAAAACATACGAAACCGTATCTGGCGAGGAGTTGATCCTGCCAATTGGAGGGCATGTTGATCAAGAGTATCTCCCTTCATCGCCAAATTTTAGAACAATCGGGATGATTATCGATAATGCTGTTGCCTTTAGGGCTCCTTTAGGTGGCTCTGGTGGCGATGCATCCATCGTATCAAATACCCCATGGGATGGAATTAACCCAGTGGCGTTTGAAGTTTTTGTTAGCACCTCAAATATGTCTGGGGTCGGAATTGGGTATTATGTACCGACAATAACACCGTTTAATCCAGATCTTGAAGCTGGCGGCACAGATTTTAATAACACACCTGTCGCACCTGGGTCATCGATGTATTATGCAGGTGGTTTCCAACATGCCCCAGATGGATCTAATCTTATTGGGCAAGGACCTTACGGGCTAGGCGATACCGTTGGTGTCGTGTTGACTGCGGCAAACGGCGGAACTCTCATTTACTTCGTGAATGGTGAAGAAATTAGCCGATTCACAGGCATTGGATACCTCGGTGGATACCCAATGCTGTTTGTGCCTAGTAACGTGTAATTCATAATACCAGATAAGGAATAAAATATATGTTTGGATTTCCAACAACACGAATAGTTGCTGTTATTGCTGCTCTCCTCATTGCGTCAGTTGGCGCATGGGGAGGTTGGCAGTATGTTCAACTCCAAAAAGCAAAAGTTGATGTCGTCACCTTCAAAGCAGAACGTGACGAAGCAGCGGTTGCTCGCGACAAGGCACTTGAAGTCAATCGTCAAAATCAGACTTTCATTATGTCCCTTCAGCAAGAGAAGGCAGATGTTCAATCAGCGTTGAATGCTCTTGACGCTCGTCGTAAGGTTGATGCGGCAACGATCTACAAGCTTTCTGAAATCATTCGCCAGCAATCGGCAAACCCTGAAAATCAAGTAGGACTTAGTCCTGTGCTTCAGGCGATTGTTGACCAGATTCAGAAAAATCGTGATGCCCGTGTTGGAGTAAAGAAATGAAAAACATTATTCTTGTGATTGCTGCTTGCCTCGCACTTTCTGGGTGCGAGACCTTTGTTCGTAAAGAAGTTGTTGTCGAATACAAATACGTTGTTCGCAAGGCAACTGACCAACAAAAGAACAAACCGGATTATCCAGGTGCGATTGATGTTGCTAAAGCAAATCAACTCCAACTCGCCGAGTGGATCAAGCAAAACGAAGAGCGAAGTCTGCGTCTTGAATCTTTGATTGATACGCTAATTTCGTTCTACGAAAAAGAACCAACAGTAGAAGAAAAATCTGCTATCCAACCTTCTGGGAAGTAAGTCCGAATGAGCTGCTGCCCTGCTGCCCCGGCAATTAGAGTTTCAAACGCTATTGGGTTTGTGAACGCGGGGCATGAGTCTGATATTCAACGTGGCGAAAGCGTTGAGTGCTACGCTTTGAGAGCTGGCAATCAGACTGGCAAGCTTGATGATGCGACTGAGAATGCCGAGAACAAGATCGAGAATACTTCAGTTCCAATCAGCGCTGCCGGTGCTGTTGATGTCACGTTTCGTTTAACATCGGCATCGACAGTTACGCCTACGTCTTGGACATTTGAACCATTCTCATCCGCTGGTGGAACTGTATCTTTCACCGACAACGGAGCTACGGCAACATTGTCTGGAGCATTTACCTCGGCAGACTTTGGCAAGGCATTTGAAGTCCTTCTCACTGCTAAAGACGGATCGGACATTATCGATTCGCGAACATTTAGATTCTCGCCGACTGCGGCAACATCGACAGACTCAGTCAAACTTATCAGTCCATTGCCTGGAGCAATGGTGAATTCAAAGTTCGGTCCGCGTGTTCACCCAATCACGAAGGTCATGAAACCTCACACTGGGATTGATATGAAGTTCGCCGACAAGTCCACTGCGGATGTTGTTGCTGCTGGCGATGGTGAAGTGATTTTTGCCGGAGTAAGTGGGACCCTCACTTCTGGGTATGGCAACTGCGTAAAGATCAAACACAGCAATGGCGGTGGAACATTCCTTTGTACTACACTGTACGGGCATCTCGCTAAGATTTATGTAGCTGTTGGACAGAAGGTTTCTGCCGGGCAGAAGATTGGGTATGAAGGCACCACTGGATCATCCACTGGAAATCACCTCCACTTCGAAGTCCGTCTACCAAATAACACACCAGTCGATCCTGTCCCATATCTAAATGGCGTAAGTGTATCTGATTCAACAACGCCGTCAGGCGATCCAGCAGGTGCCGTCTCAATTAGTACCTCTGGGGCGGTCGTTACCAAGGCAGGTGTAGAGGCACAATCTAAACCGTGTCCTGCGCCGGCAGTTGATCCAGAAACAGGTGCTGAAGCTACACCTCCATCCCCGCTCCCTCCGCCATCAGGCGGCGATCCTTATGAGCATGCGTGGTATTACGCAATGACCGTCGAGGTTGGACCTCATTGGATGACAGCGCCGCAATACTCACCAGGTGACCCAGACATTGATGCGGGACTTTTTGATACAGCGATACAGAAGAAAAAAGTTGGTTATAAACCAGGTCCAAATTTCCCAGGTGGAGAAACAAAATTTGGGGTAGCGCAAAACCCCAATAAAAGTAAAGTCAATGTGAAAACACTGACCTACGAACAAGCAAAGTCATTCGGTAAATCCGGGTATTGGAATTACGGACCTTCTACAAGCGAGACCAACTGTGCCTCAAAAGCACCGTTGATCGGCATTATGCTTTTTGATCTCAACTATTTGCATGGCCCTGGCAATGCGAAAAAGATCATGCAGAACTCTGGACAAAGCCAGGTTCTTCCTACGGCAACACACCAAGAGCAGCTTGCTGCTTGTGAAGCTATTACGGCAGCATCTTTAGAGTTCATCAGCGGTCTGAATCCTACCTATGTAAATGGGTGGGTCAATCGGGCTAACAAGCGACTTGCGTTCGTCAAGTCATTACCAGATCCACTATCATAAGGACCCAATGACACAGTCAATGACATACTGGGCAGCACGTGACTACATCAAAAATGGTGACATAGTTCACATTCATCGCCCAAAATCCGGTATCAACTTTCCAACTCTGGTTTATTCGTTCATTCAGTTTTTTACTGGGTCACCGATCTATCACAACGTCATTGCTATGTGGATGACATCTCCATCAGGCGAGAAACGTTTGATGTGTGTCGAAGCAAACATTCACGGTGGTAAACGGATTATCCCGTTGAGCAACTATTCGGATCATCGTCTTGAAGTTCAGCCGCTCCCAGAGCAATTTGAATTTGCTAAGATGGAAGGTCTGCTAATGACACGAGTTGGACAGCAGGCATATAGCCTCCTCGACTTTGTCAGCATTGGACTGCACGAGTTCTTCGGCATTCGCGCCAAAGACTTTATGGGTCAAGTGTGTAGCGAACTTTGCGCCGATGCCTGGATCGAAGCAGGTGTGCCGCTAAGAACTTCGCTGATTAGTCCTGGCAAATTGAAGGGTGACCTTCTCAAGCTTGGTATCGAAATCTCTATCGACACCAACATCTAATTATTCGTCGAGACAATGAATGGCAGCAAGATATTTTTCTTGCTGCTTTTCTGTTTCTGCGATCGCTTTCAGATGCGCTTCTAAATTTTTGAATGTGCCAACGAAGGTCACCAGAAAGTCTGATATTCCAGTAGGTCTAACAGACATCAGCAGATCTGCCTGTGACCCTTCTAAAAATATAGGTAGTCGTACTTCGGCAAGTGGAAACTTGATGGTTGCTGAATATGTGCTCATGACTCTCCAGAAGTGATTCGGTGAACTGCCTCAATGAGGGATGTGAAAGAGTATTGACAGTAGCATTCTTGCATAGGCACCCATTCATACTCATCAAAATTTTTCGCCTGGCACACTTGGACAACAACTGGATGTGACCAGCTAGCAAAGGCATCAGCTAGCATCCGCTTAACGGTGACACCAGACTTATTAGCGGTTACGCGATAGGTACGATCGAGATGACGGAATTCGTATGCTGTCTCAACAACGGTCAAACCTTCTTTCGACATATTTATCTCCTAAGTTGTGATGATTATATCACAAACCTAAAATTCGTAAATACTAGATCAAAATGAGGATAAAATAATGGGTAACGTTGTGCGCGTCGGCGATTCAGTTTCATGTGGCGATCATGCCGCTGATGGATCGCCTAACACCTTTGCCGGCGGGATGCCAATCACACATGCCGGCGTACCAGCGACTACCGGGCATGGATGTTTCCCACCATCGGTCTTTGTCGGACCTTGGACCTCAACGGTCTTTGTGAACAACAATCCTGTCGCATTGGTAGGAACATCTATCAACTCACATCGCTGCGGCACAAGTTCGCACGGTGGCGCTGCTAGCTCAAGCGCATCAACCGTTTCATTTGAACAATAATGCCAAACGGTTCCTCCCCAAAGTACAAGTACCGTCCGCCAGTAGTTCCAAAGACCGCACATCTTAGAACTTGCTCAAGTAGACGAGGGCGCCTCTGGGAAGGCGGAACATATTTCAGATCGCGTGACACCGGACTGCGAACAAACAACATTTCGATTGAGGTACTGGAGTCGGCACCAAATGTCGACGGATATTGCGTAGTTGTGAACGCAAACATCAAGAACACCGAAAATGTTGTTGGGAACGTCAACGTCGATCTTCTCGATCTGAACGGGACTTATCAAGACCTCTGGATCCTTGATCAGCTTGACACTACACCACGAGCGCGATATTATAGCATTAGTTGCCAAATAAGGTTTTTGATTCAATCGAGTCTTCCATACACCTTGCCTGCTCCGACTGAACTTGGCAACTTTGCGTTCGATAAGTTGTTTACACATTCGGGTAAGCTCTCTGTAAAGATGTCGAAAAAGACCCCAGGATTTACGTCAGCAGATCGCATTTTCATTACTCCTCGTGTGCGAATCCACCCACTTTCGTTGATTACAAAAGACATCGGCACGGAACCGTCAACTCCTGAAATAGTCACTGGATGGGATATTGACGCTCTTAGATCTTCAATGAACGCAACTAATCCTTGGGTAGAGATGGTTGAACGAACGTTTAGTTCCCCGTCAACACCAGGAGGTCCGCCTGTTGAAAATCCTGATCCGGCTGATGTACAAGATGACGGAGGCGATTCAGACTTCCTGTCGCCGTTCTACACAACCAGATTGGCATCCGGCGATGGTCTGCCAGGCAATCCAAACTCCGAGAAGGCAGGACCTGAACGGTCGATTGTTCATTTGAACTACAGCGAATTACAGAACGGATCCCTTGGGGTTCACAATGTAGTGTACGAATGGGTCGGCGACAATGCCATTAGCGGTGCTTGGCAACCGTATTAATTCCAGCTTACGAAGTAAACCAATCAAGATATGTCCCGCCAAAACTATGTGGTTGATATATCCACATGTTGCCGTCATTCGCCTTCAACTTAACTGTGATCTTGATTTGCTCAAGTGATCCAACGAGGATCGGCGATACAGCAGAAATGAAGTGAGGACCGGCAGGGAATAGAACAAGAGTTCCACGCTGCGGCACTAGACTAAAGTCATATGCCGGAAATTCTAGTTTGCCGCCATACACTTCGAATCGTGGATCAAGCGGGATGCCGCCGTTGTAGTCCTTCAACCAAATGTATCCAACCAGATCAACGTCTTTTACCTTGACCCACTTCTTACGAAGGAACTTAGCGTTCTCGCATCCGTGAGTTTCACATGGGTTCTTTGGATCTTCAAAATACTGCGAGAATGTCGGTGGCTCCATGCCTACGACTGTAGCGTTGAATCGCTCTTCAATTGCCGAAACTTGTGATTGAACCAGACCCTTAAACATTTGAGCATATTCGGCATCTCGCAGAATGCGCTCATTTTTAAGAACACGACCTACTTCATCAGTGGTCGGTTCGTGAATACCAAGGTCGCTAATTAACCTTTCACAAACCGCTGGTGAAATAAAATGCTCAACTGTCAGAAATGGCGAATGAATTTTTGAGGTCATTTAGTCTTGAACATGTCTGCTAGATCAGCACCAACTAGCAAGAACGACTTGTTAGTAGCGCTCTGGCGAATCTCGAGTTCGAGAGAAGTCCGGTGCTTTTCGTGTTCAACAATCAGACGCTGTGACGGCGTAGCTGGATTTGCAGGATAGAAAGAATATGTTCCTTCTACCAAGGTGTAAGTTGTCTTAGCACCACCAGCAACAGTCGTTGCGAACAGAACGCTTGTAGCATCCTTACCTTCGAACGCCTCAATAACTTCACCGTCGATTGAAACTGTGCCAAGCGATTTCAACACTTCGGCAACTGGTTCTTCTTCAGCTGGCGCAGGTTTGTTTGCGTCTTCTGGAGGAGTTTCTTCAGTCGGCGCTGGTTTCTCTTCTTTTGGTTTCTCTTCTTTTTCCGGTTTTTCGTCATCGCCTACCATGCCGATAACCATATGAAGAAGGTTTTCAGCTGTTGGTTCAACAACCTTGAATTCTACACCAGCAGCTTCAAGAGCGGCAGATGCTGCTTCGGCATCTGCGCCGCCTGCGAGGATTACGATTTTTGCCATGATGATTACTCCAGTCCGGCAAGTTGACGAGCGCGTTTTGCGCTCTCATTAACTTGAGGTTTCTTAGTTTCAACTTCCTTCTTTGCCTCAACGATTGAGACTGGGGAAGTGTTCATTGCGTCAGACGCGATTTTTGATTTGTCAATGCCAATGCGCTTTACTACCTGATAGGTCTTGCATGAACCGTCTTCGCATGTTACACCGACTGAGAACACCACGTCGAAACACGCGATGCCGTCTCCCTCTTGCCCGTATGATACAGGCGAAATATTATTAGCGAACACCGAAACCATGCGACTATCGACAGCAGTCGCTGGATCGCCAATGACGACGGACGTTTCTGGTGCCGATGGTGATGACATTACAGCTGCCGCCTGATCCGCATATGATGGATCCATTGCGTAGTCGTCGCCAATTGAAGTCGATGGGGTTTGTGTGATCGGAAGGTTCAAAGAGAACTCATCAAGTTGTGTTGTCATAAATTTCTCCAATATCTCATTAACTTCTATTTATCAGGTTCGACCAGAACGTCCCAACTCTGCTTTTGAGTTCGTCCATATAGTCGTCAAGTTTGACATTGAATTCCATCGGAAACCCAGTTTGAGCGACCATCAGAATCACACCGTCGCGAATGTTTGTTCCAAACATTTCGTTATGGGCACAGGCGTAAAATGCTAGTTGTATCTTGTAGTCGCCAATGTCTTTATGACCCTTGACACGTCCAGCAGTTTTGAAGTCGACAATAACCGGAATGCCTTTGTATTTTCCAACAAGGTCGCATCGACCTGCTACTTCAAGACTTGGCGAATATAGCGCACACTCTTGACCCCACACCTCGTCGATCTTATCCAACTTCAATTTGAGAGCATTGAATGCCGCAAGATCTGGTTGAGGAACGGCAGCACCGTTGATTGGTGCCTGAACATTCTGCTTCTTCAAATAGCGTTCTGCTAGCAAGTGAACATTAGTTCCGTGATCAGTTGCCTTCTTTGATGCGGCATCTGCCTTAACTGCTCCAAGAGAATTACGCCATCCAGCAAGAGCAGCTTTCGCCTCCTCCGGTTGTGTGCCAGCGAGCACCGTCGTAATTGACGGATAGAATGAACCATTAGGGATCGCGTAAAAACGCATCCCATCGTGATTCTCGGTTTGTAATTCTGGGTAGTTGAACTTGTCCACTAATTATTTTATTCGCTTGTTCATTCGGACAAGACGCTGACTCGTTGCTTTACGACGTGTGCGCTTACCTTTGAGAACGCGAATAACTTTTTTCTTGCGAGAAGCAATCTTCAACTTCATGCGAGTTGACGCTTTCTTCCGCGGTTTGAAGGCACCAGCAGGAGATGAAACAACACGACCTTTTCTGAACCCGGAAGTGACGCGAAAACCACGTTTGATTTTCTTTCCAGACCGGCGAAATGCGCGCTTGATTCCTTCTTCAACAGTATCGCTGAGTTCATCGAACTCATCAGATCCTATTTTAACATCATCGCTGAGTTCATCGAACTCTGAATCAGGTTCATCGAGGTTTTCCTCGTACTGTTCAATGCCCATTTCCTCGAGTGTGTCAAGGTCCAGAATCAATCCATTTGGGAACTGGGCATTATCGATAGGGGTGAGAACAATTCCATCTTCATAAGGCGATACCATAACGATCTCGCCAGAATGATCCTTAACCTCGCCAACTTCATCATCTTCGGCATAGTCGAATAGACGATTCAGATTGTCGAGATCGAGTCGAATAGAGAAGTCATCGCAGCTAAGCATGATGCCAAGATTGGCAAGATGCCCGACATTCCAACCGCCATGTGGAGCGGTTGGCTGTCCTTCAGTGACTTCGCGAAGTAATCGCATTACTCAACAGCGCGCAAGAATGCTGCCATACCGCGCTTTACCTTTGGATCGCGGCAAGCTGCTTTGATTGAACGGGAGAAGCTTGAATCGTTAACAACACGAACAACCGTCTCATCAGTCACGTCAACGCCGAGTGCCATCATGATCGCACGAGCAGATGCCAATACATCTTTCAGGTTTGTTGGAGCAGCTTCGCCATCAGCTTCTTTTGCTTCCTTGATTTTGATTGCAGCAACTTCAAAAGGGCTCTTCTTTGTACCAACAACGCCGTCGCCGAGCTTGATACTTGCCAAACGACCGTAAGTCACGAACGCTGCACGAACGTCAGCATCAGCACGCAACTTGGCAACCATACGCTTCAAACCGGCTTTAACGCCTGCCTTTGCTTCGCCGGAAACCATTTCTTCTGGGATGCCGAGAGTAACAAGAACTTCTTCAACGAACTGTTGAAATGCGTTACCTTCGAGTTCTTCTTCAGGAGAAGCTTTACCTTCTGTGATTGGCGTGACGCCGTGGAATTGCGACAGAGCGCTGTGAATGGACAAGAACGCGCGAACACGAGCTGCCTTAGTACGAAGCGATTGTGCTGCTTCAAGAACGCCTTCACGAACATCTGGTTTGTTCAGATACATACCGCCGATGCCGACCATTGCGGCAACTTCTGCGATCTTATCTGCGAGGTTGGTTTCGCCGCCAATGTCGCGCATCGCGCGCTTCATAGCTTCGACTGAACGATCAAACTCGAAACCTTTCTTTTTATCTTTCTTGGTAGCTTCTGTGAGAACGCGGGATAGGAATTGTGAACCGATTGACATAGTGTCTCCTTATTGTTTCGTAGTTATTTATTCGACTTCTTATTTGAGTTCGTCGTATTCACCGACGACTTCCATTGGATCTTCTTCAAAGTCGTCCAAGGCATCAAAGTCATCGTCGCCGCCAAGATCGAGCTCATCACTACCCTCGACATCATCGACTTTCTGTTTTGGCCAAACGACGTCAACGATGTCGAACTCAAGAGCCAACTTATTGATCGCTTCTTCGATGTCATCTTCGACACCAAGAAGTTTCTTCATTGCTTCTTCGAACTTGTCAGCTTGCTCGGCATTGACATAGACCTTTACAATATCGCCGTCATCTGTCTCAAGTCCAAAAGGTACTGTGTCAACTTCATCATTCAGTTCGGCAGCGCGCTCAAGGTAATCTGCAACATCGGAACCAGTAACTTGTCCATCGCTGTTGATAGTATTTCGCATCAGCGAAAACCCAATATCGTCCGCCTTCACCTTGTTTGTGACGTCGGTCTTACCAGCGTCTGATGAATCGCTCTTCTTGAGATCGAGTGTTTTGGTCGATTGACCAGAGAATTCTTTGAGAGGACTCATTCTGCTTCCTTTTGCGGGCGTTTGAATTTTACGAACTTGATGTCCGGATTTCGCTTGCGGCGAATAATTTGAGCATGACGACCGATACCAGTTGGCACGCTCTCGATGTTTGCTGATGTTGTAGCATTAGACAAAGCTGTTGAATCTACTGGCGTGCCAGTTGCGATCTCACCGTCTTCACCGAGAAGTTTCTGACCCTTAGTAAGGACTAACGGTGTCTCGACATCGCCGCCGAGCAAGCTGTTCTGAATCACCTTCACTCGAGTGAGCAGCGGTGATGTTGGTACAAATTGCTGCGCGTAGAAATATAGTTTTGGCAAGTACTTCACCTTCTCGTCAAATGACAACGTGTCATAGTTAAATCCAGAAGTGAGCAGTTTGTTGATTCTATCGGTGCTCATGCCAGCGGCATGTTGATTTAACCACTTCATTGTCTTGAAGTGATCGGTCCAATCAATAGGAACATCACGCCCAAATGACAAATCCATATGGAGGAACTTTACCCATTGCGGAGGAACTTTGCGGGTGACCTTGTAGATCTCTGACGCAGTCTTCTTGCCAATCAGCTTCGCAACTGCTGGAGAACTTGCGTGCCATACTGGATAACCCCAGAAATTGAGAGCACTCATTTCAGGCGTCCACGAAGACATACGATAATGTGCCTTGTCTCGAACAAGGCGAATACCGCGAGTATCGTCTGCTTTATAAATCAGCACGGTCATCAAGACTGTCGCCGTGTAGATGTTCAAAAGAGTCCACGCATCAGGGACCGCAGAGTATCGTGCCTTGTCTGTATAGTTTCGCTTTTCAAGCAGTAGCGATCCGGTGTCTTCGAACTGTTCTTCAACTACCTCACCGTCGGCGTGAACTGACTTTGCTGCCCGCCCATAGAGAACGCTGATGAGCTGATCAAACGCTTTTGCTTCTTTGGTCTTCTGAAGTAGCTCAACTAGATTTCGCTTAGTCTCAGCAAAGGTCATCAACGTGCGCTTAACCACTTCAGGGCTAAGTCCTAGAGTTTTTCCAGACTTGAGTTTCAAACGATAAGCGCTCTTCTCGTCGTCTTTGTGCTTCTTGAAATTTGCTAACAACTCGCCAAGTTCATCAAGAGTGGATGCGATCACGGCGTCGATCTTACGCTTTGTGCCGTTGAAGTCTTCAGATCCATCAAGCGTCTTTGCGACATTTCTCAATGTCATTGTAGGATTATCGCCCTTTGAAGCAGCGAAGATCTTCTTTGCTTCGCGCGACAATGCTAACTCGGCATTTCCAAGAAGATCGGCAATTCGAATCTTCATATTCCCAATGACACCGCCACGTGCCTCTAACGGAGCATCAGCGTCAATTGTTCTGATTGGACCAGCAATCTGATTGCGGACTGCGAAGTTGAATTGGTTGATCGTTGAAAAACTATCCTTATCAACCAGCTTGATCATTTCGCCGGTTGTTGGATCCTTCAGTACAACACCCTCAACGCCGTTGTCCTCGTCATTTGACAAGTCAGCAGCACCTAAAGCTGGTTTGACTTGTGAGACAAACTTAGTGAGGAGTTCGTTTTTGATAGTGACTTTGTATTTCGACTTGACTTCAGCGATGACACGTTCTTTGACTTCCTTCGCTTCGGCGCGCTTGTCCTTTGGAATAGAACCAAGAGACATAGTCATAAGGTCGAAGTTCGAATAGCTTTCGATGCCTGACTTTGAGTCAAGATACGATTCGAGTGCCGAGAGTTCTTTTTCAAGATCGATCGATTGAATCAATTCTGGTTTGATCTTTTGGACGCCTACAAATCTGAATGTTTGTGACATTGCTTTGCGATCAAGATTCTCTCCATCTGGAGTATCGACAACAACAGTCTTAACCGTTACTTCTTGATTCTGAAGCAGACCAGCTAGTTGATCAGCTTTTACATCGCTTGTGCCTTCGACACCCTGAAGGACGGCGATAAAGTTCTTGCCGTCTAGTCCATATGACACAGCATTCGGTTGACGACCGTAAAGAACTTCAATTTCGATTGTGTCGCCAGGTGAAAGAACAGATTTGATGTCACGCTCTTTTTCCATGAGCGCCGCTTGAACGCCACGGAAACCATTATATGCGGCGAAGTATGGATAGTCTTGCTCAGAGTAGAAGCGTTCTGCCATCGCATTCTTGCCTGCTCGCGAGGTGAAGATTTTGCCTTCATCGTCAATGCCAAACCAAAGGTTGGCACCATCCAGCTTTTCAGTCGCCTGCATAGTACCAATTCGGCGCACCGCCGCAATAAAAGATCGTACGTCAAGATCTTCTAGGTGTTTGATGGATTCGTTCAGGATTGCCATTAGCGATTTGAGATTTTAGTAATCTATTTATGCCCCGAAGGACCTGAGACAGGTCCTTCGTAATCATACATTTCTGTGTGAATTATTCTGCTGCTGGAACTTCTTCAGCTGGAGCTGCTTTTTCAGCGAGTTCCTTCTTAACTGCTTCACCAATCTGAGCGCCGATGGACTGAAGTGCTGCTTGTGATTTCAGAACAGCGATTTGTTCTTTCTGAAGATCAGCACTGATGCTGTTGTAGATACCAACAGCATTCTGAACGCCGACGCTGAAGTCAGCAACATTGTGAGTTACACCATCGAGGGTGAGTGTGCGAGCTTGTTCTGTCATTTTGAAATCTCTCCTATAGGTTTGAATAATGGTGTTTCGAAACACTGACGATATTTATCGTTTAGAAATTGTCGAACTTTAAGGTTCAGCTTTTATCACCTGCCAACTGACTGAGTGTCATCTTTGCCGATCCGGGAACTACGGAAGACATTTGAAGACCTGGACGCTCTTTCTTTTTCAATGCCAGCTCTGGAGCAGAACCATCTGTGATTCGCAGCGTTTCTTTATTCCAGCGCATCAGGCAAGTCTTGTTTGCCGCATCAGAGTTTCGTGCCTTAGGGAACTCGAATCGATACTCACCTGCCTCATGCATAGCATCGGTCTTCACCGTTGCGATCATCAAGTCGGAAGTATTGGTTTTGGATGATCCACCTTGAACGTCGCCTTGATGCATCTTTCGACCGTCGTTAATCGCTTCAGTCGCGTGCTTACCGAGCTGTGAACCGCTGACCATAACCGCGTCGTAATCGAATCCAATACCACGAACTTCTTCGGAGACGTACTGATCCTTCAAGAACATATTGCTCGCATCAACCTTGCGCGCCGACTGCATAATGTCGAGGTAATCTACAACGATCCAATCAGGACGGAATGCCTTTGATGATTCGAGTTCGTTCAGATACGCACTAATGTGATTGGCATTGGTCACGCCTTCTCGCATTCGCTTGATGAACAGTCGAGCACCTGTTCGCTCGCCAAACAATTCAATCTCATGAGCAACTTTTGTTTTGTTCATTGGGATCATGCCGGCAGCGATTCGAGCAATCATCTGGTCAGTTCGCATCGCGACCTTGGTGTCTCGCATTTCGATCGAGATGATAACGCCATTCAAACCCTGCTCCATGAAGTTGTACCCGAGGTTCAACATCGAAACAGACTTACCGCCGCCAGACGGAGCAAGGAAGGTAATCAATTCTTGGCGTCCAACACCACCGCCAATCAGCGCATCGACATCTTTCCATCCAGTGCTGATCAACTTGTCGGTTGTCTCCAAACGTTCGAGACGCGCTAGCGGATCAACGAAGTATTCGATGCCGAGATCATCAAGCAATCCGATTTGAGCTGCCGCCTTGAATTGCTCGATCATTCCACCGTAGTCGCGCTTCTCCAGAAAATTAGGACCTTTTCGCAGGACCTGAATCATCGCTGCTGTCTGACAAAACCCTGCGATCTGCTCCGCCAGGTACTGAACGTCCTGACGTTGAATCTGAAAAATCTCTGGAGTGTTCTTTGTTGCTGCCTGAAAAATCTGCGGCGCTGGAACAGCACGATTCTCAGCAAAATATTCTTTCAAGAACTTCACAGACCCCTGCATACCAGGATCAAAATATTCTGGTTGAAGAATTGGGTTGACTCGAGCAAATAGCTCTGGGCACGAGAGCATTGAGTTGATGAACAACCTCTGAGAGTCAGAATCAAAAAGAACAGGTGTTGACATAAACAGATTTGAACTTTGAAGGAATAGTAATGCAAATCCCTTTTACCTATTTGATAGGTTGGTCTTCACACAACATTTGGTATTACGGTGTTAGGTATGCAAAAAATGCTACACCTAATTCTTTGTGGACAACATATTTTACTTCTTCTAAACTGGTCAAAGAATTGAAAAATAGGATAGGCGACCCAGATGTTATCCAAATTCGAAAAACTTTTAATAGTCGAGAGAAAGCTGTTTTATGGGAATCAAAAGTTTTGCGAAGACTTAAACTTTGTGAGCGGGATGATTTTTTGAACAAGGCACGATCAACACCTATAAAATTCGCATTAGCTGGATCTAAACATTGGGTTGGGAGAAAACACTCTGAAGAAACAAAAGCTAAAATGCGAGCTGCTCGTGCCTCACACGTATTTTGATTTGCGGAGCTTCGCTTCGAGCAATGCCATGTCGGTATTGATCTGCGCCGCCAGCGGTTTTGATTTTGTTGTTGCGTTCTTGATCAGACTGTAAATTGTATAGAGCTTTCCAAACTTCTGGAGACTGTCATTTATGTCAGCTGCCCTGTTGTCGACCCAAGTGATCTCCCAACCTTGCTTCAGAACTTCGTCCCGTAGCGCCCCGCCATTGCTGTCCAGATCCATCACGAAGATAATTCGGCGACGCGTCTTATGAAGAATTTCAATCTTTGCCGCATTCAAACTCGATCCGAGAATACAAATGCCGTTCACAGTCTCAGCGTCAAAGGCACCTTCGGTCACAAACAGCGGGGCATCGCTGTACTCGAATAGATTGTCGTATCCATAAAGGATCGCATCCTTAGAAGCAGAACAGTTTTTGTATCGTGGTTTTGCTGCCTTGTCGATTGCTCGACTCTGCCAGTAGATCAACTTCCCATTACGCCAGAACGGAATGATTACACGCCGCAGGTGGGCGGGATCCAAACTGAAGTAGAACTTTAAAGGATCCATCCCTCGCGATAGCAGGTACGTAATAAGGGGTTCCTGGATACCATCGTGACCGGCGGACCCTAGTTGAAGTGTCCTATCCGGGAAGGCAATCTCTGGAGTATTCAGATTTACTCGATGAAGCGCCTCGAGTGTAATCTCTTTGTCGGTCTTTTCTGCCTTGTTGAAAAACAAGGTGGCAGCGATCGCCTGAAGTTCGTCGTCTGATATGCCATTGGCACGACACAACTCTTTCATCCAGCGATTAAACTTGCCAGTGCCCTCTTCGTATGAGGCAATAAAACCGCAGTTGTAGCAATGAAAGAATACTTGGTCTGGTTCGATCTTCCAACCGGCACGAGGACTGTGATCATTACAAACGGCGCACCGTTGCTCGTAAAATCCGGCGCCCGTCAATCGACCTAAACTAACACGATCGCGAATTAAATCACCAAGATAAGACTGAGTTTGTAGCATTCTGACATTATATTTCAGAATGCTGACCTCGGTGTCCTACACTTCGGTTAGATCTTCTGTCCCTTTTTGAATGCTGCTAATTTTGCTTCAGCACCAATCGCGTAGTGATAGTCGTTGCCAACATCCTTGACACCGCCTGGACCACGGTTATAGGCGTTGACCAATTCGCGTCCAGAGAATCCGTATTGCTTTTGAAGAATGAGCAAATACTTTGAAGCAACTTCAATGTTGAACTTGTCATTCAGAATCAGGTTCGCCTTGATTTCATCATCTGTCTTTGTGCTGATGTTGTACTTTGAAAACAGATTTGGAAACTTGTTCAGCACATCCTTCGCTGCTGCGAGTTTGATCTGCATAGGACCAAAGTATGCCTCAGGTCCTGGATTGGCGACGCGAAAGGTCTTCATTCCGCCGGCACGAGATTCTTGAAGAAGAATCGATTGAACTAGTTCTGGGTTCTTGTGGCCATCGGCTTTGGCGATGTTGTAAGCGCTGGTCAGCAACTTACCTTGTTCTGGTGTGATGTTTGACGGGAGCAATGTTGCTGCTTGTCCGCCGATCTTTCCGTCTTGAGGCTTTTCAGCGATGACTGCTGTAGCGATGCCTGCTGGCATCATTGAGAATAGTCCGGCAGCGCCGAACAACGCTGTCATTGTGAGCAGCGTAAGGGAAGCAATAACTTTTTTCATAGAATCTCACTTTTGGTTAGTGGGCAAGGTACTCAATCGCCTACCTTAAAAAACTTGTAGACCCCAGTTGTGCTTCGAATGATTTACATCATCCACAAGGTTACCATTCTTGTAACAGCACTCAGAGAATTCGACAAATTGCGAATGTCACGAAACCATTATACTACGGTTTTCAAAAGGTAGTATAACAGAATACAGGAAACGAAAAATGGGACCGAAGCCCCATTTTTTCTAGGATAAAGATGTGCTTATCGAAATGCTGACGGCGCTTCGCTAGCAATGACACCACCGCGTGGGTCAGAGAACTCTGCGCCAATTTGACGTTCAGCACCGTAAACTTCAACGGATGCGAGACCACCACCAAGAACAGCACCACGTGGGCGCTTAACCTTAACGTAGTTCATGTGGAAGAAGTCAAGCGGATTCACGCCGTTGTTCAACTTACCTTGGGACAGGAGTTCCCACAAAGGATATTTATCAGCGTGAACGCTAACGAGGAACTTCTTCAGACGACCTTTGTCGATCTGGTGAAGACGATCAATTTCGATACCGTACACTGTCCCGTCACGTGGATCTTCCATGACAACGGCGACTTCCTTAAAGAGACCGTCGTCGTTCCAGTCTATGAGGTAAACATGTCGAAGGTCAGTAGGACGCTTTTCGATTGTGGTGACTTGTGGTGCTGTTGCCATAGTTAACTCCTAGTAGTTGATGTTGATGCAAGAGTCATCCTGCATATATCTGTATTTTCGGTCTCCTGCATCCTTCTACAATCGATAAATAACGTATGGAACAAACATTGAACGCTATGATCTTTCAAGACAACAAATACACTAAGACCTACTTGGCGCTGGTCGAGAAGCGTCGCGCATCACCACTTTCAAAGGCGGATGATTATGCTGAGAGTCACCACGTGATCCCGAAATCGCTTGGCGGTTCAAACAGAAAAGACAACCTTGTTTTGTTCACGCCGCGCGAGCACTTTGTGGCGCACTTGCTCCTTACTAAGATGACGGTTGGCGACGCTAAACGAAAGATGAACTTCGCGTTCTACTCAATGCGTCGTGGCACAAAGACAATGCCGCGCTATACTCCGAACAGTCACCTGTTTGCGATCTTCGCCAAGAACATCAAGCGCGAGTTTACTGCTGAGACACGAGCAAAAATGTCGGCAGCACAAAAGGCACGACCGCCAATGACGGAGCAAACACGCCAACGTTTATCTGAGGGAGGTAAGGCATCATACACGAATAATCCTGCGTTGAGAGAACTTCGAAGCAGTATGCAGAAAGACAGATTTTTTCCTGATGAGCACAAGAAGAAACTCTCTGAAAGCGCCGTTTCAAGATGGTCTAAGGGCGTGCCTGAAAGTCATCGCGAAGCAGCGAGACAACGTCGCGGGTCAAAGAGCGGACGATCTAAACTCTGGTCAATCTTGTCGCCCGATAACAAATGCTACCTCACTGAGGCAGCAGGTGATTTTTGTTTAGAGCACGGGATTAGTTATTTCGCGTTGCGAAATAAAGCAGTCACTAAGGACTCGTCGCCAGTCAGACGCGGCGATACTAAGGGTTGGTCGGTGTTGTTCTGTAAGAGCAAACCGTCTTAAACCTCGTGAATCTCTGATTCATATCGTGTGATGAATTCAAGTTCGTCACGTGGATTTTTGAAGTAGAAGAAGTCCCACGGGAAATCTTCTGATGAACTGACATACGATGTGCTGCCTTGCAACCATTTGTAGAGTTCTTTGTAGCGCGGTCCCGACGTCATTCGGCAACCGTAGCGAATTGATCCATCCTCTTTTATGAAGATGGTCAACCACAGTTTATCTTCTGTCTGATCCATTAGAACACCAGAGATGTGCGACGCTTTGCTTCCGCTTTGATCGCTTTGGTTTCTTCTTTCAGCGGCGAGTTAATGCCTGTGCTGGAGAGCAACGGAATGAACTGAGTGATTTCTTCGCTGATGCGCTTCAATCCAAATTTGCCGCAGAACTTTTGAAAGTGGAACATGCTGAATGTGCCGTGATGAAGAACAGCATGGTCAACAGTCTCAGACATTAGTTGCTTGATGTCGTCAGGTTGTCCATCAACCAGATTCATCAAAATCTGATTCTCTTCATAGAGGTCACCGACACGGAATACGATTTCTTCGCCAGTACTTGGATCATTGAACTTCCAAGTTTCGTTCATCAGATTCGAGTGTTCGTATGTGTCACCCTTCATCATCGCATCAAACGATTTTTTGAGGCGAGTAGCACGGACCTTTGGATATGCTGGAAGAACATTGTCGCCACTATCGCCGCGGAATGCTTTTTCGTACATGAAGTAGAACGGATCAACCTTCTCGCCTGTCTTTGAATCGAAGGCACGACTTGTGAACTTACCGTCTGGTCGAACGAGTTGAACGTTCGGAAGTTGAAGCAGCGTTGTGAAGTCCTTGTCGTCAGAAAGGATCGTCACTTCATCGCCGATTGCTGAATATTTGATTGTGTATCCGGCGATGTTGTCATCGCCTTCAAGAAGAGGATTTCCAAGGCAGACCAGCGAGGTGTGGTTGCGAGCGAGATCTTCGAAGGCGGCGATCAGTTCGAAGAACGGAATCATCGAGTCGTCTTTGACGCGATTGCCTTTGTACAAACGTTTGGAGATTGCCGGTTCTGGGCGCTCGCCTTTGGTGTGTGCTTTGCGCCAGTTGTTCGCGCCTTCAAATGAAAGGGCGACTTGCTGCGGTTTCAACTTGTTGTAGTAACTGCGAAGGGTGTTTAGAGCCATGTGCATGGCTAGACCTGCTTGGTCCTTCGTATCAGCGCCAGAGTTGTACTTGCCGTGTGCTGAAGCAACACGAAAGAGAATGTTTGAGGTGTCAACGACGAGACGTTTCATAGGGTGCCAATCAATTCCAGAATATCAAAGAACGAAATTTCCTTGCCACGCACCACAACGACCGGTGTCGCTGATCCTAGCGTGGCGGCAAACTTCTGCTTCTCGATGTCACGTTCGATTTTCGCAAGGTCATCTTTAGTAAGAAATGCCTGTGCTTCGCTCTTCGTCAAAATAGTCATTGAAAATTCCGTTTGTTGAAAAGATTATATCACTCTATGGTGACTTCAAATTATTTTTGAGAACCTAACCCGATCAAAAGGTCATTGGCGCGACCAACACCTCCGCGTTGTGTCAGCACTTCCATCGCTGAAAATAGGAGTGGTTGCCACGTTGGGAGGTCACGTCGAACTACATACGTTGATCGTAACCACGCGCACAGGACACGATCAGGGTGCGTGTGAATTGTGCGCTGAACTTGCTGTAGCGCCTGATCAAGATTCAGCAACGCTTGATTTACTGTCATGATGTCACCACCAAGATTATCGATTTCTGAAATACAGAAACTCATAACCGATTGGGCAAGTTCGCGATCAGATTGCTCAGCGCCGTGTATCATCGTAAACTCGGATTTTTCCAAAGTGCGTATGCTAGAAGAAGTGGAGGTACTATCACAGTACCCCATTCTAAAACAAAGTTCAACATCACACCTTCAATTGGTTTTGCTGACCACTTAACGTTGGATGACTTTCAGATTGGACTGGTTCATCGCCACCTGAAAGATCTGTTGGGCGAAGACCAGCGGCATGGAAGAACAGTTGAACGCTGTCTTGCTCTGTCTCTGCCTGAAATCCAAGTTCATTGATTTTCGCAATGAACGCGTTGTTCCAGTGAAACATAACTTTGACACGACCGTCATCTTCAAATCCGCCGATCTCGAAGGTTGCCCATGGTGTAGGAATACCTTCTTGCTCTTTCAGATACGCTTCGCGTTCTGTTTTTGCCTTACCGCGAAAAAGGTTTTTGAACCAATTTACCATTGTCCAACCTGCGAGATTGATTTCATATTGTTCATGATGCGCTCAACCTCTGGTTGAACCACTTCACGAAGACGTTCAGCAACAAGACTCTGGCAAAGGGTTTCAACAACGTTTGTTGTTGCTGATGTCAGATCCATGCGTGTCAGATAATCTGCTGTAAAGGTAGCGGCGATTGCTTTCCCACCAAAGTGGAGAATAACCTTGCCAGTATTATCCGTGGCAATGATTTCAGACGAAACACGCGGCTCCCATTTGTCGGCGATTTGCTTGTATTTCTTAACTTGGTCTTGAAGCGCGTTGATGCGCTCT
>Ga0255341_1002674_pt1 | contig 21635 bp, 16 predicted proteins | sample wastewater_treat_8_FD_192418 | JGI IMG/M metagenome (GOLD analysis project Ga0255341, IMG submission 192418) | Wastewater microbial communities from Lulu Island WWTP, Vancouver, Canada - plant12 | ecosystem: Engineered > WWTP > Wastewater > Unclassified | place: Canada: Vancouver, British...
GGATTTAAGATCTGCTATGCTCAATAATGAATTTATCCAGGCAACATCTGATTATGTTGCTTTTTTAGATTTTGACGATATTCTCTTTCCTAACGCTTATCGCTGGCTTTTATCCAGGCTTCTGAAAACTAATAAAAATGCAACCTTTGGTTTAATTTATACAAAAAATATTAAGTTCGCAGAAAAACAAATCAAAAATCGCGAAATATTTTATGATTACGGGAAAAATTATAATGATTTTTATAATAACAATCATACGCCCATACATGGATTTATGATCAATAAGGCAAGGATAAATACCGACAATATACAATTTGTCGAAAACATGAAATACATGGAAGACTATTATTTGACCCTTCAGATTTTCAATGAGAAAGATACTGACTGGAACTCACTCAACCTAGGCCAATTTATCGGTGACTATAACAAATTTGAGGACAAACCCCAGACATTAGGGAATATTACAGAAGAAAAACGAAAATCACTATGCGATGACATTGAATATGAAAAATGCTTGAACATGATTAATAAGCTGAGAGAAACAATAATCAGATAGTAAAAAACATACTCCTAGCCCACTATAGCTGCTAAAACTTAAAAATTAATTCTTCTCTCTTCAATCACTAGGGGTCTGTTCATGACCCTAGTGTTGATAGTGAGGATATATTCGCCTAAAATTCCAATAAAAAATAACTGGACAGAAGAAAAGAAGAAAAAACCTATCAATAATGGTGCGGTACCAGCTGGAAAACGGGTCCAGAAGAGGAGTTTTAACGTTAGGTAGACAACACCGAGCAGCATACTTAAAATGGCGACAAAAAAGCCAAGCAATGTTGCTAAACGTAAAACCACTTTGGAATATGAGGTAATTCCTATCATACCGTAATCGTATAAAGATAAAAAGTGATTTTTACTTTTACCCATTCGTCTTTTTGGTTGTTTATAAGGGATTGCCTTGTAATCGTAACCAATTTCTGCAACAATTCCTCGTAAATAAGGTAGAGGATCATCAAGGTTTCTGAGAATATCAACGAACTTGCGGTCATATAGGCCAAACCCGGTAAAATGCCTAATGTGGTTAATCTCTGAAAATTTTTCCATAAATCGATAATAACTTGTGCGATAAAAATATTGAATCCGATTTTCTTCACTCGAGTCTTTAACACCTATGACAATCTTCCAGCCGTTTTCCCATTCACGGATGAAATCAACAATCATTTCTGGTGGATCCTGAAAATCCGCGCTTAGTTTAATGACGCAATCTCCCGTCGCCTGTTTTATACAATAAACAGGTGACCTCAATTGGCCAAAGTTCCTTGTGTTGAAAATCGCCTTAATTCTTGGATTATGCTTGCACAATTCCTCAAGCTTTTCTCGTGTCTGGTCTTCAGAATGATTATCTATAAATATGATCTCGTAATCATATTCTGGTAATTTTGTTGTGATTATTGTGATAATTTCACCACATAATGGTTTAACGTTTTCCTGCTCGTTGTATGTCGGTATCACAATACTTATTGTTTTCATTGCTTTATCCTTGTTTTAACCATTCAATGGTTTCATGAATACCTTGAGAAAAGCTGAACCGAGGGATAAAGCCTGTATCAGTTGTTAGGGTTGTAATATTCGCACAAATACTAACCGGACCTTTAGCAGGAATTGGAATACCCCCAAAGTTGATTTCGAGTCCAGGGTCTATGATATCACGCATTGTGATAATGTAGTCTTTAATTTTATTTTTTTCTCCGCTTCCCACACAATAAATACTACCACCTTTTCCAAATTGACCAATTCTAAATAAAGCTTCTCCTGCATCCTCAGAAAAAAGGTAATCCCAATATTGTTCTCCGGTGGTAAACATCGTTAGTTCGTGATTCAGGAGTTTCCGTAAGCTTGAACTGATCATGGTTGTGGGTTTATCATAAACACCATACACGCTGAAAATCCTTGCCCATATACAATCTAGATTTATTTGTTCACTCTCATAGAATGCGCAACGTGAGGCAGTGTATTTTGCGATACCATAAGGGGTATCCGGATTGACTGGCATATCAGGTGAAACAACAACCGGGGAATTCCTACCATATTCCGCCTGAGATCCAGTTCCAATGAATAGGTGGCAACCCAACCTTTTTGCTGATCGCACGGCATCTATGGTGAATGAGACATTCATCAACTGAGCGGAAATGTCGCGATTTCGCTCCCTACCCGTTGATAGCCACGCAAGATGATAGAAGACATCACATTTTTCACTGATGATTTCAGGCAGATTGTTGTATGAATCTATTTCGCATTCTTTGATAATTATTTGATTGAACTTTTTAAGCCTTTCAAGTTTTGTTGATTCAGGTTTGACGACCGCATAGACTTTAATCTCATTCCTTATGCATTGATCGATTAATGCAACGCCTATCATGGAGGTCGCACCTGTGACTACAACTGTTTCAACTTTATTCATAAGTCTTCCTCGTCATTCCACGGGGGAACTAATAGGTTCCTTTCCAGTTCGTCAGGGGGAAGGAAGGGGTACATGTTTTCCAATGTGCTAGAGATCATCCTTCCGCCTTCTAATTTTCTGCTTGCAAGTTTAGGTGCTATCCCTTGCACGGTGTCGACAAAAATCTCGCAAATCATTGGTGAGTTAGAATCCAGTATTTTGGCGATCACTTTTTGAAGCTGTGAGTTATTAGCACATGAAAGGTAAGGAATCTCGTATGCAGCAGCGATCTTCTCGAGGTCCGGAAAACTAAGGTCGCCACTTTCCGCGCCGATACCGATCAGTTTTCCCTCGAAATAGGAATGCTGCGTCTGGCGGATTGAGTGGTAACCCCCATTGTTCACCACGAATATCCTCACCGGCAGTTTGTGATGGCGTATAGTTTGCAGTTCCTGGATGTTCATCTGCAGGCTGCCCTCACCGGTCACGCAGACCACCGGCTTTTTACCGCTGGCGATGCACATACCGATTGACGCCGGCAGGCAGTAGCCCATCGCGGCTGTCGTTGGGTTGGTGATGAAGCGGGTGCCCTCCTTAATCACAGCTGACTGGCTGCCCACGAAGCGAACACCTCCTACGCTGACCACCATCAGGCTTTTCTCTGGCAGCGATTTGGTTAATTCGTTAAAGAAAGCATAGATATTGGCCTTGTCCCCGTCTTGATAATGACTGGCGTTGACGACAGGGTAATTCTTCTTCCAGGTGGTGCATTGCTTCAGCCATTTATCGTTTGCTTTCAAGGGGTTTTTGTGACAAATATTTACTAAGGCTGAAATAAATTCCCTGGCATCAGCGCAGATCGGCATATCGATTGGGACCTGTGATTTATTGAGTTCCGCCCGGTCAATGTCCACCATGATTTTGTAAGCTGCCCTGGCCCAGGCTTTGAAGTTGAACCCGGTGACGGCAATACCGAGTCGGCTGCCAATAGAAAGCAGAAGGTCACTGTTCTGCATGGCGAAATTTCCACCCCTCGTACCTGTAGGGCCAACCCTGCCCGCAAACAGTGGATGATCTGATGGCAGAGCGTCAACACTACTCATGCAGGTGAGTACCGGGACACTCAGGCAGGAGACTAGGTCAAGAAATTCAGAATGACCACTTGACAGCCTGATACCGCTCCCAGCGATTATTATTGGACGCTCCGCTGTTTGAATTTTGGTGAGGATTTTCTGCAGTATCCCGTTGGTAATCACGTCGTGGTCAGGCGGGATTTCCTGCTGCGAAAAGCCGTTGAGCTCATCTGTATCAATGATCGCGCCCTGTACATCCAGCGGTATATCCAGCCAGACCGGGCCTGGGCGATCGCTTTTGGCAAGATAAAGAGCTTTTTCGAGGTGGTATCTGATCTTTTCGGGATCATTGATCGTGACCGCGTATTTTGTCATTGTTTTTACCGCAGAGATGATATTGGCCTCTTGGACACCAAAGAAACGCACTCCCGCGTTGGTGCTGGCCGCCGAACTGGTACGCGGCACCTGGCCGGAAAGCACAAGCATTGGGATGGAATCCGTGAAGGCACACAGGACACCGGTGATGGCGTTCGTTCCCCCGGGACCGCTGGTGACACAAGCACAGGCGAGTTGGTTGTTCACTCGGTAATACGCCTCGGCTGCCATGGCTGCCGCCTGCTCGTGGTGGGTATAGGTCACGTACAATCCCTGCTGGTGCCCGAGTGCGTCATTCAGGTGCATGGCACCGCCGCCTACGACGGAGAAAATGTTGCTGATGCCGTGCTGCAGGAGGTATTGGGAGATGTAATTGGCAAGTCTAATTTTCATGAATTAATTCCCGTGTATCACCTATAATTATACCGACAGCTACGATACTCAGCATCCTTAACATGTTGGCAATCACAGAGGATAAGGCGAATCCGTAGATTCCCTGGGCTTTAGTAAGAGGGATAGCAATAGCCACAAAAAACACAATGTGGGCTGCCTGCAATATCAACTGCCATTTCTCATGCGCATAAGTAAGAACTATCGTGAAGATGGCACTTGATCCAACAGAGATGATCTGTGCCAGGTTGGCGATGAGGATCAACCCTTTTACCGATGCGTACATATCCGGGTAAAGGAGCTTGATAAAAAAGGGGACCGTCAGTTGGCAGAAAGCGAAAAAGACTGTGCAGCCGAGAAGGATGAAGGCGAGGTAGGATAGGAAGTCCCTTCGTGTAATACCTGATTCCCGTCGGGTGAGATAAGAAAGGATTATGGAGTTAAGCGGTGCGATAACCATAACTAGCGATTTGCCGATCAAAGAGACCAGGTAATATTCAGTTACCGCGGTGTTGCTGATTAAGAATTTTAAGAGAATCCTATCCAGTTGAAGCGAACTGTTCGCAATCAGGTAGGATACCGCCAGGGTAGAGCTTGTTTTAAGAACCCGAGGGAAATGCTCTCCGAGTTGCCAAAGTGGATGGAATATGCTCCCTTTCACCCAGACGTAAGCCAGCGCGAACAGTTCACCCATTAAGAAAATGATATACCAGTTGTGTAGTAAGATGAACCCTGCATATCCTACCAAGTATCCAATGGTGAGGACGATATAAAAGATAAAGTAATTCTGGAATGTGAGATTTAACCTAAATTCGACTGCAGAGTAATAACGCCAAGTGGTCAGGAATATGAGCAGCGCCAAAAGGGCAAACGATAGCGGGCTCTCAAGCGAGTTGCGCGCAGCCAGGAAGGTAAGGAGGATGGCAACGGCGTTGAAGAGCAACAAAACCGCGTTGAAATCGCCGTTGACCAGGTTGTGCAGACGACGGGAAACCAGGCGGTTGTTATTCACTGCCACGCCGAATGATGGGGAGACTATATTGACAAAGGCGAGCAGGAAGAGTGCGATGCCAAGCTGCTCAGGGCCGAGTCTGCGATTGATGGAAGGATAAATAATTAACTGCAAAACGGCATTCATGATGAGAATGCCGCCAAAATTATATAGGAAACTATAGAATAAAGTGTACTACTAGGTTTCTCTCCTAACTTATAATAGAGACAGAAAAGGAGAGTACCCATGACAGCAGAAGAGAAAGTGGCAAGACACAAGCTGAGTGTATTGGAATTAGCCCTCACATTGGGGAATGTAAGCGAGGCTTGCAGGATTAAAGATGTGTCCAGGACCCAGTTTTACGAGTACAAGCGGCGATTTCAGACACATGGATTGGAGGGTTTAAAAGACTTGCCTCCGATCCATAAGAGTCATCCATTCACCACCCCACCAGAAGAAGTGGAACGATTGCTATCGGTCAGCCTGGAACACCCAACCTGGGGATGTGTGAAATTGAGCAGTATGCTCAAGCTTGAGGGAGTCACGATCAGTTCGCCCACAATCCAAAATATTTTGATCAAGAATGGCATGGCAAGCCGTTATGAAAGATTGTTGAAACTGGAAGAAAAGGCAGCTCAACATGCCATAGAATTGACACCAGAACAAGTAGCCCAAATCGAAAAAGCTAATCCCTGCTTCAAAGAAAGGCATGTGGAGAGTAGTAAACCGGGCGAATTGCTTTCACAGGACACTTTTTACGTTGGGGTCCTCAAAGGAGTTGGCAGGGTCTATCTACATGCCGTGGTAGATACTTATGGCAGTTATGCTTTTGGCTTCCTGCACACTTCAAAACAGCCAGAAGCTGCTGTGGCGGTCTTGCACAACAATGCCCTACCTTTTTATGAAGATCTTGGGTTTGAGGTTACTGCAGTGCTCACCGATAATGGCAGGGAGTTCTGTGGCAAAGAGACCCATCCTTACGAACTCTATTTATCCCTCAATGACATTGAACACCGAACAACTAAAGTACGCCATCCTCAGACCAATGGGTTTGTGGAGCGATTCAACAGGACAGTCCTGGATGAGTTTTTCAGGACAGCTTTCCGAACCAAGTTCTATGAATCGGTAGAAGCCCTACAGGCTGATTTGGACCAATGGTTGATCCATTACAACACAGAACGACCGCACCAAGGTTACAGGAACATGGGCCGTCGTCCTATTGATACGGTACAATTGTTTGTGAAGAAATCCGCAAAGAAAGAAGCCTAGTAATACAAATCAATATTTACCAACTCATAACACAAGATCAATTAAGTGTGGATTAGGAAAAAATATGGTGCTTTTCGGAAATAGATTATATAAAGCGATAGTCAGATTAAAAGAGAAAGTCAAGGTTTTAATTTCTGGGTCAAAATCGTTATTCTTATCGACCAAAAATTCACAATTTACAACTATCAATAATCCATATAAGGTTCTTTATGAAAGAAGTCTTATTTCAACAAAAACGAACAAAGGTACGGATTATGTTGAGATAACTGATAAAGAGGAGCCAGCTCCAATAGCCAATCTAAAACTTATAGCGTTTTATCTTCCTCAGTTCCATCCAATTCCAGAAAATGATCTTTGGTGGGGAAAAGGTTTTACTGAATGGACAAATGTAAGTAAAGCAATTCCCCAATTTCTTGGTCATCATCATCCGCGATTACCAGGAGAGTTAGGTTTCTATGACTTGCGAATACCTGAAGTACAGATTAGACAAGTAGAATTAGCGAAGAAATATGGACTATATGGTTTTTGTTTCCATTATTATTGGTTTAATGGGAAAAGATTATTAGAAAGTCCATTATTTAATTTTCTTAATAATCCAACAATAAATTTCCCTTTTTGCATATGTTGGGCAAATGAGAATTGGACTAGGAGATGGGATGGTCAGGATGATGACATTCTAATTGCGCAAGAACATAATTTCGAAAATGACAAAAGATTTATAGCTGATTTAGAACTCATATTACAAAATCCAAACTACATAAGAATTAATGGTCGACCATTAATAGTTATTTACAGAACAACCCTCCTTAAGGAGCCACACCGAACAGAAAAGTATTGGAGAGAATTTTGTATTGGGCATGGTCTAGGAAATCCAATGCTTGTTGCGGCGCAAACCTTTGGATTTACTGATCCAACAAAAATTGGTTTTGATGCTGGGGTAGAGTTTCCTCCACATAATATCAATTATTCAAATATCAAACCATCAGTGACAATGTTAAATCTTCAACATAGTGGAGCGATTTACGATTACAGAGAAATGATCAGCAAGAATTTATCACACAAAATTTCAGGATATAAATTATTCAAAACAGTAGCTCCTGGCTGGGATAATGAAGCTAGAAAGCCTGGTCAAGGATCAACATTCATTAATTCTTCTCCAAGAAGATATCGACATTGGCTTGAACAAGTATGTTTGAAAACAATGCATAATCATTCTATAGATGAGCGAATAGTTTTTATTAATGCTTGGAATGAGTGGGCAGAAGGAGCCTATCTTGAACCTGATCGACATAACGGGTATGCTTACTTACAAGCCACCTTAGACGCACTTAAATATTCAGGTTATGTATATTTTCAAACAAAAGAAGGAAGCAAAGTAGTCAGTCCAAAAAAAAGGTACAAGACAGCAGTTATAATGCACGTAGATAATCAAGAATTATTTGCTGAATTGGCAGACTCTCTTCGAAACTTAAATGACGAATTTGATCTATATGTCTCACTTCCCAGTTTTCTAACATCTTTTGAAGATATTATTTATCAATCTTTTCCAAAGGCTAACATCTTTCTTACAAATAATCAGGGGCGAGATATTGCCCCATTTATTGATATTTATCGAGCAATTAGCCATTTGAGATATGAAATAATACTCAAGCTTCATACAAAGAAGGCTGTTCACCGGCTGGACGTTGACTCATGGCGAACTGATATTATTGCAAATTTGATTGGTTCTTCTAAGACTGTAAATAATATCAAAGAGGTATTATTAAATAGTAAAGTAGGAATTATTGGAGCAAAAGGGCATGTCTTGGATCATCGAATTTTTGGGGGTTATTATAAGAACCTTATATTAAATCTTGCCAAAGAGGTGGGTATAGCCGTTGATTCAGAAATGGAGTTTTCTTTTGTTACTGGATCAATGTTTTGGGCAAAACCCGAAGCATTTCAATTCTTAGATTTATTACCAATCAATTCTTTGGATTTTGAACAAGAGCCAATTCCTCCTGCCGGAACATTAGCACTTGCGATAGAACGGTTTTTTGGCCTTGCTGTTAAAGCTGCTAATTTTTTAATTCAAGAAGTTGATTCTGATGGAAATATAACTGACCCAAACAGTGATAATTATGCCTTTACAAAGCCTCGTTCAAAATAATCTATGAATATGAATTTCAAAAAATATATACAAATCCAACTTGGTGATTAATAATTTAATTTGGCAAGAATATCTCACACAAATTCACATGATATTTCACTATTCATATTTATTTAAATCTTAAATTCGCAGGCAACAAACCAACGGGTTCGTAGAGCGTTTTAACCGGACAGTCCAGGATGAATTCTTCAGGATCGCTTTTCGCACGAAGTTATACGAGTCTGTGGAGGTCCTTCAGGTGGATTTAGATGCCTGGTTGGTCCAATACAATACAGAGCGACCACACCAGGGATATCGTAACCGATGTCGACGACCAATTGAGACGATAAAGTTGTTTTTATCACAGAGTGTTAGGAATAAACACTAAAAGTACACCCAATATTCACCACAACTTGTTGAGTTGATCTTTCCAATCGCTAATACAGATATTAAAGACGTTATGCACTAATTCCATGTTTAATCTATTATCTGCTGGTCTTTTAGCCAGTGTTGGGAATTCACTTGACTTGGCTGGTAATATCTGCTTTACGATCTGTTCGTGCTTGTTCGGATCAATTTCAACAATTGCCTTTGCCCAATCATAACGGCTCGCAGCCCCCCCTCCAGCAAGGTGATATAAACCAGCATTTTCTTTGACATATTCAATTGGCTCAAGCCGTCCCTGGGCAATTACCTGTGATGTAGCTTCCGCCAGCATGCGCGCCCAGGTTGGGTTAGCGATTTGGTCATCAACAATTCGCATGATCTCTTCTTGGCGAGCCCATTGAAGCACTTTTGAAACAAAACCTCCTTGACGAATACTATATACCCAACTTGTTCGAAAGATCAGATATGCACCACCGACGCCTTGCACTAATTGTTCGCCTTCCAATTTTGTTTTACCATACACATTCAAAGGGTTGGGCTTGTCTTTTTCGAAATAAGCAGCGCCTTTATTTCCATCGAATACATAATCGGTTGAGTAATGAATAAGCGCTGCGTTCATACGTTTCGCTTCTTGAGCTATCACGCCGGGTGCTATTGCATTGACCACCCTTGCAAGCTCAGGTTCGATTTCAGCGCGATCTACATTTGTATAGGCTGCAGCATTAATTATCATCTGTGGACCAGTACTGGATATCAGGTTGCGTAAACTAACAATTTCCCTTAGATCAATTTCTGGATAATCGAATGAAATCACTTCTCCCAGCGTGGCAAGGGTTCGTTGTAATTCCCAACCCAATTGTCCATTTTTCCCAATCAGTAATATTCTGAGCATTATTTACTTCCCACCAGCCGTATTAAATAGTCAGTGTAATTATTAGGACTCATTGACTTTACTAGATGGGCCAGCTGATGGTGTGTGATATATCCCATTCGATAAGCAATCTCTTCAACACATGAGATCATTAATCCCTGGCGATCCTGTACTGCTTGAATAAAATTGGCAGACTGAAGTAAAGAATCATGTGTCCCAGCATCCAGCCATGCAACGCCCCTGCCGAGTATGAAAACCTCTAATTGACTGCGTTCAAGATAGATGCGATTAAGGTCAGTAATTTCTATTTCTCCGCGTATAGAAGGCTTGAGGGACTCAGCGAAATTGACAACATTACGATCATAAAAATACAACCCTGGTACAGCATAGTTAGATTTAGGTTCTCTCGGTTTTTCTTCCAAACTAATTGCTTTGCCGTCAGCATCAAATTCAATCACACCATAGCGTTCAGGGTCTCTGACTTCATAAGCAAAAACAACAGCACCAGATTCAAGTTTAGCAGCCTTTTGTAATTGTGAAACCAAACCTTGACCATAAAAGATGTTATCTCCCAGAATGAGGCATGCACTTTGGTCTTCAATGAAATCTTTTCCAACTACAAAAGCATCTGCCAGGCCACGTGGTTCATCTTGCTGACAATAATGAAATTGTAAGCCCCATTGTGATCCATCTTTTAATAGCCTTTTGAATAATGGCAGGTCTTCAGGTGTGCTGATGATCAATATGTCCCTTATACCAGCTAATAACAACATTGATAGGGGATAATAGATCATCGGCTTATCATATACTGGTAGCAGTTGTTTGCTAATCGAAAGTGTAAGCGGATTTAACCGAGTCCCTCTTCCACCTGCTAGTATTATTCCTTTCATGTATGTACCCTCACTGGCGTTTTGAATAATTTTGATCAATCCAAGATCGATAATCGATCTGTTTCTGAATTGCAGTGACCCAATCACGATGTTCTAAATACCATTTTACAGTCTCGCGTAAACCATTTTTAAGATTATGCTTTGGTGACCAGCCCAATTCTCGTTGTAACTTGGTGCTGTCAATAGCATAACGGCGGTCATGTCCAGGACGATCTTTGACAAATTGGATTAAATCCCTTCTTGAACCGGTCCCTGGCCGCATTTCATCGACCAGATCACAGATCATTTCAACAATAGACAGATTTGTTGGTTGGTTGCCTCCTCCCACATTGTAGCTTTTACCAGGAGTTCCATTTTTAAGAATCCGGAAAATCGCTTCACAATGATCCTGAACGTGCAACCAATCGCGAATTTGTTGTCCATCACCATATAATGACAGCGGCTTATTTTCAAGCGCATTTAAGATGATTAATGGAATTAATTTCTCTGGAAATTGGTAAGGTCCGTAGTTATTCGAACAATTAGTGATTGTATAAGGTAGGTTATAAGTATGTCCATATGAACGGACAAGATGGTCGCTTGCTGCTTTAGATGCAGCATAAGGCGAACTTGGTGTGTATTGGATATCTTCTGTCCAGGCTGGTTCATTGGGTGTCAATGTTCCGTAAACCTCATCGGTAGATATATGGTGGAATCGTTTTAATTTGTTAGAGCCAGACCAATAATTTCGTGCCGTTTCTAAAAGGTTAAAAGTTCCAACAATATTAGTCTGAATAAATTGTGCTGGGCTAGTAATCGAACGATCGACATGTGTCTCAGCTGCAAAGTGTACAATCGTGTCAATTTTGTATTCATTCAAGATGTGACATGTTTGCTCATTGTCGCTAATATTGCCTTTGAAAAAATGATAGCGAGGATTGTTTTCAACACAGCATAAATTCTGAAGACTTCCCGAATAAGTAAGTGCGTCCAGGTTGAAGATCCGAATCTCAGGTTCCTGCTCTAGTATAAAATGAATAAAATTTGAACCAATAAAGCCTGCACCACCAGTGACAAGAATATTGTTCATTTAACTCCTTTTATATTATGTCTTCTGTTTAATTGAAAACTAATATTGTGTGTTATCTGGAATATCAGGTATTTAATCATTTGCTGGGATTTGACACTCGTAAATAACTTTAGTAATGGTCAACACTGATGAAGGTTTTTCCCACGGACTACGATACTTTTTCGCTTCATACATCAAAATCCCCCATTCAGGGTAGAAAACCCATGGGCGCTACCGAAGAGTAGTTATAGTTGAAGTTTATTAATGATGATTGTACAATCCATATCAATAATTCATATGAATTGTAGAATTTTCAACAATCGAGTAGAAAATCGAACATTTTATACGGAATATCACACACAACTTCTCCTTGAGTGTTATGATTATTTCTCTTGTCTCTTATATAACACATTTCTAAGAACCTGATAAATTATCCCAGCTAAATTATCGACCTAGACAACTGGGGTATATGATTGAAACGATACTTAAAAATGTACCTAATGGCTAAGTATTATTTTGTAGAATATATGTAATACATAAACGATTTATGTCTATAAAACCCATCCATGATTCCTTCTATATTCTTTTACTACCTCTTCAGGCTTGCCAATCAAGTTGATATTGCCTTGATCCAGCCAAGCAACTCGGTGACACATTTCCATTATTGTGGCCATATCATGCGACACATATAGTATCGATGCACCACTCTTCTCAAATTTGTCAATTCTATCATAACATTTTTTCTTGAACGATTCGTCGCCTACTGCAAGAGATTCATCTACGATAAGGATCTCTGGTTGATATGCTGTCGCCACTGAAAAACCCAACCTGGCATACATGCCTGAGGAATAAGAACGAATGGGCGCATCAATAAAATCGCCCAATTCAGAAAAAGCAACGATTTCTGGATATATCTCTTCCATTTGTTCTCGGCTGAATCCTAATAACGATCCGTTCAGAAAGATGTTTTCCCGACCGGTGAGCTCAGGGTGAAATCCGGCTCCCATTTCCAACAGGGGAGCTACTTTTCCGCGAATAATCACTATACCTTTCTGTGGTCGAAGTACACGCGCTACAACTTTTAATAATGTACTTTTTCCAGCGCCATTATCACCAATTAAACCAAAGACTTCACCCTTTTTAACACTCATGCTGACATCATTTAATGCATTAAATGTTCGAATGGAAATTTTCTTTTGAATAAGACGAATAACATATTCTCGAAATGTGCCTATTCGTTCTGTTGGAATACGATATTGAACGGAGACATGGTCTATCGTGACGACATCATCAATATATCTGGTGGATAAAGAATTTGTTAACTTAGACACGATATGCGAACTCGTCTATCTTTTTTGAGAAGAATAACCAGCCAATAACAAGCATAAACACACTTATTACCACTGCCGGAAAGAACTCCCACCAAGTTGGAAACCGCCCTTGGTACAGTGGAATGTGAAACAATTCAATAAAGTACCTCAATGGATTTATTGTTTGTAAAAAACGGTATTTCTCTGGGAACATGGATATTGGATATATTATCGGTGTCATGTACATCCAAGCTATTAGGATTATTTCATACATCTCTACAACATCAGGAAACACCACCGAAAAAGTAGATAGTAACAGGGCGATACCGAGAGCGAAAATCGATATGATTAGAATGGACAACGGTAAAAAAATCATTGAAAGATGAAATTCAAAACCTGTGACAAGCATCACAAATGCCATTGGCACCAATGACAGTATTAGGTTAACGATTTCTGTGCCTATAGCAGATAGGCAAAATGAAGACCGCGGTAAATAGATTCTTTTTAATAAATCCCCACCCCAGAGCATACTTTTCATTGCTGCTGAAGTACTTTTAGCAAAAAAATTCCACCCAAGTAGTCCGCTCAACACATACACTGGGTAATCTGCAGTAGTGCCAAACAAGTTGGAGAAAACAATAGTCAATACCAACATGGTGCCCAAGGGGTTTAACATCGTCCATGCTATTCCGAGGAAAGATCGTTTGTACCTTGTTAATATATCCCGTCGAATTAGTTGAGCGAGCAGATATTTGTAACGATAAAGTTCTCGGACTTCTTGAATAAGTAAAGGTGTTTTCAATGAAGAATTATATGCTTCTGACGAATTCATTATTACCTTGTTGATATTTGATCTTATCTGATACTTATTTTGATATCGACTGATGATGTAATAAAAGAGTTATCAACCACCTTTACTAATATACAATTATAATTATACTTCACTATTAACCAATATCAAAAACATACTTATGGGTTGTTTTTTGGGTAGTAATTATTTCAATTGGATTCAAGAGAGAAGCAGATACGAAAAATCAATGGATATCTTTAGTGAAATCAAGAGTTTTGTATGGTCGATTTTCCCCCCAGAAAGTAATGGCGAAATATTTATTCGGACCATATACCATCGCATTACATCGACTAAACCTTATGTTTCTTGGAAAATTTTTCAATCTGAAAATTCTTATAAAAAATGGTACAAAGCCCAACAAAATGGTCTTCCCAAGCAAGAAAGGTTTTTTGAACAAACGCCAAAAGTATCTTTTTTCTTGTGTGTTGAACAATCCGATCTTGTTATTGTACAAAAGACAATAAGTTCAATCAAAAAGCTGATAAACAAGAATTGGGAATTGTTAATCCTTGGCTCTCCAGAGTTGATTAAAAATCCCAGATTTCAACAGATAATTGATCAAGATAATCGGATAATCTTCTATTCTCTATGCGAAAATCCTCTGACATTTCTATTGACAAAATCAAGTGGAGAGTTTTTTCTTTGCTGCCAATCCGGAGATACTTTTGAAAGTCATTTGTTAGATTCTTTTTACACATCGCTAAATAGTTCGCCAGAGTCGGATATTTATTATTGTGACTGCGATGAAAAATTTATAAAGACATCAAAGATTATCCCATTCTTTAAGCCTGATATTTATTCACCTGAATTACATTTATCAATCAATTACCAATCAAGGTCATTCGTTAAGAAAAGTTCTGCAGTAATCATGTGTGATTCCGTTGATCCAAATCTAAACCTATTGAATCAGGAGTGGGAACTAACATTTTTGCTGAAGGAAAGAAATGCAATTGATAAACACATTCCCCAAGTTTTAATACATCAGGTTCAGGCAGAACAAATAAACATTGAACAGGAATGTAGTGTTATAAAAAGACATTTTCTGAGAACAGGTATTACTTCTGATATCATTGTGGAACGCTGTCCTGAGACAAGGATAAGTTGGAATTTTGGAGATCCAACTGTTTCAATTATCATTCTCTCAAAAAATCACGCTTCTGTCTTGAAAAAGTTAATAAATTCGCTTTTTAGCATAACGATTTATCCCAATTTTGAGGTAATTATTGTCGATAACAATAGTGATGAAAAAGATTTAATAACTTATTACACTCGAATTGTCAAAGAATATCCCATAAGGGTTGTCAATTATAACGAACCATTCAATTATTCAAGAGCAAATAATATTGGCGCATCTTTTTCCCAATCCGATTTGTTGTTGTTTATGAATAATGATATGGAAATCACTGATCCATACTGGTTGAGGGAATTATGCCAGTGGGCTACATTACCAGAAATTGGTATCGTAGGCGCAAAACTTATCCATATGAATAATACAATTCAACACGTAGGAGTAATACTAGGCTTGCAAGGTTTCATTGGTCATTTGTATCTTAATGCCCCGGAACATTTTCGTGGTTTAGCTGGATCAGTAGATTGGTACAGGAATTATTACGCCTTAACTGGTGCCTGCCAGATGATGCGGAGAAGCACTTATTTGGAATTAGGCGGATATGATGAAGATTTCCAATTGGTGTTCAGTGATATCGAACTGTGCTTACGATCCGTTAAGAATGGATACAGAAATCTTTATACACCAAATGCTGTGATAAAGCATCTAGAAGGAAAAACTAGAGGATATCAAAGTCCAAATAAGGATATTCTTCGTGGTTTTGATCTCTTTAGTGATTGGATTGATATACAAGATCCAAATTATTCCGCAAATCTGACATATACGACAATTCCTATGTGCCATTCAGAACAGGATGTTATTTATCGCCGCTCAAAACAAATTGCTGAGAAGCGGAAATTCATCCAAAAAGGAGTTTGACAACTGCAAGAAATAATAATTGTTTGGTTATTTTCGTAATTGTATTCATCAAATGTTCATCCAGAGTTTTTGAATACTATTACCCATATAGTTTTAATTACAATGTAGATATCCAACCACAAAGACCAGTTGAATACATAATAAACATCAAGTTGGGTTCTCTCTTCAAATGATAGGTTGTTCCTGCCATTTACCTGCCACCAGCCTGTCAGTCCTGGTCTTACTCTAAAAACAATATTAGCCAATTCACCCATTTTCTCAATTTCAGACAAAACTAATGGGCGTGGTCCAATTAAGTTCATTTCGCCGCGCAGAATATTGAAAAATTGTGGAATCTCATCAATACTAAATTTTCGAAGAAACCGTCCTACTCTGGTGATGCGTGGATCATCTGTAAGCTTGTGATAGGTATTCCACTCCACCTGCACTTCTGGGTCCCGCATTACTTCTGAAAATATCTCGTCTGAATTCACATGCATTGTCCGGAATTTCACCAGCAAAAAAGGTTTTAGATCTTTACCGATTCTCGTGTGTGAGTAGAAAACTGGTCCTTTAGAATCAATTTTGATTAAGATTGCTACTATTAGACATAATCCAAGTACAGGCACTATTAGTAGCACTAATAATAGAATTTCAAAAACCCACTTAAGGAACCTTAACGAGGTACTGAAGAGTGATTGGTGTGAAAGGATAGCCGGTTGTCCGTTCAGGTCTATTGGCTGTGCCATCATGCTGCCATATATGTCATTATCCAATATAAATATTGTCTTACTGAATTTCAAACCAATCGAGTGATAGATCAGAGGATACTGTTGACGCAATTCATTGGTAGAGATTGCCAGAATCACGGTTCTTATTTGATTAGCGACTACCTGATCCTGTACACTTAATGTCCATGGTGTTACATGTAAACCTTTTAATTCTGTGAACTTAGCTGGTTTAACGCTGTCAACAGACAGGGCGATGACAGGTCTGTAACCCAAACGTCTACATGCATCCAAGCGCTTTACAATTGTTACTATCTGATTGTTTGTGCCAATTATTACGACCGGTTCACCCCACCAAGTAGTTTTGGTTACTAATAATTTGCGAATAAAAATCCGGCCAACAAAGATTATGCCAATGCTAAATAAGCCAATTAGCACATAGACTGACCTGGAAAAATAATACAAGCGGCTGTCTATAAAAATATATACACTAACAATTGCCCAGGCAATGGCGGTTGACTCAATAATCTGTTTAAGCTCGATTACAGAGATTCTCCCTCTTCCGGGATATAAGCCTTTGATCCAAAACATTAATAAAGTGGAGCCTACTATGATTAATGAGGTACGGATAACCTGGGGGTCAATAAGCCATGATTCATTTACCTGGAGGATAAATTTCCGTACCCATGTGATAAATCCAAATGATATCAAGAATCCAAGCAAATCGCTGAGTAATAAAAGGATATTTACAAGCCAAGTTTTAGAAAGTATAAACTCACTGGTGTGATTTTTCAATTTTCCCTCTCCCCCTGGATATATGTATTCATATAATGCTGGAATTTTTCTCGAAATACTGACGTATCAAAATTCAATGCATTTTTTCTGATACGCAATGGGTTAAAAGACATCGTCTCGAATTGTTGTATGGCATCCATTAATGATCCTTCATTTTGCTCATTGAAGAAAAGCCCCGTTTCACCTTCAATGACAGTTTCAAGCGCTCCTCCTGATCGATAGGCAATAACTGGCCGCCCGGAAGCCTGGGCTTCAACTGGTACTAACCCGAAGTCTTCATCGCTAGGAAAAAGTAAAGCCTTGCAATTTGAATAGAGGTTTTTGAGTTGCTGATCGGAAACCCTTCCAGTAAATAACACCTCTTCTCCACCAAGATCCAGCAGGTTCTTGCGTTCAAGTCCATCGCCTGCAACAATAAGCCTTCTTCCCAAATTTTTACAAGCTTTTATAGCGATATCCACCCGCTTATGAGAGATAAGCCTTCCTGCATACAGGTAATAATCTGAAGGTGTACTGGTTATCTCATAAAAACCAACTTCAACTGGAGGATAGATCACGTCTGCTTGCCTGTGATATATTTGTTCAATTTGACTGGCTGTATTCCGACTATTTGTTAACAGGTGATCGATCATTTGAGTTTTCTCAATGTCAAATCTTTTTAATTGTGGAATAACAAAGTTTAGTCCAGGAAGGCTAATTGATCCAAATGGTAAACTATCTTTGGTATAGACGTGTGGCTTCCATAGAAACCGAATCGGATTGTGAAGGTAACAGATATGTCTCGATTGTAAGGGTGGACGGATAAATTTAGCAAGGTAGTTGGCAGATGAAATGACCACATCGAATTTTGATAGATCGAGGCGCGAAATCTCGATGAGCCAAAGTGGGTAAAGTATCTTAAATAGTTTTTCTGTCTTGACAAGTTTTGAGAAAGGTAAAGTATGGATTTTTTTGCTCTTGAAGGCTGAAAAGGTATTTTCAGGCAGGTAAGCAGATGTGTATATCGGTGCATCCGGAAAGAGATCGCTTATATATAGAGCCACCCTTTCAGAACCAGCAGGAACAACTAAAGCATCGTGAATAATGGCTACCGTCGAGCTTTTAGTACCAGATAGATGGTGAGTTGATGTTAACATATAATTTATGATTCACCACTCTGCCAGTACAAATTGGGAAGATCTTCATATTCAACGTAAATTGATTTCAATGTTACTTCTCCGTTATTATCCTTTATGCTTATAAGAGCGGGCATGCCGCTCTCAGGGATAATCGTAATGGTTGAAATTAGATGATCATCTGGTATTGTAAACGAGGTAAAGTTCGAATCATCAACAAAAACAAAAGAAATAGTACCATCGGAATGATAGTATGGATAGAGAAGAACACCACTGATCAGTTGATGGTCTTCAGGCTCAATTGTTCTTGCAAGACTCAGCAGTTGGTCGGTTTTGATTTCTGATCTAACAAGTTCCGGGACAACAAAGTTTGCAATGGGTAGCATGAGCGCTACTAACACCAGCAACGCCACTGAATTAAACCATGCCTTAAAAGGACGATTGGCCACTGCCCGGCGAGGCAGTTCATTCTCAACTGCCAGAGAAGTGGTTTTTATTCCAAGAAAACTCAGAATCATCTGACTTATAATTACCAAACCAAGTGCGTAGTAAAAGAAGACAATCCAATTGATCGGAACAATATAACGACTACCAGAATTTATTGCTGCGCCGAGAGATAGGTTATATGCAAAAAAGACGATCAGAGGTACCATACCAGCTATTTGATATTTTCGCCAACTAACTGAGATACCAATAGAGATAACGAAGATATTTACAAGAATCAGCAAATACTGACCAGCTGGAATATGACCATTCCACTGGTTTTTGTCCTGCCAATACTCCCTTTTGCTTAAATCTCTTAAGCTATCAATTGTGATCGAATCAGGCAAAGCCAACAGAGAAGCAGGGTAATTATGTAGAAAATGGTTGAACATGGTCCATGCAAGATGATCTTGTTGGTCATTTTTTACTAGCGGTGAAATCACGGTAGCGTTAATTTTTTTTCTAATAGCGTAATTCACCTGTATTGCACTTGAATCATTGTCATGGGTTGATAAGTCGTGTGCCGCAAGTAATTCATCAGGGTAAATTCCTTCGCTTTGGGACGGATATCTTCTTTGGATCACATCCTGTATTTTCAACAAGAACCAGGATCTTCCTTCTGAATCAACACCTGTAAACAACCATGGTGAAAATATCAAAATGAATCCGATTGAGAACAAGAATCCTTGTTTAATCAGTAATTTTGGTATTTTCCGTATTCTAATAATTATGAATAAAACTATTACAGGCGTAATAAATATTGGATTGAGTCTAACTAATGAGAGAGCACCAATTATACCGCCCAAGATAAAAATGGTGATAAAGTCTGGCGCTTTCATCCATCGGAAAAAAAGCAACGTTACTAAAACGATGCCTAACAGAATTAGCTCTTCGGTTGCCAGCAGTTTTGGATTTACTGAAGCGATGCTGAAAGAAAGTGCAATGGCATTACGCTGTTGAAACATCACTAATACAGCCAGCACAATTCCAAAGAGATTACCGAAGTATTCTTTGCCAAATTTGTAAAGAAAAACAGGAATTAGCGCTAAAACGCTTACTAGGCCCACTGAAGGAGATGATAATCGTTGCCAGTAAAAACATGAAGTATTGCCAGGAACACCATATATAAAGGCTTATCAGTAAATCGATTAAAGTAGATACCTTTGCCCATCACTATTGATAGTGCTCCAAGATCATGCACTCTAGCATCCGAATAAGGATACGGCTGCATGTTTGGGAGAGTCGGCTCAAGAGAGAAATAGTGTTTGAGCATTGGGGTGAACCCCCAAATAAGAACGGTAGTTATATAAATTAGTAATGGTATTAGCAATTTCACAAACAAAGATAAGGATTTGATATTGCTTGTTCTGCAAGAAGAATAAATTATTGCTTGGAGTAGAAAAACTGTTATACAAATAAATTGAAGCATAGAAAGTGGAATTCCTGGCACATTCCAATATGGGGTGTTATTTACCAAACCCACTTTGGAAATCGTAATGATGACCCAGGCTATTGATAATGGTAGAAAGGCCAAAAGAAGGATTTTTATATTAAGTAATGAATTTTCAATCGAAATATAGAAAGTTCGTTTAGAGATCTTAATCCATAAAACAAACTGCATCAAGATCAGCCCCAACCATAACAAAGTTGGTTTGCTTCTTATAAATGATGCTTCTAAAAGATACAAGTTTTTCGTTGGTGTAAAAATCACAATCCAAAGGAAAAAATATGACAGGATCCCGATAGATGTAATTAAATCGTTTGCCTTGTTGGTGTTTAATCTATTCTCAATCCAATTTAGGAACCTATTTCTAAATAAAAATAGAATGATAAAGCTCAAAATACCAAACAATTGAATCAGCAATAGAATTAATCTAATTTTAGAAAAACCCAAGAGGAATGCATTCTTTGTATCTACTGGAATATTGATTGTTGCGAGAACTACAAGTATTCCCTCGATTATCGGTAGAGCTATAAGTAGATAGAAAAATAATCTTCGCATTTATTGTCTACTCTCCCCCATCAAGATAATGATCAATGACTTAGGGTTGTTGTTCTTGTGAGAAAAATTTTGTTATTTTATTATAATGTTAAATTTATAGAATCGTTGGTGATGAAAGTTGATTATCATCTCTTTTTACATAAGCAACGTGATTTTAAAAAATTGTGAAGGTTAAAATTCAATATGGTAGTTATTTCGCGACCCAGAGGACGATGGTAGTGTTTTGGTGAATGAAAGTCCTTTTCTCGAAGAACTTTTGTGAAATGCAAATAATTCTTAAGAATTGAAGCCCATTGATTCTGCCAAGGCCTGAGGGTCTCTGATTGATTAGAAGATCAAATAATTATTTCCGAGAGCAATCGAATATTGAAATTCGATTGTGGTGCCCCTGTTTCGATTTGGATTCTTAATAATTTAATTGATTTTGGCTTTTTTGGGGGCTTTACCCTTTACATTCAAGGCTGCATTGGTTTTTTCAGAAAAGATTAAATCGGACTATAGGAAAAATTCTCTATTCTTACAGAGTC
>Ga0255341_1002681_pt1 | contig 21573 bp, 15 predicted proteins | sample wastewater_treat_8_FD_192418 | JGI IMG/M metagenome (GOLD analysis project Ga0255341, IMG submission 192418) | Wastewater microbial communities from Lulu Island WWTP, Vancouver, Canada - plant12 | ecosystem: Engineered > WWTP > Wastewater > Unclassified | place: Canada: Vancouver, British...
TACCCCGGTAAAGTTGATTCTTTCACTTTAGATCATCTTCAAAAGTGAAAAAACTCTGCACCATTGTTACCGAAAACTATGTATTCTTATTTACCGAAAACTATGTATTGTTATTTACCGATTACAACAAGTTTAGCTTTTATCATTTTAATGGCTTTTTAGTAAGATTGATTTGTAATAAGTGTGTTCCATAATCCTGGAAAGATCATCCCAGCAATTGTAATATTACACGGGAACATTAAATAATCCCACCAAGCTAATTTTAGTCGACCATTTTGTAAAGCAAGTTGGTTAAAGGTATCATCATAAGGAGCTGACCAATCATAGTTCAATATGGGATTATAATTATAGTCCCATAGACTATGTTGTCCAGATTCATCGGACCAGTTAAAATCGTTAATATTTGTGCTGAAATACTTAAATCCCCTAACATTAGCGTCTTGTTCAACTGGATTTAGGTCATGAGGTCTTTTACTTAATATGCTTGGAATACCATATTTTGAATAATAAAACCAACCTGAAGTTTGGCTTTGAATATAATGTCCGTATTCATGCTGAAACAATGGATTGTCAGCCTCTGCTTTTAACCTATTACCACCAACTATAAAACTTCCTTGAGTTACCGCAGTCCAATTCTTCCGAGTAGAAACAACTGTTGCGCCATATTTATATTTAACGGATTCAACGCCACCCTTTAGGCCTAATGTATTATAAGCTTGTGCAGTACCCCAGCCACCAATGGTTTGTGGTAGTTGCCATGTGAATCTTGAAATTGTTTCCCATACTCGACCGAAAAAACCTTTATTGGAATCACTGGTAAATAATCCACCCCATATTTTTATATCATTCCCAGCTCTTTTATTAGCCTCTTTCCAACCTCCACTAAAAAGTCCTATAAGCCATGAATCTATTATAAAGAATTCTCCACTTGGATCTGTGTATTTCAGTGGATTATTCAGGCAATAGCTATACCGATTAAAGGCTTGTGAAAAATCAGGGGCCTGTACATAGTTATCAGGACTTAAAAACCTGGCTATCAGTGGATCATATAATCTGCCATTCATATTTACCAGGTTAAACCAAGGCAGATCTTCGTGTCCTGTAAAGCCCCTGCCGGCAAACAAATCAGGTTGGGAAGCAAGATTGTAGCTCCAGTCGATTGGATTCCGTCTCCGGCCCCAAGCATCGAAACTGTACTCCTGTAGCATACCAGAGGCCTTAGGCATCACCTTTTTCATTTAGCAGGACTTGTTTTAATGCTTCGACAAAAGGAAGGCAGTGGTTAAAAAACATCTTGTAAGCGCTGCATAAATAATTCAGGCCTGGTTCACCGTCAGGGGTCATTATAAAACGATTCTTCGGACATTCGCCATTGCACATATCCAAAACATTACACTCCCGGCAGTATCTGGGAAGAGTAAGTGATTTAGCCCTTCCGAATGCCTGCTGCCTTTCATCATCAAGAAACCCTGCAATTGAACCTTCTTTTATATTCCCTATAAAATGCTCTTTATCAACATAATGATCACATGAATAGAAATCCCCGTTATGTTCAATAACCGGAACTCCCCCGCAATTGACCTTAAAAATACAGAGAGTGTGCTCACTGCCAAAAGCTTTCCGTGTAGCTTCCTCAAATATCTGAATAGTGATCCTTCCTATGTCGTTCTCTATCCATTTGTCAAAAACAGCGCACAAAAATCTTCCAAATTCATCAGATGAAACTGATCTGGCAGTAACACATCCGGGAGAATCAGGATCTTTTTCAACAAGCGGAAGAAATGTAATGTATTTCGCACCAAGACTTTTTATAAAATCATAAACAACATGCGGTTGTTTTACATTCCGGGAATTAACTACACAGAGTATCTCTGCAGGAATCCGGTATTTCCTGATGAGTCCGTATCCGTGCAACACCTTGTTCAATGAAGGTTTCCCTTTACCGAACATCCTGTTAATATTGTGAAGCGAACCGGGCCCGTCTATACTGATCCCGACAATGAATTTCTCCTCGGCAAGAAAGCTGCACCAGGTTTCATCAAGAAGTGTTCCGTTTGTCTGAATGCCGTTGATCGCCCTTTTGTCGGAAGGCATAAATCTGTGCTGCAGTTCCACGGCCTTCCTGAAAAAATCAAGACCGGCGAGAGTCGGCTCTCCCCCATGCCATGAAAACATAACATAGTCCTCTTCAGTGGCATCAATTATCTGCCTGGTGTATAACTCAAGGGTCTGATCATTCATCAGGAAATTAAAATCAGGATAAAGCGATTTCTTCTCCAGATAATAACAATAACTGCAATTCATATTGCACCTTGCCCCTGCAGGCTTGACAAAAATCTGGAATTCACGTTTACTCTCTTTCATTATTTCAACCTGAAATCAGGAAGCATCTTCCCATTGCAAAATTTTGTGCTGTGTCTTTTCCGGATCTGCATATTTTATCCTCCATTCTGCAGGATAATAATTATTTATCCTTGATCCTATATTATTGGCAAATCCCAGATTCATTCCCTTATATCTGAACAGATTCCAGCCCGCGGGACATCCTGAAATATTAAGATCTTTACGGCCAAGATAATCAAGAGCCTGTTGTTTATCAAGATCCGTTTCCGGAAATAACCCTTTTCTGTGGAAATAAGACATGGCTATTTCATGGGACGGGATAAAAGTGCTCCCTTTCCTTGTAGCTATCCTGGTACCCCATCTGATTATATTGATTATGCCAGCCAGCCTTTTATAATCTCCGGGCATGGCAGGACATGCAATGAGATCATCACCTGCCTTTACAATTATTTCAGGATTAAAAAGGCTCCATTTTTCAGCAAGATCCTTTTCTTCCCTCGTCAGATTACCTGTATTCAGCATCTTTGATGACCGGTAATCCGAATCTTCTCCTTCAGTCTTGCGCAGAACAGAAATAAAAAGACCCTCCCCTTGGATTTTTCCCGGATGAAATCCATAACCATAAATCGATCCATGACGGATCTCAGTAATACCAGGGAACTCTGAAATATCAAGCTTTAAACTTATAAGCTCCTTCTGATCGGACAGCCACTTAATGTTAGCTTCATTCTCTTCAGGATTGAATGTACAGGTACTGTAAATAAGAATACCGTTTTTCTTAAGTGCCGGCCAGACATCCATAAGTATCCTTTTCTGCCTGTCGGAACAAAACTGAGTGTGCCTTTCCGACCATTCCGCCACAGCTTTTGCATCGCGGAACATGCCTTCTCCCGAACAGGGAGCATCAATAAGTATAACATCGAAAAAGCCGGGTATCTTACCAAAAGCCGCCGGATCGCTTTGAGTAACAATTGAATTTGATGATCCCCATTTTACAAGGTTTTCCTTCAGGACTGCCGCACGTGCCCTGATTACCTCATTGGCAACCAGCAAACCGCTATCGGATAAAAGAGAAGCCAGATGAGTGCTTTTACCTCCAGGAGCGCCACAGAGATCGAGTATGCGGAGTTTAGACAGCGAAAGGTTTAACTGTCTGAATATCTGTTCAAGAAACATCCCTGAAGCTTCCTGTGGATAATACGCACCTGCATGAAAAAGAGGATCAAATATATAGGAAGGCCTTTCATTAAGGTAATATCCATCTGTACACCATGCTACAGGCCGGCCGGCCGCAGGCCTAAGGTTCCACTTCCTGCGGTTAAGACGTATGCTGACAGGAGAAACTTCCTTCAGAGCCTCCAGAAGATTATCGCTGTCGATATAATCCTGCTTCTTCAGCCTTTTTATAAAAGCTTCAGGAAAAGACATAATTGTCAGTTAATTATGAAACAAAATAAAACCACAGCACCGGTTGTAAAGTGCAGATATGCTTCCCTTCTCAGTTGTCATTTTTCCGGGAATATCTTCGCCAGAGATAAAAAACAGGTATTCCAGCCAGTACAATAATAAGGCCCGCAAATGTATATCTGGGTTTATAGATCAGCAGTATTATCATTATGAAAACCGTAGTCAATATATACAGAGCGGGTACAAGAGGATAGCCAAAAGCCTTGTAGGGCCTTGGTATATCCGGGCGTTTTACCCTCAGAATGAAAATGGATAAGATAGTAAGCATGAAGAAAATAAGGACCGCAAAGATCACAAAATCTAGCAGGTCGTTATATGTTCCTGATAAACAAAGCAATACAGACCATATTCCCTGGACAACAAGAGCAAATCCGGGCACCCCGAAACGATTCAGTTCTCCGGCTTTCCGAAAGAAAAGCTTATCCCTGGCCATGGCATAATACACTCTCGGACCCGCAAGAATAAGAGCCTGATTGCATCCGAAGGTGCTAACAATAATGAACAACGCCATTATAAGCGATGCGTAATCTCCAAGAATTACATACATGGCTGAAGTAGCTACTCTGTCGTCGGTAGCGAACTGTATCCCGCGTGAGATCACATCAGTCCCTTCAGGTGATCCTGTTAGTGGCAGCACCTTTATGTAAATGTAATTGGTCAGCAGGTAAATAAATGTAACTATGAGTGTCCCGAAAAGCAGGCTGAGCGGGATATTCCTTCTGGGATTAATCACCTCTTCCGATATATAAGTTACATTATACCAGGCATCTGAAGCAAAAAGTGATCCTACAAGCGCAGTTCCGACAGCAGCTATGATACCAAATCCTTTTAACGGAATAGCCTGACCGTCAGACCCTATTTTACTTGCTTCCCACAGAGCCTCTTTGTTAATCTCATTAATACCAAGGCTTTTTGATGCAATGATACCAATCAGGACAAAGCCCAGCAAGGCAATTACCTTAGTTGAGGTGAAGAAATTCTGAACAGTCTTACCTGTAACGATCCCCCTCGTATTAAGCCAGGTAAGGAATATTATCATTATGATTGCAACAACCATAGTACTGTTGATTCCTATAGGCCCAAGTTGCAGAAGGATATTCTTTTCGGATATCCAGGGAATTATTACGCCGCTGTATTTTGCAAAGGCTACTGCCACAGCAGCTATTGATCCGCACTGTACTACAAGGAAAGTCGTCCAGCCAAACAGAAATCCTATCAGAGGGTTATAGGATTTCTTCAGGTAAACATACTGCCCTCCTGCCTGGGGCATCATAGCCGCCAGTTCCCCATAACTCACTGCTCCTATTACCGTAATAATTCCCGTTATCAGCCAGACCACCATAAACCAGCCGGGAGAACCGACTGTTCTTGCAATGTCGGCGCTGACAATGAAAATACCAGATCCGATCATTGATCCGGCAACAAGTGACATGCCATCAAAAAGATTTACACGCTTCTTAAGAAGGTTATCCTGCTGATGCATTTTATCAGGTAAGAAAGAAAATTGATCCTTCTACACTTTCGGCAACACCCACGGTTCTCTGTACTGCGGTACCAGGTAATTATTTGCCTCTTCGTCATTTACGAACCTGGTTCCATCCCAGATCAGTTTCTTTCCTGTCCGGTATGCTATATTACCGACAGCTGAGAACTTGGCAATATGTGATGCTATCTCAGGATTTGCCTTTGTATTGAAATTTCTTTTCCTGATACAATCAAGATGATCTTTTACATGATTCTTAAGCCCTAAATTCTGCCCATTCACCCATGGGACTGCCTCCATCCTTGTAACACCATTCACTACTTCAGGTATGACCTCCCATCCGCTGCGATCAACAACAAGTGTCCCGTTCTCACCTACAAAACCCAATACGGCATTTCTGCCATAGCCCCCGTCATTGATCCCGATGGCATGATCCCACATGACATTGAAGCCGTCAAATTCATAAATTACCTGTAAACAGTCGGGCGTTTCACATGCATCATCAGGATATCCGTATTTTCCACCCATGGCCATCACTGATTTGGGAGCTGTTACATTCATCCCAAACAATGCAAAATCAAGAAGATGTACTCCCCAGTCTGTCATAAGCCCTCCGGCATAATCCCAGAACCATCTGAAAGTAAAATGGAATCTGTTCCTGTTAAAGGGTCGTGAAGGAGCCGGACCCAGCCACATATCGTAATCTACTCCTGCCGGTGCTGATTCATCAGGAACAACAGGAATTGAAGTATTCCAGCCCTGATAGGAATAAACCCTTACGAGCCTTATCTTTCCAAGCTTTCCGGAGCGGATGAAATCAACAGCGTCAAGCCAGTGAGGATCGCTCCTCTGCCACTGACCAACCTGAACAACACTTTTATATTTCTTTGCCGCCCTTACCATGATATTGCATTCCTCAATTGTCCTTCCAATAGGCTTTTCACAATATACATCCTTTCCTGCTTCACACGCGGCAACCATCTGGAGACAGTGCCAATGATCAGGAGTGCCTACTATAACCAGATTTATGTCTTTATTATCTATTATGCGGCGCCAGTCCTTGTATAGATTTGCAGGTTTATTACCCCTTATTTTCTCAACATCAGCAGCCCTTTTGTTCAAAACACTTTCATCAATATCGCATAAGGCAAGACACTCTACTTCAGGATGCTCAAGAAATGATCTCAGATTACTGAAACCCATTCCGTTACATCCGATAAGTCCAATATTAATTCTGTCAGACGGAGCACATCCGCTCATGGTTGCCGAAAATGCCGGGGCCAAACCTAATCCTGCAGTTGTGATTGCAGCTTTTTTTATGAAAGTACGTCGTGTTGTCATAGCAAAAATGGGATTTATTTTAAAGGTATAGTCAATTCAGTTTTTTCAACACCGGGAGAACTGATGATAATATTGTCCCCAGTTATTCTTATAATCCTGTAATTACTTTTCTCATTGCCAAAGGAACCGGTCAGCACCTGAGTCAGCTTATTTCCATTGGGAAAAATATACTCATTGATGGCATTGACATGCTGATGGCCTGCAAAAATAAACTTCGCAGATGAGTTTTTCTCAAGCAGGGTAAGCAGATTAGAATATTTCGACTTTGATGAATAGGTTGATATCGGTTCGGACAATATGCTGCTGCTTACTTTCTTGCCATAGGGAAGCGGCATATGGGTAAAGATTATTTCAATATCAGATTGAGATGCTTTCAATTCATTATCTAGCCATTGTAATTGATAAGGATCAACTATAAACTCCTGTACGCCATCGTGGAAATCCGAAGTGGCAATAAATGCGTTGTCAAGAAAGATAAGCCTCAGCGTCAGGTCATCAACCTGGAAAATCCTGCTGTAATATGTTCCATTCTTAAAACAGGCGACATTCCTCATCCAGGTGGCCCTTGCCTCCGCAGAACGGATCTGATCGCTTGTATATGAAGATGATTTGGGAACCCTGTAACTTGCTATATCATGATTCCCAAGTGTGAGATAAACCGGTATCTCAGATATTTCTATAAGGTCGGCAAATTGCTCTACCTGAGTGCCAAGCATTTTCCCCTGAACAGTTTCAGCATCGTAAAAATCAATCATGTCTCCTGTAACAACCAGTATATCTGCATTGTATCTTCGTGGAGAAGATTTAAGGAAATCAGCAAATGTTGAAGTGTTGTTTGAAAGATGCTGTCTCTGGCTTACGAAATATGCATTATAACCAGTTAAGTTACAGGCATGAATATCAGTAACGTGAATTATTGTCAGAGTATCCGGCGGAAGCGAAGTTCTGGCATTTGCCAGGTGAAGCGGCAAAATAAGAATTGCAATAAGCATCAGCCCCTTCAGAAAATTCCTTATCCGGACCTCAGGGGTAATTTTTCCCATATTATGTTCTTATTTTTGTAAGTTCTTTCTTGTCATTCTTAAACCCGGGAATGAGTTTGCCTTTTGGATTAGCAATTGGCAACCTCGTCATTCTTCATAAATCTTCTGCAGTAAGTTATAACAGTACTGCAGAAGCATTGTGCGGTATTCCGGAACCAGGGGCTATTGTTAATTATTTAACAGAAAACCTGTAAATTGTCTGAGACGTAAAAGTTTCACCGGCTTTAAGGGTAGTCGATGGAAAATCCGGCTGATTTGGGCTGTCGGGATAATGACCGGTCTCAAGGCACAGACCTGATCTGTAGATAAAGCTTTTACCGCCATGTCCTATCTGTGTTCCGTCAAGGAAGTTTCCGGTATAGAACTGAACGCCGGGCTGATCGCTTATAACCTCCATAAAGCGCCCTGATACAGGGTCATAAACAGTTGCATCGACCTCTCTGGGTGAATTGAGAACAAAAGTATGATCGTAGCCTTTACCAAGGATAAGCTGCTCATATTGTTCATTGATTCTCTCTCCTACCGTATGAGGAGTGGTGAAATCGAATGGTGTTCCTGCAACCGGTCTTAGTTCTCCTGTGGGGATCAGCGTGGAATCAACAGGCACAAATCTGTCGGCATTGATAACAACCTGATGATCAAGAATATCCCCATTGCCGGCACCATGAAGGTTGAAATATGCATGATTGGTTATGTTGAGCACAGTATTCTTATCGCTTGTGCATTTGTAGTCAATTACTATTTCATTATTGTCATTCCATGTATAAATTGTCTCAACATTCATATTTCCCGGATATCCTGCTTCCATATCCGGACTCTTATAAGTGAACTTCACTGTCGGGAATTCACTTCCGGCAGGTACTTCGGCATCCCATACAACGCTGTGCCAGCCTTCCGGTCCGCCATGTAATGAGTTAGGACCGTCGTTAATCGGCAGAGAGTATTCAACCCCGTCAAGCGTGAATTTCCCTTTTGCAACCCTGTTGGCATACCTTCCAACAATAGATCCGAAATAAGGATCTCCCTGTACCATGCCTTCAAAAGTTTCATATCCGAAGGTCACATTCTCCTTTTTACCCGACCTGTCAGGAACCTCCAGCCATGTTACTTTAGCTCCGAAATTGGTCAGTTTTAAAATGTTTCCAGATTTATTTGTAAGGGTGAAAATATATACTTCCTTCCCCTTAAACACTCCGAAATTTTCTTTTTTTACCATTTCTTTATTTTTTGATGATTGATTGCAGGAACTCACTAAAACACTTGCTGTGAGCATAGTTAGCAAATAGAATAAAATTTTTCTCATTGTAATTCAAGTTTAATTTCTGCTAATTTAGTAAACTTTATTGATTGAGTTCAACCTCAGCTTCAATTTCCATCAGGAGATCATCCCGGCAGATATCCGCCTCTATATAAAGTGCCGGAATCCCGGGGAAATGTTCATTGCAAATCTGCCTGACAACTTTAAGATCTTTCATCGATTTTATATATACACGTATCAGGGAAAAGCTCACATGAGAAAATGATTCATTATGAAAAAGCTTATTCACATGCTCAATCTCTGTCAGCTTATGTATGTTGCTGATTGTTGTAAGCGTCTGCTGCTCTATATTGTCCCTGCCAACTGTCTCCTGTCCGATTATAGATGCTGTACCTGAAATATGCATATGAACAGCATTGCTTGTCCTTGTTATCAAAGCCCTTTCAAATTTCGGGGGATGTTTCACGGATCCTTTTGTGATCAATGATTCCCTCAGGACATCCTGACCATATTCATATGCATTGATCTGATCAGGGTTATTGACCGGAACAATATCTGAAGAATCCTTCAGATCAAGTGCACGGAAGTCGAGAATCACATTTCCTGATTTCATCCCAACTCCTGTGGCTGCAGGATAATTCCCGCTTTCTCTGAAACGTGAATAAAAATCTTTCCTGACCTCATTAAAAACCTGGTAATTCTGCGATCCTCCTTCAATTGAAAGTATATTGCCAATATAGTTCCATTGTCTGACAATGTTATTCAATGACATGTTTTCAGCCGCAAGAAGATCGACCATCATATTGAAAGCATCTGTTGCTGCCATGAAAGTATCATCGGGAAACTTATAGCTGCTGATACCTGCCGACCATATCTCTTTGGAACTATCCGATTCTATAACAACATAAGGGATCTCTCTGAATCTCTTACTGATACATTTTACTGATCTGCCGCTTATTGCGCTTACTTCAACAGCAATTTTCCAGGGTTTCTCCGGAGGGTGAATCGTCAGGTTAAAAGCCGGGCAGCAGTCTCTGAAATTTTCAGAGACCGATCTCATTATCTTCTCCCTGAAGTCAAGAAGAGTCATAAAATCCGGCAGATCGGCAAATACATTTATTTTAACAACAGTATGTTCCGATGAGACGGAGCCAAGAATCCCGTCAAGACATTGTTCCCACTCCTCTGTTATGCTCCCCTCTTTTGATGGATAAATGGCAAAATAAAGCTTACGCATCCAGTTTAGATCTTTTGCGGTAAAAAAATATTTATATCAGAAAGCTAGCTGCAGGACTGCTTTTTAACTTTCCCGTTAATTCACAATACAAAAAAACCTGGCCTTCCCTGGCGGATAAATCCGTCCTCACTCATTTTAATTCAAGTACTACAACAGATTTTGAAGGTATCGTAACAGTAAGAACATTATCCCTGAACCTGAATCCGTTGAAAGCAACCGGTTTTACAACTTCAGGTGATTCAAAGCTGTTGAATGAATTCATTTCTTTAGCTGTAAGCACTTCTCCTGTTACTGAACTGAAACCGGAACCTCCTACTATGGGACATGTTAACACAATCTCTTTATTGGGATTCAGGTTTGCCAGTGAAATATGTATTTTACCGGTTTTATCAATTGATGCTGAAGCTGATATAGCAGGTATTTTCTTATCTCCGAATGCATAATCCTCACACCTGAGATCCGTTGTAAGGAGCCGGGCTTCCTGATGTTCTTTAAACATTCTGAAGACATGATAAGTAGGCGTTAAAACCATCTTATCATCTTTTGTAAGGATAACGGACTGCAGTACATTAACTATCTGAGCAAGATTTGCCACCTTCACCCTGTCGGCATGTTGATTAAAAATATTCAGGTGAATGGCAGCAGTTATTGCATCCCGCATACTGTTCTGCTGGTAAAGGAAGCCGGGATTTGTTCCGGGCTCTACCTGAAACCAGTTACCCCATTCATCAACTATCAGGCCTTTTGTCTTTTCAGGATCATACCTGTCCATTATAGCCTTATGCCCTCTGATTATGTTATCAATATCATAGTTCAGCCGGAAGGTCTCAAACCACTCACGTTCATCAAACCTGGTAGCTGCACCTTTATAATCCCATCCGTCAACGACTGTGTAATAATGTATTGACAAGCCCTGGAACATTTCACGCGAATCAGCATCCTTCATCAGGGTTTCCGTCCACTGGTAGCCATCCCCATAGGGTCCGCAGGCAACACGGTAGAGCTGGTTTCCCGAATAATCCTTGAGGAACATTGAAAATTGCCTCATGAGGCTTGTATAGAAATCTGCTGTCATTTTACCGCCACAGCCCCAGTTTTCATTGCCTATTGCCCAGTATTTAACAGACCAGGGTTCCTCTCTTCCGTTCTCTTTACGGATCTTTGTCATTGGGCTGTCCGAACCTGAGGTAAGATATTCCACCCACTCAGACATTTCCCTGACAGTACCAGATCCAACATTGCCATTTATATATGCATCACAGCCAATAAGTTCAGTAAGCTTCATAAACTCGTGGGTTCCAAAAGAGTTATCTTCGGTAACCCCGCCCCAGTTGGTATTTATGATTGAGGCTCTTTGTGACTGAGGACCAATACCGTCCTGCCAGTGATATGTATCTGCAAAACATCCTCCCGGCCATCTGAGGTTTGGCACTTTGATCTCCCTCAATGCAAAAAGAACATCATTCCTGATACCATTTGTATTTGGTATTTTTGAATCTTTCCCGACCCAGATACCTCCATAGATACAGGTACCAAGATGTTCCGAAAAATGGCCATAGATATCCTTGCTTATCTCCGGTCCCAAGCTGTTGGCAATAATAACCAGCTGATTTGAAACCGGACCAGCGGTTTTCTGAGCCTGACAAATAAGCACTCCGCTAAAAAGCATTGCAATCAGAAAAGTCAGATATTTCTTCATATTAATCTGGTTTATAGGTTAGTATAATTATGTCAGATGGTTCTCAATAAATGATCCCAGTTTTTTATAATTCTCAAATATCTCATTGTATTTTTTTGCCTTAAGCGGATCAGGTTTGTATTCGTTTTCAAAACCCCCACCCATTGCTTTCTGTGCTTCCGGCACATTTTTATATATTCCTGCCACCACAGCTGCAGCCATTGCTGATCCCAGGGCACATGTCTGATCTGACTTTGCCACTTTGATCGGCATGTTAAGCACGTCTGCCACTATCTGCATTACAAAAGGATTTTTCTTTGCAACACCGCCGATAGCTATAACTCCTTCAATGCGGACCCCTTCCGAGATAAACCTTTCATTTATCATTCTGGAGCCAAAAGCAGTAGCTTCAACCAGTGCCTTGAATATACGCGGAGCATCTGAACCCAATGTCAATCCTGCTATTGCGCCCTTCAGTTCCTGATTTGCATAAGGAGTTCTCCGTCCATTCATCCAGTCCAATGCGATTATGGTACTTTCTTCAACAGGTATTTCCTCTGCCTGCCGGCTTAGTTCCTCAATAATCTGCTCCGTACTTTCTTCTTCAATGCGTCTTCTGGTATTTTCATCTAACCATGATAATTTTGAGACTATATCTGTCAGCGGCCATGACAGAAGCTTGCTAAACCATGCGTAAATATCACCGAATGCTGACTGTCCGGCTTCAAGCCCCATCATTCCCGGAATTATTGATCCGTCAACCTGTCCGCAGATACCTGCAACAAGTTTATCTCCCACCTCATCCATCGGCGCTACCATCATATCGCATGTTGAAGTACCCATGACCTTAACAAGCTGATATGGGCTGATCTCCGCTCCAACCGCTCCGAGATGGGCATCAAAAGCTCCTACTCCCACTTTTACTCCTTCAGACAGGCCAAGTCTTCCGGCCCATTCTGAGGTAATCGTTCCAGCAACTACATCACAGGTATATGTTTCCCGGAACAAACGATCCCTGAGACCGGCAAGCTTCCGGTCAAGCCCGGTCAGGAACTTCTCGTCAGGCAGACCATCGAAATCCTCATGCCACATAGCTTTATGACCTGCAGCACAGCGGCTTCTTTTAATTTTAAGAGGATCTGTTTCTCCGGTTAAAACGGCAGGGATCCAGTCACAATGTTCAACCCATGAAAATGCATTATTCCTTACTTTTTCATTCTTGCGTAAAATATGCAGTATCTTAGCCCAGAACCATTCGGAAGAATAGACACCACCTTCATACATTGTAAAATCCTTCCCGCCCCAGGTTCTTGCATACTCATTTATTTCGGCAGCCTCTCTGATTGCTGTATGATCTTTCCACAGTATGAACATAGCGTCAGGATCATCCTTAAAATCAGGCTTCATTGAAAGAGGCACACCCTGCTTGTCAACAGCTACCGGAGTGGACCCAGTTGTATCAACCGTGATACCTGCAATGTTCTTTACAATGCTGCTATCCAATCCCTTTATCGCATCCCTGATCGAATTCTCAAGACCCTCAAGATAATCAAGAGGATGCTGCCTGAACTGGTTAGCCAAAGGATCACAAAACAATCCTTGTTTCCACCTCTGGTATTCATGCACAGCAGTGCCGACAATCTCTCCATTTGTGGAATCCACCACAACCGAACGGACCGAATCAGTTCCGTAATCGATACCTATAACATATTTCTTTCCCATATCTTTTACTTATTATTTATTATTATTCTGACCGTAATACGCATCCTTTCCATGTTTTCTAAGAAAGTGTTTATCAAGCAGATGTTGTTCTATTGCTCCGGTTTTCCCGATTAATTCCGTAAAGAAAGCTATTCTGGCAATCTCTTCCAGGGCAACTGCATTATAGACAGCATTCCTGGCGTCGGTGCCCCAACAGAATGGCCCATGGCTGCTTACAAGAACCGAAGGTACGGCAAGGGGATCAATTTCCCTGAACACCTCAACAATAACTTTCCCTGTATTTTCCTCATAGTTCTCTTTGATTTCCTGTTCAGTCAGCTTCCTTGAGCATGGCACTTCTCCGTAATAATGGTCGGCATGAGTCGTACCATATGCTGGTATCGCCCTCCCTGCCTGCGCCCAGGCTGTTGCATAAGCTGAATGGGTGTGAACTATTCCGCCAACAGCAGGAAAATGCCTGTAAAGCCATAAATGAGTCGGGGTATCAGTGGATGGTTTGTATTTTCCTTCCTTTATATTGCCGTCTATATCGAGCAACACCATGTCTTCGGCAACCATAGTTTCATAACTTACTCCTGACGGTTTTATCGCAATAAGCCCTGATTGCGGATCCCTTCCGCTTACATTGCCCCATGTATGGATCACCAGACCTTCTTTTACAAGTTCAAGGTTCGCTTTAAAAACCTCCTGTTTTAACTTTTCAAGCATGATTAGTATATTTTTTGTATTACTTTTTTATCCAGACGATTGACGAAGGATCTCTTGAAATATTATCAGAACCCCGGGACTGAGTGCTGCTGCGTTCATCTCTGTTAAGTCTGAGATAATTGGGAACAGCTATCATATCAGATCCGTCAGCCCATTTTCCACTAATTGCAATAATGCCCCTGAACATATCGTCACGCCATTCTGCCTTAAGTGCTTCGCTGCCTAAGGGTTTATTAATATCTTGTTTATCAGCTGATTCAACATTATAGATCAAGGGCCCGTAACGAAGTGCCACCCTCCCTTTATCAGCAATGATCCGTTCATCGGCAGTAATGGTCTGTACTGCCAGGGGTATAATGAAACTGATCCTGTCACCATTTTTCCAATCACGTGTTATCGGTATGTATCCGTTAACCACTTCAGCATTGTATGCCTCGCCGTTAACAGTAAGGTTTTCAAGGGAATTTATTTCGGGAACCGGGGAATACAGCTCGCTTGTCTGCCGGTTTGGAACACGGACGTAAAGCGTAAATCTTTTGGGTTCTTCAGGGTTTACAGTAATTGAGACATCCCCCTTCCAGGGATAGTCAGTTTTCTGAATAATCTCGACATCTGTTCCGGCAACATTTTCAATGTTTATAGTACTCCCGATATAAAGATTTGTATAAATAGCGTCCTTGCCCTTTACATAAGTCCAGGTAGGTATCATGAGCAATGTCCGGGGAATATTACCTACGCAGCAAGGGCAGTTGTGCCAGGGGTTACGCATATCTGATGAAGCAAGCGGGTTTGTATAGCAAAAGTTTTTCCCTTCAAAATCAACCGAACCCAGAAGTGCATTATACATGGTTTCCTCGTACAGGTCGGCATATCTGGCATCATGGTATGCAAGATTCATCTTATACTGGAAGAAAATGAGTCCGCAACTTGAACAGGATTCGCAGTAAGCTTCATTCCTGAGAGAATAGTCGTTTCCAAAACCTTCAGATGTCTCCCCGCTTCCTATACCACCCGTGACGTAGTATTTTTTATTTACAATATTATCCCACAGCGACATCACTGCACTCTCGTAGTCAAGGTCGTGTGTTTCGGCAGCCACATCTGCCATGGCAGAATAGTTGTATGATGCACGTACAGCATGTCCGACAGCTTCATATTGCTGTTGGACCGGAACATGGCTCTGGTCGTATTCAGATCCTCCTTTACGGCAGTCGAGCATGTATTTTCCCAAGGCGATATAGCTGTCGCCTTTCCCATTTCCTTCCATATCGTTTACAAAACGCCCGAACCTGATAAGAGCCTGCTCCATCCCCTGGTGACCATCATACCACTCTTTCTTCCCGGGTCCGATATTGGCCACCCAGCAATCAGCCAGTTTTTTGGCAGCATCATATAATCTCCTGTCCTTCCCTTCAGTAAGAGTATAATGATTTATCGCCGATTCGATGAAATATCCTGCAACATAACCCTCGTGGTTCGCTCTTGTTTCCGGCGCCCATCTTTCCTTCCATCTTGTAGTGTCACGAAGTGTGAATGCTGTCTGCAAATAACCGTCAGGTTCCTGAGCAGCGAGGATTATGGGGATCCATTTTTCAAGAGTCCTTTTCATTTTTTCCTGGGCTGCGATTATCTCTCTGTCACCCTGCGGATCGACCATCAGGGCCAGGCATATTGATTCGATCGTCTGATGCACCCAGGCATTTGAAAATACAAACCCCAGATGTGTCCCGTGTTTTTCTCCCTTTAATGCCCTGGCAGCCTCGATGAAATTATCAAGGCCTCCCGGCCCGATCGTAAGATCTGTTCTTTCAATCTGTTTTATACAATGAGGTATCCAGTTAGTTATGAGAACTTTGGCACGATCATTCCACAAGGGATTATCAATTTTGAATTTTTTCGTATATACTACATCCAGCCTATTGTCAGGAGGAGGAAGGAAAACATTTACTTTAAGTGACGAAGAGGATTCCTGTTTGCCGGCTTTGCATGAGAGAGTCAGGGTATAATCACCTGGTGAAGTAAAACCTGCTGTAGTGACAAGAGCTTTAGGATCTGAGAATGTTACAGGACCAGGTCCCTCAGCAATCCAGTTCACTTTCTTCAAAGGATCAAGGCTTCTTGTTTCAGCTGACAGGTATGTCTGGCCACCTAATACAACGCTCCGGTCAGGTCCTGCAAAAACGATGGGGGCTATCTCCGGGGAACCGGGTGACTTGAAGACCTGCCATTCCAGAACAACAGGAAGGGATCTCTCAACAGAATCAATTTCAAGAAGCAACTTTGTAGTAGTAACTCCGGAGAAAGTCGTATTATTGAAATTGTCATTTTCAAGGCCCAGACCTTCAGGATTTTCTACCGGTTTATATTCCTGCCCGTCCCAGTACATAAACCTGTATGCCTCAGGCAGTCTGACAGCTCCTTCATAATCATACAAAAACAGAGCCGTACCGTTAATAGTTACAGGCTTAACCCAGTTATATTCAAACCTTTGAACGGATAATTGCCGTGGTCTGCCCGACCTGTTTAAGTTATTTATCTGCCCGCGCAGATCTCCGGTGATGCTATCCGGGATTTGCCCGTCATTCAAACCGGTCGCAAAGCCGGAACCTCCCCGGGTTAAAGAAGTTACATCGGCCAGCAATGCAACATTAGGAGCTTTTTTTTCACTTTTAAAGTTGTTGGAACAAGAATAAAAAAAACACAATGCGGAAAGCGCTGCAATAAACAAGAAAGAATCCGGTCTTTTCATTTTATCGTTGTATTTTGTATAAATTCCTAACAATTCAGATTCCCGAAACTTTAAATAATCCAGACAAGAAATGTTTATTCCATCCGGATCTGATCTGGTTTTATTTAAAAGAACTTAAAAACTTTATCCAACATCAAGATTAAAATAAGAACCGTTCTTTATGAACTTATTATATCTTGATTTTATGAACCTGTAATAGTACGCTCCCTTTTTTGATGTTTCTTTCTCTTTCTCGTCGAGTTTTTCAAGGATATCCATCGACAGTATCTTCTTCCTGAAATTCCTTTTATCGATCTGTTTTCTATAAATAGCGCTATACAGATCGAGTAACTGGACAAGGGTGAATTTTGAAGGGAGAAGTTCAAACCCGACGGGTTTGATCCTGGCTTGCACTGCCAGATCCTTAAGTGCCCTCTCAACCATTGAAGAATGATCAAAAATTAGTTTGGGAACCTTGTGAAGTGATTGCCAGTGCGCTTCGCTGGAAACTGCGAGTTCCTTATCAATATCCTTGATCTTTATCAGGGCATAGTATGCAACGGAGATGACCCTTGCTCCCGGATCTCTCTCAGGATCTCCGTATGAATACAATTGCTTCATGTAGATATCCTGAAGACCTGTAAGATTGCAAAGGACTCTGCAGGCTGCTTCATCAAGGCTTTCATCAGGCTTGACAAAGCCTCCTGCAAGTGACCATTTGCCTTTTGCCGGTTCGAAATCCCTTCTTACCAGCAATAGTTTAATATCTTTCTCAATCAGATCATAACCAAATATAATACAATCAACAGCAACAAGATGTTTGCTATGTTTGGAATAAAGTTGCATTACTCAGGATATCTTAATCTGATTCGAGCTCTTCGATCAATCTACATCATATGATCCCTTTGGCAATATGATAATATAATTCATTCCATTTCAGTTCCTTTCTGAAACTGTCAAGATTACATTGCTCACCGATAAGAACAAATTCAATACCCAGCATTCCTGCAAAGTCTTCAAGATATTCCTTATCTATAGCCGTGCTGAACCCTGTGTGATGAGCCCCTCCTGCAAGTATCCATGCAGCGGCTCCGGTTTTCAGATCAGGCATTGGCTCCCATAACGCACTTGCTACCGGAAGCTTAGGCATATCAGGACATTCAAAAACTTTCACCTCATTAACTATCATCCTGTATCTGTTTCCAAGGTCGATTACTGTTGCATTAATTCCTTTTCCGGGATCAGCCTTGAAAACTAATCTTGCAGGATCAGCCTTGCCGCCTATTGAAAGCTGGTGAATTTCCAAATTGGGTTTCTCTGATGTAATGGACGGACATACCTCAAGCATGTGAGCTCCGAGAGCCCTCATACCCTTTGGATCGAAATGATAAGTGTAATCCTCCATAAATGAGGTTCCACCTTTCAATCCTTCAGACATGACTTTCATTGAACGCACAAGAGCTGCTGTTTTCCAGTCACCTTCAGCACCGAAACCATAGCCTTTTGACATAAGTCGCTGAACCGCGATACCCGGCAGTTGCTTCAGCCCATGAAGATCTTCAAATGTTGTTGTAAAAGCCTTGAAATTACCGTCTTTAAGAAATGATTCCATTCCGGCTTCAATCCTTGCAGCCTCCTTCAGCGTTTCAGAATTTTCTACGTCTTTAGTCATATTGTATTCCGATCTGTACTCTTCAATAATCTTAGACACAGTACTGTCAGGAATACTATTGACAACTTTTACAAGATCGCCTATTCCATATCCATAAACGGAATATCCCATTGCTATCTGAGCGCTCACCTTATTGCCTTCAGTAACAGCAACGTCACGCATATTATCCCCGAAACGTGCAACCTTCATGATGCGGGCATCATCATAGGCAGTGGCAGCTCTTACCCATACGGCAATACGATCAATGGCCTCGGGATCAAGATAATGACCGACAACTACCTTCCTGTTTAACCTCATCCTGGATCCTATGAACCCAAATTCACGGTCACCATGAGCAGACTGGTTAAGATTCATGAAATCCATATCAATTGAATCCCATGGAATGTCCCTGTTGAGCTGAGTATGGAAATGCAGGAATGGCTTATTCAGCACTGATAATCCCTTTATCCACATCTTGGCAGGGGAGAATGTATGCATCCAGGTTATTAAGCCTATACAATTCCTTGCATTATTAGCTTCTGAACACAGTTCAAATATTGATTCGGGAGTTGTAAGAACAGGCTTGAAAATAACTTTCTGTGACACCTTAGGCGATTCATCCAGAAATGCTGTGATTTTACGGGAGTCATCCTCAACCTGTTTCAGTGTTTCGGGCCCGTACAGATGCTGGCTTCCTGTTACAAACCAGACTTCTTTGTTTTTATTTTTATCCATATTATTTAGATTAAATTTTACCAGAAATAAATATAAAAGGCAACAATTATTCCGAGAATTATTATTGTATGAATAACATCCCATTTATTCCAGCTTTCCCTTGTCAGTTTCTTATCTTCCGGTGTTGCTGCTGCATAAGTATATTTAAGTTGTTCAGGTGTCGGAGCTTTTGTAAACAAACTTATCAGTACCATTGTAATAATGCTGAAAAAGAAAAGAAGCACTGTGTATTCATAAATGTTTATAGATGCTATTTTATAGAATATTCCTCCGGTGTCAAGAAAGTGCTGATGCACACCATCTCTTACCTGGGCAATCAGTTCCGAGGCATGAGCTTTTCCTTCCATTGTCAGAGTAGCAAGTGAAACCTTTGCCTGGTTTAATTTTTCAATGAGTGATGCAGCAATATCAGGAGGAAAGGATTTCTGTATCTTATCTGCAATAAATGAAAGATCCTGAATTTTTTCCGCTGCCGCACTCTCTGCATTTACATAAAGAACTGATTTGACCATCCCTCCTATTTGCGCACCCAATCCATAAATAATATTAAGCGCCAGACGGAACATTCCAAGTGTGAACCCGGATATCATTCCCCAGAAAGCAGCTTTTGACGTCATTCGTTTCCAGAATACTCCAAGTAGGAATACTGAGGCAATAGCCGGAGCCAACATTCCCTGAACGCCCTGAAGGTATTCATACAATACTTTACCCAGACCAAGCATAACAGGGATCCATAAAACTCCCAGAATAACAACCGCAGCTGTTGCCATACGTCCTACATTAAGATAATGCAGGGGAGTCTGGTTGGGTCGCATCTTTTTGTAAAAATCTTCCGTGAACAACATAGCGGAAGAATTGAATAATGAGGCAAGAGAGCTCATAAGGGCTGCAAGAAGTCCGCAAACGACTATTCCTGTAATACCTTTCGGCAAGAGTGTTGCCACCATTGCTGCAAAAGCCGAATCACTACTGCTAACATCCAGAAGTCCTTTCTGGTTAAGAGCAAATGCTATCATTCCCGGAATCATGAAAATGAATACCGGGAGTAATTTGAAATAACCTGCAAGTATTGTCCCTCTTCTGGACTGTTTCTGATTGCTGCCTGACAGTACCCTTTGAACAATATACTGATCTGTACACCAGTACCAGAAACCAATAATTGCAGAACCCAGAAGTACTCCGGTCCATGGAAAATCAGGATCGGATGCCGGCCTTATAAGCCTGAGGTTGTCTCCCATTATATTTTCTACTTCAGCCCAACCTCCTACCTTTGCAAGTCCGACAATCAGAATTACAATCGAACCAAAAAGCAATACAGGGGTCTGCAGTACAGATGTGTACATTACGGCTTTCATCCCTCCGAGCACTGTGTATAAGCCTGTTATAACAACAAGACCTATTGCGCTTACCCAGAAAAAGTCTATCTCCCTGCCAAAAATGTTAACTGATTCGATATTAAATACCTGGTCAAAAACGACCCCGCCGGCATAGACAGTTACAGCAACTTTTGTAAGAACATAGCTGACAAGGGAGATCACAGAAAGAATACTCCTGGATCCCGGTGAGAAACGCTTTTCAAGCAGCTCAGGCATTGTATAGATCTTAATCCTGTCGTAAAAAGGTACAAATACCCATCCAAGTAAAAGAATGAGCCAGGCCTGTATCTCCCAATGCGCCATTGCCATCCCGCTAACAAACCCTGCACCGGCCAGTCCGACAAGATGTTCTGATCCGATGTTCGAAGCAAAGATTGATGATCCTATTGAGACCCAGCCGGCATTCTTGCCTGCAAGAAAATAGTCGGTAGTATCTTTATCTTTCTGGCTTATAACCCAGATTATTATTCCAGCCAACGCCAGAAAGAAAATACCAAAAACAATCCAATCTAATGTTGCCATTTTAATAGTTATAAGTAATTAATAATCATTTATTAAATAACATACAGAATCTTATAAGGTCTCCCGTAAGAGATAAGTAACTTCAGATCAAGGGATACCCCGATCAAAACTATGAAATATTTTAGTTAAATGTAAAAAATACACTATTTATTTTTCAGATATTTCCCATTCTTTCAGAGAAGCCTTTATGAACTCAATTATTTCCCGGTTTTCCTCTTTTCCGGTACCCTTAATATTTATCGGGTCACCGAACCTGAAATAGATCTCTTTTTTATGGTCTA
>Ga0255341_1002697_pt1 | contig 21473 bp, 20 predicted proteins | sample wastewater_treat_8_FD_192418 | JGI IMG/M metagenome (GOLD analysis project Ga0255341, IMG submission 192418) | Wastewater microbial communities from Lulu Island WWTP, Vancouver, Canada - plant12 | ecosystem: Engineered > WWTP > Wastewater > Unclassified | place: Canada: Vancouver, British...
CCCTCAGTCTTCAGGTAGAGGTACGCCGCTCCGTGCGACGCGAACAGCGCCAGCGTCATGACGCCCGTCAGCAGCGAGAAGGGATTGAGCAGGTCGAGGAAGCGGCCCTGAAACTCCGTGTCCGCGCCGATGGGGAGGCCTCTGAGCATGTTGCCGGCGGCGACTCCGAACAGAAGCGCCGCAACCGCGCTTGAGAGCGAGAACGCGACGTCCCAGCACGACCGCCACGCCCGCGACTGCCGCTTGCCGCGGAACTCCATCGCCACCGCCCGGAAGACGAGCGCGACGAGCAGCAGCATGAACGCGAGATAGAACCCCGAAAAGGCTGTCGCATATGCGATGGGGAACGCCGCGAACAGCGCGCCGCCGAAGGTGACCAGCCAGACCTCGTTGCCGTCCCAAACCGGACCGATGGAGTTCATCAGCGTGCGGCGGCCATCGTCTCCGCGGGCGAACAGATGCAGCGCGCCCACGCCGAGGTCGAACCCGTCGAGGATGGCGTAGCCCGTAAGCAGCACGCCAAGCGTCACAAACCAGAACACGTTGAGATCCATTACTTTGCCCCCTTCCTGCCCGCCTGCGCCGGCGCGTAATCCGCCTCCGGACCCTTCCTGATCTTGTCGAGCGTCACGACAATCCACACCGCGAACAGCAGGGCATACACCAGGCTGAACAGGACTATGGAGATGACCACCTCGGCCGGATTGACGCAGCGGGAGACGGCGTCACTTGTCCTGAGCATGTGCCACACCGCCCACGGCTGCCGCCCGACCTCGGCGGCGACCCAGCCAAGCTGATTGGCGGCGTACGGCGCGATGACGGAAACGACGAACACCCACATAAGCCAGGCCTTGTTGAACAGGGCTCCGCGCCACAGCAGAAACAGCCCCAGCAGGCTGATGCCGATGAAGTACATCCCCAGCCCCACCATAACGTGGAACGAGACGAAGGGAATGACCACAGGCGGCCAGTCGCTTTCGGGGAACTCGTTGAGGCCGGGCACGGGCTTATTGAAATCGCGGTGCACAAGGAAGCTGAGGCCGCCGGGTATGGCGATGGCGGCTTTCACGCGGCGCTCGCGGGTGTCGGGGATCCCGAAGATATGCAGCGGCGCGCCTTTCGTGCCGGTCTCGAAATGCCCCTCCAGCGCGGCCAGCTTCTCGGGCTGGTACTGGGCCACCTCGCGGCCGTGGATATCGCCCGAGAGCAGTTGCGCGAGCGAAGCGGCGGCGGCAACGACTATCGCCACGGTGAAGCACTTCTTCGACATCTCGACGTGGCGGTTCTTGAGGATGTAATACGCCGTGACGCTCATAACGAAGAACGCGCCCATAATGATGGCGCCGAGCAGGACGTGCTGAAGCCGCGTCATGCTGCTGGGGTTGAACACCATGGCCCAGAAATCGGTGATCTCCGCGCGCATCACGCCGTTGCGCTCCACAAGCCGGAAACCCGCCGGGGTCTGCTGCCACGAGTTGGCGACGACGATCCAGACGGCCGAGAGCATTGAGCCGAGCGCCACCATGCAGGTGGCGAAGAAATGCCACCCCGCCGACACGCGGTCCCAACCGAACACGAGCACCGCCAGAAAGACGGACTCGAGGAAGAACGCGAAGATCCCCTCCGCCGCGAGCGGCGAGCCGAACACATCCCCGACGAAGCGGGAGTAGGCGCTCCAGTTCGTGCCGAACTGGAACTCCATAACGATGCCCGTAGCCACCCCCATGGCGAAGTTCACGGCGAAGATGCCCGTCCAGAACTTCGTCAACGCCTCGTACTGCGGGTCGCGCGTTCGGAGGTACATCGCTTCGGTGGCGACCAGTATCACCCCGAGCCCGATGGTGAGCGGCGGGAAGAGGTAGTGAAACATGATCGTCAGCGCAAACTGAATCCGTGACAGGTCTACAATATCAAGCTGCATCGGCGCGTAAGCCCTCCAGGGTCAGGACAGGAGCTAGAAACACAGTGATTGACTTCTGAATTCGCCCGGCGCAGCAGATATTCCTGCGGACGGCCGGCCCTGTTTTGCCGGCGGCCGAGAGCGCCTCAGTACGTGAGGGTCGCCCCCACCTTCAGCACTTCGGCTCCGAGCCCCAGCGCGCGCACGCGGCGAACGTAGTCGCCCGGGTCCTGGCGGATCAGATCGAACGTGTTGTAGTGCATCGGAATCGTCAGCTTCGCCTGCAGAAGCTCGGCCGCCTTCACCGCGTCATCCGGCCCCATGGTGAAGTTGTCGCCAATCGGGAGCAGCGCGACATCGAGCGGGTTCATCTCACCGATGAGCTTCATGTCGTAGAAAAGCCCCGTGTCGCCGGCGTGGTAGAGCGTCCGGCCGTCTGCTTTCACGATGATCCCGGCGGCTGGCCCGAGCGCTCTGGGGCCGTCCGGAGTCTCGACGGTGTTGCCGTGGTGAGCGATGGTCAGCTTGACGCGCCCGAAATCGAAATCGTGACCGCCGCCGATGTGCATGGGATGCGCCTTCGCGCCTCTGGACTGGCAGTAACCCGCCATCTCGAATGTGGAGATGATGGTGGCGCCGCAGCGCTTCGCGATCTCGATGCCGTCGCCGAGGTGATCGCCGTGCCCGTGCGTGATGAGGACGTAGTCCACATTCAGGTCTTCAGCGGCCGCCGCGGCGACAGGGTTTCCCGTGAGGAAGGGATCAATGGCGAGGCGCGCTTTGTCTGCTTTGACTAAGAATGCATCGTGACCCAGATAGGTGAGTTCCGGCATGTGGCCTCCTCCTTTCCGGCTATTCAGTCCGGGCGAGCGGCATCCTTGAGATAGGCGATGATCCTGTCGTCGTCATCCGCGATCAGGGTATCACCGTCGACGAGGGTGGGAACGTAGGTCTGGCCGCTGACCTGCTGGAGATCAGTGCGCGCGCCGTGGTCGCGCGGCACTTCAACTATGTCTATGTTTATGCCGTTTTCCTGTATATAGTGCAGCACGTGCTGGCAGTACGGGCAGGTTCGGAGAACGTAGAGCTTCATACTTCGGGTGATGTCCTTTCCGGCTCCCCACCCTCGCAGCGCTCCTCGGCGCACACGGTCATGACGGCGTCTGACATGCCATGAATCAGTTTCTTGTCCGCCCGGCAGATGGTGGCGAGCACTCCCGCCAGGACGGGCTCGTCGCCGATGACGTAGTAGTACGGCGACAGGCGCGCGCGCCCGGTCATGCTTCCGGTCTGGCCGGTTCGGTGGTCGTAGTAATCGACCTCGAGCCTACGGCCCTCTTCGAACCTCTGCAGAATATGCGGCGTGTGGTCGAACTGCTCCAACGCCGACCGGAGCGCCTGTGCCCACTCGTCCTGCGACACGTCGTGCCCCACGACAACACCGCGCGAGCCCCACGCGAGAGGGGAGAACCCGCTCGGCTTGACGACCATGCGGCGTTCCTTCTGCGACGCTTCGGCGAGGTCGAGGAAATCGCGCACAGGCCGTCCCCGGAAGGTGAGACCGGGAATGGACGCATGCGCGGGAACGGGGCTGGGGTCGAGCACCCAGGTTTCGGGGACGGCGGCCTTCAGAAACGCGTAGTGCTCGCCCATCTCGTCAGCGAAGAAATCGGCCAGCGCTTCGTGCCTCAGCAGCCCGAGCGCGAGTTTCTCTTCCAGAAACGGCTTGTAGGGCGGAGACACGGCGACATTGCGTTTCTTGGCGGCATACATCACCAGTTCGGACTTCGGGATGTTCCGGAGGTCGAAAAGCTCGAAGAAGCGCCACAAGACGTCAATCGGCGCCCGCACTTCGCCGTTGTCGAGCCAGAGGCCCTCTTCGTCGAAGATGACCTCCTGAGGCGTCACGCACCACGCGCAGTAGCCCATCGCGCGCAGGATTGATGCGAGGTGCTGCAGTTCCGGGCGGTAGTCCTCGGATTCGTCGGAGACGACGATGGCGAGCGTCCACGACTCTTTGCCGGCAACGTCCGTCACGGCCCGCGCGAAGGCTTCCGGCACCCCGTCCGCGCCGCCGATCACGTTCATTCCGTTGGCCGCGTACGCCCGCGCGAGCGCCGCAGTCTCACCGGCCCCGCCGGGCACCGAGTCGAGTTCGGTCACCCACATGCGCCCATCGCCGAGGATCAGGTCGGGGCGCAGCAGGCGAGGCAGGTGCTGCTTCGAGAAGTGCATCCGGCTGAAATCGGCCAGCCACCCGGGCTTGCCGCGGTCGAGCCAGTCCTTCGCCCACTCGTGCCCCTTGCGCAGATACAGGTGGTTCACGGCTTTGTAGAACGACCAGACCGCCGGGCCGAGGTCTCTGATGAACTGCGCTTCCTGAGTGCTGAGCACGAACGGAGAGGGAGAAACACGGTGCCACGCATCCTGGCCCCACACCCCCTGCGCGTGAAGCGAATCGGCGAGAGATGCGGGCCATCCCGCGTCTGTCGCAAGCGGGGAAAGCTCCAGTCCGGCCGGAGCCGCATGTTGACATTGTGGTTGCGTCAAAGCTTCATTACCCTGTCTTTTCGCCGGAAGCTATTATACTCTTTTTCAGAACGCTTCCCTCCCGAATGAGTTCCCCCCGGACGACCGCGCCAGTCATGGAGCGGGTATCTCCCAGCGGGTCTGTTCTTCCCGCGCGCACTGTGTGATGCGCGCGGGGAGGACCCAATCCACGGCGGGCAGGCCCAGGTAATCAGCGAGACCCCGCATCACGGCCTGCTCAATGCCAGGCGTCTCCGGCAGCCAGAGATGCCCCTGATACAACACGGCGCCCGCCGCACGCCACTGAGCGCCCCCGGCGACCTTCTGCCCCGACTCCCCTGTCAGGTCGCCCCGCTCGACGGACGCGGCGCAGAAGACGCCGCGCCCGGGTGCGGGCCCGGCCGCCTGCACAACAGGCACCCCGCAGCCGGCGAGCGCTTCTTTCAGCACGAGATGGAGGGACATGTAGCTCTGGCGCAGATCGCGCAGAGCGGGCAGCGTCCTCGGCCAGATGACCGAGAACGAAAGCTGATCTGCATGGAAGACCACTCCCCCGCCCGTCGGGCGGCGAAAGAGACTGGCGCCGGGATGCGCGCGGGCGGCGGACAGCGCGGCGTCTTCCGGCACGGTGCGGCCGGCGGTGACCGTTGGTCCGCTCCAGCGATAGAAGCGGCAGATCGGCCCCTCTCCCGGCTCGAACCCGGCCGCGAGATGGTAGTCCACGGCCATGTTCACGCCGCCGGGCAGGGTGTCGGACGGCACGGCGCGCAGGTTCACGGCCCTGCTGAGGGGCCGGAATCGCCCTTCCAGACCAGCACCGGCTCGCGGGCGGCGCGCACTTCGTCGAGACGTCCGACCGGCGTGGAGCGCGGCGCGGCGTGCGCAGCTTCGGGATCTGACGTGATCAGGCGGTCAATCTCGAGCAGCGCGTCAACAAACGCGTCGAGAGTCTCCCTGCTCTCCGACTCGGTCGGCTCGATCATCAGCGCTTCTTCGACGATGAGCGGGAAGTATGTCGTCGGCGGATGGAAGCCCGCATCAAGCAAACACTTGGCGATGTCTATCGCCCTGGCCCCGCGCTCTTTCTGGGCTCTGGCCGACAGGACGCACTCGTGCATGCAGGGCTCGTCAACGTGCGGGGCAAACGTCCCGGACAGGCGCGCCCGAAGGTAGTTCGCGCTGGTTACTGCGCCAAGCGTATGCTCGCGCAGCCCTTCCGGCCCGAGCGCGCGCAGATAGGCGTACGCCCGTGTGAGGATTCCGACGCTGCCAGCGAAGCCACGAAGCAGACCGATGCTGCTCGGCGGGCGCTGGAGCGAATAAACGCCGCCGTCCTCGGTTACCACCCACCCCGGCAGAAATTCGGCGAGATGCGCGGCCACTCCCACCGGGCCCGCGCCGGGACCGCCGCCCCCGTGCGGGGTCGAGAGCGTCTTGTGCGTATTGACATGCACGATGTCGAAGCCAAGGTCGCCCGGACGCACGACGCCCGCAAGCGCGTTCAGATTCGCGCCGTCAAGGTACAGAAGCGCCCCGCACCCGTGCACGATATCGGCGATCTCGAGTATCTCGTCCTCGAACAGCCCGAGCGTGTTCGGGTTAGTGAGCATGAAGAGCGCCACGCTGCCGTCCATCACCTCGCGCAGCGCACTGAGCGATGTGCGCCCCCGGCTGTTGGAACTGACGGTCACAACCTCGAAGCCGCCCAGACGGGCGCTCGCGGGATTGGTTCCGTGAGCCGTATCCGGGAGCACGACACGGGTTCGCTTCTCACCCCGCGATTTGTGGTAAGCCCGCGACACGAGTATTCCCGCAAGCTCGCCGTGCGCTCCCGCGGCACAGTGAAGGCTGAACGCGGACATCCCGCAGATCTCCTGGAGCATCTGCTGCAAACCGTGGAGCATGCCAAGCGTCCCCTGAGCGCACTCATCGGGAGCGAAGGGGTGCATCCCGGCGAAGTTGGGCAGGGCCGCGACCTTCTCGTTGACCCTCGGGTTGTATTTCATGGTGCACGACCCGAGCGGGTAGAAATGCGTGTCTATGCAGGCATTGAGCTGCGACAGGCGGGTGAAGTGGCGCACGGCATCGAGCTCGGACACTTCGGGCAGATCGGCGGGCTCGGAGCGCAGGTACTTCGCGGGTATCAACTCAGCGGCGGACGGTTCGGGAACACCCGGCGGCCGGGGCGCCCAGCCCCGGTTTCCGGCCTTCGCCTGCTCGAAGAGCAGCTTCGGCGCGTTCAACTCAACACCTCCGCAAGCGCGCTGGCAAAGGATTCTATGTCGTCGGCGGTCTTCGTCTCGGTCACACAAACCAGCAGCTCGTTTTCGCGGCCCGGACAGCAGCGGCCCAGGTCGAACCCCGCCCAGTAGCCGCGCTCGAGCAGGCGCCGGTTGACTTCGGCGGCGGGCATCGGCAGGCGCAGGGCAAACTCGTTGAAGAAGGGGCCGTCAAAGGCAAGGCTGACGCCGGGGATCTTCGCCAGCGTATCGGCGGCGAAATGGCTGAGAACCGCGTTCTGCCGGGCGATCTCCTGGAATCCGGCGCGCCCAACAAGCGACAGATAGATGGTGCTCGACAGCGCAAGCAGCGCCTGATTCGTGCAGATGTTGCTGGTGGCGCGCTCGCGGCGGATATGCTGCTCGCGAGCCTGCAGAGTGAGCGTGAAACCGCGGCGGCCTTCGGCGTCCCACGCCATTCCGGCTAGCCGTCCGGGCATCTGGCGCACCAGGTCGCCGCGAACGGCGAAGTATCCCGCGTACGGGCCACCGTAGTTGAGCGGAATCCCGAGCGGCTGGCAATCTCCGACGGCGATATCGGCCCCGGCCTCTCCCGGCGGCTTGAGAAGTCCGAGCGCGAGCGGGTTCGCGGCGACGATGAAGAGCGCGCCGCAGGCCTTCGCCGCCTCGCGGAGCGCGTCGAGGTCCTCGAGCTGTCCGAAGAAGTTCGGCTGCTGGACGATGAGACAGGCGGCATCCTGATCATCCGGCGAAAGAACCCCATCAAGGTTCGTGACGCCGCCGGACAGCGGCGTCTCGACAAGGGCCGCTTCGATTCCGGACAGATACGTGCGCACGACTTCGCGCCACTGAGGATGCGCCGCCCCACTCACGATGACCCGCGAGCGCTTCGTCTTGCGCAGGGCGAGCAGCGCGGCTTCGGCCATGGCCGACGGGCCGTCATACATGGAAGCGTTGGCGACGTCCATCGCGGTGATGCGCGATATCATCGTCTGAAACTCGAAAATGGCAGTCAGCGTGCCCTGGCTCGCTTCCGCCTGGTAGGGGGTGTAAGCGGTCAGGAACTCCCCGCGCGAGATGAGAGACTCGATAGCGGCGGGGATGGCGTGCTCGAAAGCGCCCGCCCCCAGAAATGAGCGTCCCGCGCCCACCGGAGCATTCGCCGATGCGACCTCGTTCATGTGGCGCACAAGCTCGTGCTCGGACATGCCGGGGGGAAGGTTGAGCAGCCCGTCAATGCGGCGCGGGATTGCGGTGAGAAACTCCTCGACGCCCGCGACGCCAGCGGCCGCGAGCATTTCGCGCCGAGCGTCCTCCGGGTTGCCGGCCCAGTCCACCGGCTACGATTCGCTCTCTATAAGGCGCTCGTAATCGGCGGCGGTCAAGAGGTCGTCCATCTCGCTGATGTCATTCGGAGTGATGGCAACCATCCAGCCCTCTTCGTAGGGCGAGGTGTTGACCAGCCCGGGCTGTTCGCCAAGAATGTCGTTGACCTGCGTGATGGTTCCGGACACGGGGGCGTAGATGCTGAAAGAGGCCTTCACCGAATCGAGGAGCAGCAACTCCTCGCCCTTGACCGCCCTGCCGCCCGGCTCGGGCAACTCCACATAGACCACTTCCGTGATCTCATCCTGCGCATGATCGGTGATCCCCACGTAAACCAGGCCATCCGCTACATGCGCCCATTCGTGTGATTCTGTGAAACGATAGCCGTCCAGATTCATTGCTCCAGTCCCCCGATGTCGAAAATGCACACCGCCCCGTCAGGCCGCGGCCCCCGCCGCACGATTATAGAAGGGCTTCGGAACTTCCTGCGCCGGAAGGCGCCTGTCGCGAATATCCACGCAAAAAGGCTGTTTGGCGCCCCGGCTCACGCGCGCAAGGCAGATGGCCTTTTCGAGGCTCGGAGAGAACGTCCCGCTTGTCACCTCCCCTACCCGTTCGCCGCCGGAGAAGACCTGCGCGCCCTCGCGGGCGACTCCGCGCTCCAGCAGCACGAGCGCGGCGAGTCGCGTCTTGCCGCCGGTCTCCTTCTCCCGCCGCAGCGCCTCCTGCCCGATGAACGGCACAGGCTTGCCGGGCTTCACGGCCCAGCCGTAGCCAGCCTCGTACGGGCTCGTGTTCTCGTCGAGTTCGTGGCCGTAGAGAGGGTAGCACATCTCGAGCCGGAGCGTGTCCCTCGCCCCAAGTCCGGCCGCGACGAGGCCACCGGGCTGGCCGGCGGCCCAGACGGCCTCCCAGACAGTGAGGATATCGTCCGCCGAGGTGAACACCTCGAAGCCGTCTTCGCCTGTGTAGCCGGTGCCCGACACGAGAGCGTCGCGTCCGGCGATTGATACCTGAGCGATGCGGTTGTGCCCTGTCTGAGCCACCTGCGGCGCCACACGCGCGAGTATGGCGGGCGCGGCGGGCCCCTGAATGGCCAGGGCGCCGCGCGCCGCGCGCGCTTCCAGGGCGGCATCCGGGCTTGAATGCGACCTCAGCCACGCGAGATCGGCCTGTTCGCGCGACGCGTTGGACACAATGAAGTAACGGGTGGGCTCAAGACGGAAGACAAAGACATCGTCAATGACCCCGCCGTTGTCGTTGCACATGAGGCTGTATACGCCACGGCCGGGCTCCATGGCGACATCGTTGGTGAAGATGCTCTGCAGCCAGCCTTCGGCGCCACCGCCCGAGACTTCGATCTGGGCCATGTGGGAGATATCGAACAGGCCCGCGGCCGAGCGAACCGCCAGGTGCTCGGCCATGAGAGTGGAATACTGCAGCGGCATCTCCCATCCGCCAAACTCGACCATTTTCGCCCCGTTTGCCCGATGCCAGGCATCGAGCGGGGTCTTTCTTGTTTCCAAAGCGCGTCTCCTGTCCCGCGATAGTTCACAGCGCAGCCATCCCACCCTGACCAGTGTATCGTATCCCGGATTGCCCGCGGCGTCGAGCCGGGAACTGCTTGATTGTCAACCGTCGTTTGTCATATAGTGTCACGGGCGGACTCGCGCGAACTCCCGCGCAGCTTTTTTCTGGCCGCCTACACTCAGGGGGAACCACACATGGCCAACACATCCAGCCGAAGACAGTTTCTCAAGCAGACCGCCGCCACCGGCGCGAGCGTCGCTTTTTCCGGACTTCTTTCGGGCGCCGCGCGCTCGGCTCAGCCGTCATCCCGCGTCATTCTTGCGCGCAATGCAAGCGCGCTGATTGAGTCGGACTCACCCGGAGGAGCCGTACGAATGGAGACGGCGGCGAGCATGATTGACCAGGCGGTCGCCAAGCTCACAGGCAAGTCCCAGGCGATTGCGGGATGGAAAAGCCTGTTCAAGCCGGACGACGTGGTGGGGATCAAGATCAACTGCCTGTTCGGCAAGGGCGTCAGCACCCACCCGGAGATCGCTTATGCCGTCGCGAACTCGCTGGTGCGAGCCGGTCTCAAGCCGGAGAACGTAATCATCTGGGACCGCTCGACGGGCGACCTTCTGAAGAGCGGCTACAAAATGAATAAGGACGGCCCGGGCGTGCGCGTGATCGCCAACGACGGGGTCTGGGAGGACGAGCCGACGAAGCTTGGCTCGTTCAACGGCAGGCTGACGAAGATAGTCACGGAGCAGGTCACGGCGATCGTCAACATCCCGATCATGAAGGACCACGGAACAGCCGGGATATCCGGCGCCCTGAAGAACCATTACGGGACTTTTGACAACCCGGGGCGCCATCACGGCAACCACTGCGACCCGTACCTTGCCGATCTGAACGCCATTCCCGCGATTCGGGACAAGACCCGGCTGGTGATCATGGATGCGCTGCGGGCGCAGGCGGATGGCGGGCCCAGCCTGCGGAAAACGGCGCTCTGGGACAATCACACGATTCTCGTCAGCCGGGACCCGGTAGCGATCGACTACCTGGCATGGAAGGCGATTGACGAGCAGAGGGTGAAGACCGGTCTGAAGCCGCTGGCCGAGGCGGGGCGCGCCCCGGCATGGATCGCAACAGCCGCGAGCCGCGGGCTCGGAACGGACGACCCTGACAAGATTCAGGTGGTGAAGATATGACGAGGCTGTACGTAGTCGCTGCCCTGCTCGTTGTGTTCTCCGCGAGCGCCCTGCCCGCGGCGCAGAGCGACCTTCAGCGCATAGCGCCTGACCAGCTTCTGAAGGGCTGGACGCTGGTCAAGGACACGACGCTCTACGGCAAAGGCGACGGCATCACGAGCATCTACAACGGCGGCTATCAGCTCTACACTAAGGCCGGGGTTCAGGAAGCCCTGCGCCGAATGTACGGGCAGAAGGACCGTTACGTCGAGGTGACGGTGCACCGCATGGCATCCGCCTCCGCAGCCTCGAAGTTCCTCAGCAGCCGCTACCGAACGGAGACCGCAAAGACGCCGCCGGCAAAGGGCTTTCGGCGCTTCACCGTGTCCGAGTCGGGCTCGACGATGGCTTACAGCGCATCGGGGAAATGGTTTCTGACGGTGATGACCTACGGGACGACAGCAGAAGACAAGAAGGCGGTCGCCGCCTTTGTCACGGCGCTGGAGAAGCGAAAATGAACAGACGCAGGTTCCTCGAGATAGCCGGGGTGGCGTCGGTGGGCGCGGCTGTGGCGGGCTGCGCGGGAAAGCAGAGTGCTCAGACCGGCCCATCAGCCGGCGCGCCGAAGGAACGGCCCGCAGGTCAGGACGGGGTTGTTTACGTCGGCAAGAACGCCGACCCGGCGAAAGCGCTCGTGGCGGCGGTCGCCGCGGCGGGCGGGCTGAAATCGGTAATCAGCCCGGGCGCGACGGTGGCGCTCAAGCCCAACGCGGCGTGGGCGCGCTCGCCGGAGCAGGCGGCAGCGACCAATCCCGCGCTTGTCGCCCAGATGATCCGTCTTTGCCGTGAGGCAGGCGCCGGCAAGGTAATCGTCTTCGAGCACACCATTGACCGCCCGTCTCAGATGGTGCTCGGCATCACGGGAATCGCCAAGGCGGTGGGCGAAGCGGGCGGCGAGCTGGCACTCGCGTCCGGAGAGCCGGACTTCCAGACGCTCGAAGTGCCGCGGGGCAAGCTGCTGAAACAGGACACGATTGCGAAAACGCTGGCGAAGGCCGACGTCATCATAAACATGCCCAAGGCGAAGCGGCACTCTCAGACAGAGCTGACGCTCGGGCTCAAGAACCTCATGGGCTGCATCTGGAACAGGCAGGCGTGGCATACGGGCCCCGACCTGTCGCAGTACATCGCGGACTACGCAACCGCCCTGCCCGTGAGCCTGACGGTGACGGACGCGTCGCGCGTGCTTCTGACGAACGGCCCGAAAGGCCCCGGTCAGACGAAGGATTTGAACGAGGTGATCGTTTCGTTCGACCCCGTGGCGGCCGACGCTTACGCGTGCGGGCTGTTCGAGATGAAGCCTGCCGACGTAGCCCACATCGTGCACGCGGCTGAGCTTGGTCTGGGGCAGCACGATATTTCGAAGATCACGGTCAAGCGGGTCTAGCGAGTCTTGAAGTCTGCCAGGAGGATTTCACAGGGCCTCTTTCTGATCCTGTTTGCCGTGCTTTTCGCGCTGAGCGTGGGGCGGCTCGACCTGTCCGCGGGCGGTCTCAAAATAGTCTCGCCGCTCCCGGTGGAGCTGTTTCTGCTGATTGACCCGCTCCTCGCCGGAGCGTCCATGCTCTCCTCGCGCACGTTCACGCCCGCGCACGTGTTGTGGATTTTGCCGGTCGTTCTGCTGACCATTCTGTGCGGGCGGGCTTTCTGCGGGTGGGTGTGCCCGCTCGGGACGTGCATTGACGCCGCCGACCGCGTGGCCCGCCGCAAAGCGGACCGCCGCACGACCCGCGAACGATCGTGGCCGCGGCTGAAGTACTATATTCTGGCGGGAATCATCGTCACAGCGGCAATGGGGGCGCAGGTTGCCTGGCTGCTGGACCCTCAGGCGCTCCTGGTGCGCAGCCTGACCCTGGGGGCCGCGCCCCCGGCGCAGTGGACCCTTCGGAGCATTGAGGGCGTTCCGGCGCTGGGGCAGGCGGCTGGCGCGGCGCGCGGCCTGTTCCCCGAACAGCAGGCGGCTTTCCGGCAGGGGCTGATCGCCGCGCTGATGCTGGCGGCGATCCTCGCGGGCGGGATTCTCTCGCGCCGGTTCTGGTGCCGGTCGCTGTGCCCTCTCGGCGCTCTGCTCGGACTCATCGGGCGGATTCCGCTGTTTCGCCGCAGCATAACCCCAAAGTGCAACGAATGCAGGCTGTGCGAGATTGACTGCAAAATGGACGCGATCTCGGGCAACGGCGCGGCGACGGTGACGGAGGAGTGCATCTACTGCTATTCGTGCGTCGCCGTGTGCCCGCGCGAGGGCAATGTGCTGTCCACGGCAAAGCCGGAACGCTCTGCCCCGCTCAACCTGTCGAGGCGGCATCTTCTGACGGGAATCGGCGTTGGCGCGGTGTGGAGCTTTGCGGCGCGCACGGCGATTTCGGAAAAGGCGACCCGCGACGGCACTTCGCGCCTGGCCGGGCTCCGGCTGATAAGGCCGCCGGGCTCGGTCGGCGAGGACGAGTTCACCGAGCTCTGCGTGCGGTGCGGCGAGTGCATGAAGGTGTGCCCGACAAACGGGCTGCAGCCGGCGCTTGCCGAGGCCGGTCTGGCCGGGATTTGGACTCCCGTGCTCGCGCCGAGGGCGGGCGAGTGCACGCAGAAATGCACGCTCTGCGGCGACGTCTGCCCGACTCACGCCATCCAGCCCTTTACTGTCGCCGAGAAGGACTACCTCTACATCGGACGCGCCGCGATTGACCGCTCGACGTGCGTCGTGTGGGAATCGGGCAAGCAGTGCCTGGTGTGCGACGAAGTCTGCTCGTACGACGCGATCTACTGGCAGAAGGAAGGCGGCACGAAGATGCCGCACGTGGACCCGGCGCGGTGCGTGGGCTGCGGCATCTGCGAGAACAACTGCCCGGTCGGCGGCCCGAACGCCGCCATCCGCGTAACCTGCGAAGGCGAGAAGAGGGGCATGCCGCGCGACCAGCAGAAAGCATGGCGCGCGGCGAACATCACCGAACACCCCGAGTAGCGCCGCCGTCTCTACGCGAAGACCGTCGCGAGCGCCTCTTCAGCTTCCGACCGGACAAGGGCGATGAGCGTGTCGCCGTTCTCGAGGTTGATCGCGCCCGTCGGGATTCGCGCCTCACCCCCGCGCAGAACTGCCACGATGAGAGCTTCAGGCGGCAGGTTGACCTGCATGAGCGTGTGCCCCACAACCGGAGACTTCTCGCTGACGCTGATCTCGACGATCTCGTACTCGCCCTGCTGGAGGGCGGCAAGGGGCACCACGGCGTCGGACTCGATGGTCTGCTCGATGAGGTTGTAGATGATGCGGGTGCTGTTGACCGTGGTCCGGATGCCAAGCTTCTGGAAGAACTGCTCGTTGGCAGGGTCGTTGACGCGGGCGAGCACGCGCTTGACGTTGTAGAGCTTCTTCGCCATCTGGCAGATGACGAGATTGTCCTCGTCATCTCCGGTGACCGCCACGACGACGTCGGCGCGTCCGAAGCCCGCATCCTCCATATAGCGGACCTCGCACCCGTCTCCGGGCAGCACCACTTCTCCGAGTTCGGTCTGGAGATAAGCCAGCCTGCGCTTGTCCTTTTCGAGCAGCGCGACCTCGAAGTCCTGGCCCAGCAGTTCCCGTGTCAGGTAGTATCCGACCTTCCCGCCTCCGACGATGATTACGTACATTCCCTCAGGCCTCCCCGTCCATCTGCGCATCCCCCTGTGTTGCGACAGGCGGGTCTATGTAGTCGAGCACGCTTCCCCAGGGCTTATCGAGCACGAAGTCTCTCAGCAGGCCCGCGGCCAGCATGGACGTGCAGATGGTGTTGACGCCAATCTCGCGATACGCCTGAGCGCGGCTGGGGTCGTATATCCTGGCCAGCGACTTCGGGACGTTGAACTCGCGGGTGGCGATCTGGGTAGACATGATGTTCGTGTTGTCGCCATTCGTGACGGCGATAAACACATCCGCCTGTTCGATGCCCGCCCGGCGAAGCACGGCAACATCAATGCCTGTCCCGACGACCTGGTGGACCTTCGAGTCCGCAATCCGGCGGAACGCGTCGGCGTTGTAGTCGATTATCGTGACGTCGTGACTGTCGCGCGCAAGCAACTGCGCCAGTATGGAACCGGCTCTCCCGCATCCCAGGATCACAACCTTCATTGGTAAGAACTCCTCAAGTTATTCGGCGATTCTGCTTATCCAGACTTCACACGGAGCATTGGCCAGCACATGCTCGACATCAGAACTCAGCGGCGGTGTTCCCTCCCGCAACGTGTCGCCAATCTCCATAATAATGTGGCTGCATCCCAGCCTGGCGCACAGAGTGACAATCGCATGCCCGGCGTCGCGGCAGGGATACACGGAGGCGCTCACCCGGACACCGCGCTTCGCCGCTATCGCCTCCGCCTCATCGAGCGCCCGGTTGGCTTCGGCGACGCCCGGAATATCGGGGGCGTCAATGGACAGCGACAGGGACGTCTCGACGAGACAGACTACACTCAGCTTCGCGCGCCGCGCTTTCGCGAGGTCGCAGGCGGCCTGAAGCGCCAACATCTCCCGCGGCAGTCCATTGTAGGGCAGCAGTATGTGCTGTGAGGGCAAATCCGGCAAACCTCCCCACCCATGTTACCGCACGCGCGGCGTTCCGGCGCCGGGGCACGCTCAGCGCGGGCTCTGCCGCTGCCTGCGGTCGTCGCCCAGCTTTGCGGCGGCTGACGCCTCGCCCAAAGCGCCTTCTTCCGGCTGGCCTCGTGCAATAAGCACGTTGCCCGGCGACCGTGTCAGCAGGATATCCACCAGCCCCGCGAATACCGGGTCCGCAAACCGCTCAGCGCCGACGCTGATTATGACAAGGCTGGCGTTGTGCTTCACGATCTCGTGCAGCAGCCCGTCCCCCAGTTCCCGCACCCTGGCGACATGGGTGCTGGCGGCAAGCCCGGCCCGAGCCGCCTGCGCGGCGGCCTCATCAAGAAGCGCCGCGGCGGCGGCCTCCTGCTCGGGCAGAGGCGCGCCGATTGGCAACGCACGGCCGACCTCAATGCAGTATAGCAGGAGCAACGGCGCATCGGACCCCCGGCTGAGATCGGACGCGATTTCTATGGCCCGCGATGTGTCGAGCCCTTCGAGCACGGGCACCATGACGCACTGCTGGCCATCAACGACCTGGCTCGCGCTGCTCTTGAGCGAAGCCCTTGCCTCCTCGAGCGATGCGGCAAACGGCACACGGGATCGGACGCCCGGCACTTCCTGGATGGTCTCCTGAACGGCCCGCGGCACGTTGGCGACAACGATGCGCGCATCGGCCGACTGGGTGTCGCGCAGAGCATTCAGGAACGTGCGCGCGCCGTCCTCGGTGACGTTCTCCAGCCCCTCGCAGTCCACGATGATCCCCTCCGGGTGCTCGCGGAGGAGCAGGTTGGCCGCCGCCTTGATGGACAGCCATTCGTTCTTTGTGAGAGCGCCCGTCAGGGCGACGATATCGTCTTTCGCGTAAATGATCACGGCGTTTCTTCTTCCTGTGCCTCGCCCGCCTGCACGTTCGCCGAGCCGTCGCGCCCGTCAAGGAAGTATCGGACATTGCTGACGATTACGCCCGGCTTATTCAGGAGATAGTAGCGCAGGAGCAGCCCGTTCTTGTTGTGCAGCAGGCTGTGCCAGCCCTTGCGCGAGACGAACTCCGGAAGCACGACGGTGACCGTATGGTTTTCGCGCTCTTTCTGAACTTCGTCGAGATAGACCAGCACGGGCGCGATGATGGAGCGGTATGTGGAGGGCAGAATCACCAGCGGCGGGTCCTCGCCCACATACTCGTCCCATTCGCGGCGAAGGCGGGCGGTGTCGGCCGGGTCAATCTCGATGTGCACGGCGCGGCAGTCGGGCGAAAGCGACCGGGCATAGCGCAGCGCCGGGAAGATGCCCTTGTGCAGGCTGGGCACCAGCAGAAGCACGGTGTTGGAGAACGCGCGCGTATCGGGCTTCCAGCCGATAATCGTGAGCCTGGCGCGGAGGTCCTCGTAGTGGGCGTTGATGACGCGGAACATCAATACCACCAGCACCATCGCCAGCATCACCAGCCACGCGCCGTCGAGGAACTTCTCGTAGCCGACAATGAGAAGGACGAGCCCCGTGCACACGGCTCCGAACCCGTTGATGGCGGCCTTGATATACCAGCCGCGCGTCTTGAGCTTGAACCAGCGCGCGACCATGGAGCTCTGCGACATGGTGAAGGCGGTGAACACCCCGAACGCATACAGAGGGATCAACTCGTCCACGCTGGCGTCGAAGGCAACAATCAGGACGACCGCCAGAGCGCCGAGAAGGACGATGCCGTTCGAGTACACCATCTTGTCGCCGAGATTTGCGAGCTGGCGGGGCAGGAAGCGGTCGCGCGACATGAAATAGCTGAGGCGCGGAAAATCGGCGAAAGCCGTGTTGGCGGCCAGGAACAGGACAGCCGCCGTCGAAAACTGCATCAGATAGTACAGCCCGGAGCGTAGTCCCACGCCGTGTTTGCCGAAGATGGCGCCGGAGAGCTGGTCAATGACCGGTTTGGCGGCCTTCCCTTCATGCTCCCAGTAGACGACATGCAGGTCGGTGGCGAGCCAGGAAATCCCAAGGAAGAGAAACGCCAGTATCCCCGCCATCAGGAACAGAGTCAGGGCGGCATTCAGCGGCTGCGGGTGGCGGAAAGCGGGCACGCCGTCCGCCACGGCCTCGGTCCCTGTCATGGCCGAACAGCCGGTGGCAAATGCCTTCAGAGTGAGCCCGATCAGAGCGACTCCCGCCAGCGCCTGCGCCGGGTGCCGCGCCTCGGAAGGGACGGTGCGGTTGACGGCCTCTTCGTATACCTCCCACCCCAGGTAAGGGCCTGCGATGCCCAGCAGGATCATCAGGCCCGCCACCGCCACGAACAGATAGGTGAACGTCGCAAACAGCAGGCCAGACTCCTTCAGCCCGCGCAGATTCGCGAATGTCAAGAGCGCGATGAAGAAGATGGCGACGGGCACGGGCTTGTCCGCGATGTTCAGCGTCGCGGCGACCGGGGTGCTGAGCAGGTTCTGCACCCCGGACGCGATAGAGACGGCCACGGTTACGACATAGCCGATAAGCAGCGCGGCGCCCGCGATGAGTGAGAACGTCACCCCCAGATTGTCGCGCGTTACAATGTACGACCCGCCGCCTTTGGGATAGGCGAATATCGTCTGCCAGTACGAACTGACCACGATGGCGAGGAGCAAGACGATGGCGGCCGTTATCCCGAGGGTCAGGTTGCGGTATGTGTCCGCGAACTGCATCATCCACAGCCCCGCCCCGCCGAGCACGAGCAGAATCTGTTGGGTGGCGTAGGCGACGGACGAGATGGCGTCGGAAGCAAAGACCGGCAGCGCCACCGATTTGGGCAGCAGCGAGTCCTCGTGCCGCCCGGTCTCTATGGGCTGTCCGAACAACAGGCGGCGGATGGGTGTGACGTCGTGATGCAGGCCCTTGAGCCGTTTCCGGCGCGGCGGGGAGGCGCTCTCGTCTGTGGCGTTCCTGTTAATCAGCAATTCGACAGTGACGTTTCATCTTTGAAGCTGTCCGGGAGCATACAACGCCCCGCACGGCCTGTCAATCGAGCAAGCGCCGCAGGTGGCGGCATCGAAATCAGACCGCCGAGCCGGATGCGGCCTCCTCCGAATCATCAGAGTCGTCCAGAAAGTAGCGCACGTTGCAGAGCACAACCCCTCGCCTGCCGAGCAGATAGTAGCGCAGCAGCAGCCCGTTCTTGTTGTGCAGCAGCGAGTGCCACCAGCTTCTGGACACGAACTCTGGAAGCACGACGGTCACGACATGGTTCTCGCGCTCTGCCTGAACCTCCTCCAGATACACCAGTATCGGCCCGACGATGGAACGGTAGGTGGAGGGCAGAATGACCAGCGGAACATCTTCGCCGACATACTCCTCCCACTCGCGGCGGAGGCGCGCGGTATCCGCGGGGTCAATCTCGATGTGCACGCCGCGGCAGTCCGGCGAGAGCGAGCGCGCGTATTCGAGGGCCGGGAAAATGCCCTTGTGCATGCTTGGGACGAGCAGCAGCACAGTGTTCGAGAAAGGCCGGGGCTGCGGCTTCCATCCGATGATCGTGAGCTTGCGGCGGAGGTACTCGTAGTGCAGGTTTATGGCCCGGAAGACGCACACGAGAATGGCGCCGCACAGGAGGGCCATCCAGGCGCCGTCTTTGAACTTCTCGACGGCGATTGTGATCGCGACCACGCCCGTGCAGACCGCGCCGAACCCGTTGATGCAGGCCTTGACGTTCCACCCCTTGCTCCGCACCTTGAACCAGTGCGCCACCATGGAACTCTGCGACAGCGTGAACGCCGTGAACACGCCGACGGCGTACAGCGGGATGAGGCGGTCAACGCTGGCGTGGAAGACGATCATCAGCACCACCGCCAGAGACCCCAGCAGCACAATGCCGTTCGAGTACACCAGCTTGTCGCCGAGGTTGGCGAGCTGGCGCGGCAGGAACCTGTCGCGGGAGATGAAGTAGGACAGCCGGGGGAAGTCGGCGAAAGCGGTGTTCGCCGCGAGGAACAGGACAGCCGCTGTCGAGAACTGCATCAGGTAGTACAGCCCGGTGCGGAGGCTCATGCCGTGCTTGCCGAAGACCGCCCCTGAGATCTGGTCAATCACCGGGCCGGAGTGCCGCCCCGCATGCTCCCAGTACACGACGTGCAGGCTGGTCGCCAGCCACGAGATACCGCCGAACAGGAAGGCGAGAATCGCCCCCATCATCACGAGGGTGAGCGCCGCGTTGAGCGCCTGTGGGCGGCGGAACGCGGGCACGCCGTCGGCCACCGCCTCGGTTCCCGTCATCGCCGAACAGCCGCTGGCGAACGCCTTGAGCGCCAGCGCAATCAGCGCAAGCCCCGAGAGGCCGTGCGGGGCGTGGCGCGCGTGCGCGGGAATGGTGTGGTTGACGGTGTCGCCGTAAACCTGCCACCCGAACGCCGGGCCCGCGATCCCCAGCACGATCATGAGCATGGCCGACCCGACAAACAGATAGGTGAACGTGGCGAAGAGCGCCCCGGACTCCTTGAGCCCGCGCAGATTGGCGAACGTCAGCAGCGCGATGCAGATCAGGGCGACGCGGACCGGCTTGTTGGCGATATCGAGCGTCTGAGCAAGCGGCGTGCTGAGAAGGTTCTGCACTCCCGCGGCGACCGACACAGCCACCGTCAGCACGTAGTCGATCAGGAGCGCCGCCCCGGCGATGAGCGACGGATAGACGCCCAGGTTGTCGCGGGTGACGATGTACGAGCCGCCGCCTTTGGGGTAGGCGAAGATCGTCTGCCAGTACGAGCTGACAACGATGGCAAGCAGAAGGACTATGGCGGCGGTGATTCCGAGGGTGAGGTTGCGGTAGACGCCCATGTATTGAAGCGTCCACAGCCCGGCCGCGCCGAGGATCAGCAGTATCTGCTGCGTCGCGTATGCAACGGACGAAATGGCGTCGGACGCGAAGACGGGCAGCGCGATGATCTTCGGAAGCAGGGCGTGCTCGCTGTGCTCCGATTCTATCGGGCGTCCGAACAGAAGACGCCTGACGGGAGTGACCTCGTGATGCAGGCCTTTGGGCGGTCTGGCCGCCGGCGATTTCTGCTTGCCCGGCGAAGGATTCCTCGATCTCAACACTTGTTTTGCCTGAGCCTCTCTTTCGGAGCCAAGACGGGAGCATACAACGCAAATTCGCGCATGTCAACGTGGCAATTTGTGACAGCGATTCGTGCCGGCTTCGCCCCGGCAGTGGCGGCCGTACGTGGGGAGCGGCTATACTCAGTGTGTTCCCGCGCGGCGGCGCCGCGGGGGAACAGAAGCAACCGCTGGGGGAGCCGGCAGAGCCGGCTGAGAGGCATCCGAAAGGCATGCGACCCCAGGAACCTGATCCGGATAATGCCGGCGTAGGAAAGCGGAAGAGCGTCAGAATTTGCCAAGTGCCGTCTGTCACCGCCGCTGATCCGGGGCATCCGTCCGGGATCAGTGGCATTTTTTTCGTCAACAGGGAGCAGTCGGATGAACAGACACGCGCACAGCAGAGGCTTTACGCTGATCGAGCTTCTGGTCGTTATCGCGATCATAGCCATACTGGCGGCCATTCTCTTCCCCGTCTTCGGCGCGGCCCGCGAGCGCGCTCGGGTCGCGACCTGCGTGTCGAATGCGCGCAACGTGGGGATGTGCGTGCGGATGTACGTTGACGACAACGCGAACATCTGGCCGGTGTTTCACGCGTACAACACGCAAGCGCCGCACCTCGGCGTGGAGGCCGTCCTGCTGCCCTACTCGAAGGACAAAGATATCTTCCGCTGCCCGGACGACAGCGGCGGCCCGGCACTGGATGGCACCGGACTGACCAGCTACCACGAGGCGTTCGGCTCGAGCTACCGCTTCACGAAGGGCACGTTTTCCGTCGTGAACGGAGTCTCGCGGGAAAACGACGCGCTTCTTGGTATGCCGACCCGCATGATCAACGACGGGGCGTTCGAGTATCCCTCGCAGACGCGCATCATCCGCGACGAGATGATGCCGTGGGCGAGCCCGAAGAACGACCCGGGCGGAGCGCGATACTACTACGGAGACCAGTGGTTCCAGCAATGGCATCCGGGCGGGGCGACGATGATCTTTGCGGACGGACACGCGGAGTTTGTTACCACGGCCGCCCAGTTCGACCAGCAGTACGTCTCACCCGATGGTGTCATGAGCAGAGACGGGTACGGGAACGGGTACGACTGAGGGCC